>AZIG01003034.1_pt1 | contig 33778 bp, 38 predicted proteins | sample 359071 | NCBI WGS metagenome assembly AZIG01 (sample SAMN02429714, study PRJNA222667) | marine sediment metagenome | biome: Sediment sample; isolation source: enrichment culture of sample MGS-AQ(UA) from oil contaminated terminal site... | place: Jordan: Aqaba | collected 2011-05-15 | depth 18 m m | reverse complement strand
CCGCGAAGCGCCGCGCGGGCGGCGCTCGATCTCATAGGCGCTGCAAGGGCTGTGGCAGGCACCTTGTAACCCTCACGCAATCTCTAACCCCGGTGAATCAATCCACCCGCGCCAACGGGAACAGCCGCTTGAAGTTGGCGGTAGTCTGCTCGGCCAGTTGCTCATAACTGGCCCCACGCAGGGAAGCCACATACTCCGCCACCTCCCGCACATACTGCGGCAAGTTCGGCTTGCCCCGGTGCGGAATCGGTGCCAGATAGGGTGAATCGGTCTCCACCAGCAAGCGATCGACAGGCACCTGCCGCGCCACTTCCCGCAAGGCATCGGCATTGCGGAAGGTCACGATTCCAGACAGCGATATGTAATAACCGAGGTCCAGCGCAGCCTTGGCCATGTCCCAGTCTTCGGTAAAGCAGTGCAGCACACCAGCCTGGGGCAGGCTGGCCTCGCGCAGCAGCGCCAGGGTATCGGCGCGCGCCGCCCGGGTATGCACGATCACCGGCTTGCCGGTCTGCCTCGAGGCCTCCAGGTGCAGGCGGAACGAAGCCTGCTGCAGTTCGGCAGCCTCCGGCTCGTAGTGGTAATCCAGCCCGGTTTCACCAATCGCCACCACATGCGGGTGGGCCAATTCGCGCAACAACCATTCCAACGCCGGGGTTTCACCAGGGGCCAGGTCCAGCGGGTGCACGCCTACCGAGCAGTCGACGTCAGCGTACTGCTCGCTCAGCGCCTTCACTGCCCCCGCATTCTCGGCACTGACGCCAATGCACAGGAAATGCCCGACCCCACGCTCACGCGCCGCCTGCAGGGCAGCGTCGAGGGAGCCCTGGTGGGCAGTGAGGTCAAGACGGTCGAGGTGGCAATGGGAATCTACGAGCATGGGATAACTGCACACATGAAAAATGGAAAATCAGCGGGCACCCGGCAGTTGCAGCCAGTGAGCCAGCAGCGATTCAAGCAACAAGGCGCGGTTGAGGTTGGCCTTGCCCAGTACCTTCTGGCGCTGTTCGAGGATCCACGCCTGCACCTCCAGCACCTTGGCCTGGCGGCTCTTCTGCGCCAGGTATTGCACGACCTTGCGCATATCGGCCAAGCCTAACCCTTCTTCGTCCTGGGTCAACTGGTAGCGCAGGATCAGGTGCGTCCAATCGCAGAACCAGTCGAACAGCAGCAACAACGGCACACCGCTCCAGGCATCGGCCAGCTGGCTGGGCGATTGCTGCTGCTTGATCAGCTTCTTCACTCCGTCGGTTACCAGCGCGCGTTGCTCGCGAACACCCTGCGCCTGCAGGCTGACCGCCATCAATGGCGAGCCTGCTGCCAGCGTCAGCAGCTCATCGCGCTCGACCTCTTCGCAGTCGGGTAAAGCGCCAGCCAGCCATGCCTGGCTCTGGGCCAGGCTGGGCTGCGGACAGGCCACCTGCTGGCAGCGGCTCTTGATCGTGGGCAACAGACGGCTGGGCTGGTGCGTCACCAGCAACAACACGGTATCACCGGAAGGTTCTTCAAGGCTTTTGAGCAGGGCGTTGGAGGCGTTGACATTCATCGCCTCCACCGGCTCGATCAACACCACCTTGCGCCCGCCCAGCTGCGCGGTTTGCACCACAAAGGCCACCAGCTCACGCACCTGGTCGACCTTGATCGGCTTGTCAGCCTCCTCCGGCTCAAGGATGAAGTTGTCCGGGTGGCTGCCGGCCTTGAGCAACAGGCACGACTTACACGCCCCACAAGCGTCCAGGCCCTGCGGCTGTTGGCACAGCAGGCGCGCCATCAGGCGCTCGGCCAGGGCCCGCTTGCCAATACCCTGCGGCCCATGCAGCAGATAGGCGTGGGCGTGTCGGCTGCGCCCGGCCATTTGCTGCCACAGCGCCTGCTGCCAGGGGTAGGCCTCAGCCACGGCAACGCCCCAAAATGCCTGGCAGCAGTGCGTCGATGTCACGCTGCACAGCCTCCAGGGATTGTGCCGCATCGAGCAAGCTGTAGCGCTGTGGCGCACCCTGGGCGCGCTGCAGGTACGCCTGGCGCACCGCTTCGAAGAAAGCCTGCCCTTCCTGCTCGAATCGGTCCAGGCGACCACGGGCAGCGGCTCGGGCAAGACCTACTTCTACCGGCAGGTCGAAGACCAGGGTCAGGTCCGGGCGCAGGTCGCCCTGGACGAACTGCTCCAGGGTAGCGATACGCTCGACCGACAAACCACGACCGCCGCCCTGATAGGCATAGGTGGCGTCTTGTTTTACGTCAGACCTAAATGTAAACATGACTCAATTATTCGTTCCGCGCCAAAATGTAAACATAGAAAAAAGACCGTAAAACCTAGAGAATACAAGCATTTGGAGCGGACATGAGAACCATCATAGGTTTGGCTGCGCTGGCACGGAGCGGCAAAGACACCGTTGCATCGATGCTGCTTAAGCGTGAGAACGTCGCAGCCTTTGCCCTCGCAGACCCTCTCAAAGCCGGGTGCCAAGCTCTGTTCGGCCTTACCTCAGACGAAGCCTGGAGCGATGCTATAAAGGAAGAGGTGGTCGACCTCTGGTCCCTATCCCCCCGCCTGATGTTCCAGATGCTAGGCACCGAATGGATGCGCAATCATAACCCAGAGCACTGGCTTATGCGCGCAGATAAGCATTTGAACCACCCGCACGCTGACGCCAGCCCGCCCCCTACAGCTGAGATGCTCTCACATCCGGAAGCCCCGATTAGGCTCGCCACGCAGGCTTTCTTCGGCTTCACGAACGCTCAAACTTGGGAGCCCACCGAACAAGGTGCCATGGACCAATACTGGTCCGTCACTCCCAACGCGGCCTTCAGATTAATTAGAAATCTGACCGAAAAGTATTTTCCGAACTACAAGGGTGTCAGGGCCAAACGCCCAGTGAGCCTGCTCGAAACAAAGCAGGTAAGCCTGGAAAACAAGTCCGTGATCATCATTAAAGATATTAGGTATGAAAACGAAGCTGACTTCTGGCGGTCTCACAATGGAGTCATCTGGCACATCCAAAGAAAGGATGCTCTGAAAGTCGCCGCCCACTCTTCTGAGGAAGGCATCCAGCAAAAGCCGCTTGATCTTCTAATAACGAATGACGGCACTCTGGAAAATCTTCGGGCAAAGGTCGACCAAGCATGGCTAAAAACAATGGCTCGAACGTCGTCGTAGCCAATAAATATCCTTGACGAGAAATGAGAGTTAACAACGGTAGCATCAGCCACCAATCGCGCTCCCAGTCGGCATTCACCTAGACCGTAGAGGGCTTGCGAGAGAACAAACTCTTTGCAAGCCCCGCATGACGCATCGCAGTTCACTACCCCTCCGCGACCAATAATGATTGCTACCCACGTAGCCCATACTGAGCACGCCCGATCGTCATAGCCCCAACAACCAGTCGCTTGGAACTTAACGATTCAACGCTAAACTCAAACTTATCACCAGTACAAACACTTCCGCGACGACAATAAGAATGACATCAAGCAACAGCAAAGCGAAATTATGTAGGGCATATAAAGGAAGAGCACACCTCGGGAACGCTCAGTTGCCCCACCAAAAAGCAACCGCACAAAAAAACACTTGATTTTTTGGCAGCAATCGATGATAGACTAATGGAACTATTCACAAGGTTGACAACGCGTGGCTCGATCAATGGCCAGGGTTTCACCACAGCCATGAAAGAGCTTTGCCATGGAAATAGAATTCGCAACAACAGAAGTAGAATCCCTTAAGGGCCGGGTAATTTCCTGCAATTACCTAGATCACCCAGGGTTCGTCAAAGCAAACAATCTCTGTCAAACCCTGCATTACGTGTTCATTCAGTACTGCCCAACTGTCTCTGGCTCTAATGGATATCTACTTCGGTCTGCATTGAATGCATGGCTAGATTATGCTGTGCTCTATGACCAACAGAATCCAGAAGCCCTGCGCCTCAACCAGTACACTGATATTTCAGTAGCGGTGTTCCTGGGATTTGTCAGCTATCTGAATCGGAATGAACTGCCGCTGAGCTACGCTGAAAAACTGCGGAACTCAATGTCGGTTGTAGCTAAAAGCACGGGGAAAATTCCCCTCCTTGCCCTGCCTCCGGTCAAAACGAAAAAGGACAATCCCACCGAACCGCTAACGGACGATGCTTACGACCAACTGACTAAGGCTTTGCAGAAGCATACTGAAAAGCTCTACCAAAAGCTGGATCTCCGGAAAAAGCTTGAGTCAGTACAGCCTTATACCTATGAAGAGCTTTGCGAAGTGACACGGCCATCTTACAGCCGTGAAAACCTTCTTCGCTGGCATCAGCACGCGCTTGCGAACAAGAAAAAATTGAGAACGGGCACGATAAGGCACCGCCTGAGTAACTCAGATGATTCAGAGATTTTGGCTCTGTGCGCGCAACCGAAGCTCAATGCTGCTTTCCGTGAATTCTACATAGCTAATTCCGCACCATACCTTTTGGAAACCCCGGTAGATCCATTTGATGGCGTGGGTATCCACACATGGGTGCCGGATGACCTCCGCGCCCTGAAAACAATCGTGGATGAAGGCTATCCATTCTCTACCTCGCTCCACGAGCTTAACGAACAGTACTCTCGAACCGCTCTGGTAAACTTTACGAACTCATGCACCAACGCGGTCAAAGTACTGCTCTACCGATATACTCACGCCAACGTATACATTCATGCCCACAAAATGTCCGGCTTGTGTAGCTGGGACGATCTACTGAGTATGTACTACCCTACTGGGCTGGACATGGCGGCACTGCTTATGTTCATGATGATCCAGTCAGGGTGGAACAAAGAAGTCGTGCTTTCGGTGGATCCAGAAAATTTCGAGCATATCCTCTCTGGAGCAGTGAACGAAAACCTCAAGATGCTGTTCGGTGAAAAGGACAAATCTCAAAGCACCGGAAAGAACTACGAGGACCCCGCGCAGATCCCGGCAACTAGTGACTCTGCCGACCCATACTCGGTGTACAACCTTGTGAAGTTGGCACAGCAGCTCTCGAAACCCCTTGTAGAACACGAGTTCGACGTGAACACATCGCTGGAAAATGGCGACGAAATGAGCAAGCTGTTTCTCTTTTTGAGAGCTTGGGGGGATTTCAAATCAGCTGGGGGGCGCCACGGTTCCATCTCATTTCCAAAATCATATCATACGGCCGCGAAGCAGTTTTTTGCCCTCTACCCGATCTATGAGAATGGCCGGAGGTTTGAGGCCGCGAAGGACATCGCCCGTCGCCTGCGTCCTACGTGGACGCAGCATAAGCGCCGTACTGACCCGCTTAGCATCGTTTCCCTCCAGATGGGTCATGCCCAGCAGCAGACCACGGATATTTACTACGACAGCTCAGGAGCTGCCGAACAACGGCGCAAAGTTCAATTGAGGTCTGCTCTGGAAGAGATTATGGATCTCTTGCGTGCGCGGAAATTCGAAGGCCTTTTGGGTAAACGAGCCAGCGAGCTGGCCAACGTCGTACCACGTTTTTTCCACATACCTGGACATACAGCTCCCCTATGGGGATGCATGAACCAGGGTGCTCCTAGCTGGCCAGGAGCCGACCGCCAACTGGGTGAAGGTCAGAAGTGTGTGGCGATTGATAAATGCCTTAGCTGCAAGCAGGTATGGGTGACTAACGACTCCCTGCCCTACCTACATGAGCGGCTTAAACACATTGAAGCTGATCTCTATGATCGCGAGGAGTCTGGCTTCACCAGACGGCTGAATATTGAAAAAGAAATTATCGAGTTCCTGCTCGATAGCTGGGATGACCAAGATGCCGTCCTTGACGCACTCCGCTCCCTCCGAAAACAGAGAAAGAGCCTACTGCCACGGGATCTTGCATCCCTGAGAATGATTTTTGAAGAGGAAGAAGCGCAATGAGTTCATTGAAACTTAGCGACGAGGAACTCATCGCCGAATTCGAATCGGATAATGAGGATGCATTGGATGCAGCACTAGAGGACCTACTTGCGGAGTCGTCCGCTGGAGAAACTCAAGCCAAGGACTCGCTAAAAAATAAGCTATCCCTATATCCGGAAGGAAATTTCCCAGTTTCTCAATACTCGCGCTTCTGCGACAGCGAGTGGGTTTTGCATAAGCCCGCAAATGATTACCCACCGAAGGTGAAGCTCGACAGAGAGCTGCCAGGATCAAATTATCTAAAAAGCTGTCTGCTTTATTATCTGATCCCTGACTTCTCTTTCCAAGGCAACGTCAAATCGTACCGAACCACGAAATCCCGAGCCCATGAATACTCTACGATTGAAGACTTCTTGCTCAAACCAAACCATTTGACGGCTGCCCCTGCCGACCTTGCACTTATTACTGTCCCCATGATCAATAAGGCCCTCGACATGGCCAAGGACAGTGGTACATCTAGGCGGTACGTGTCATTGTTCTTCTTCGTACGTCTATGGAAAGCCCTCTCCATCCAAAAGCTCATTCCGGATGAAGTCTGCCTTACACTCGACCTTCGCAACGTGGACACAATTGAGAGGCATCGCGAGGTCCGCACGATTTTCACAGGTGTTATGCAAGGTTGGGTCCCCTACTCGGAGACCGAGTTGGAACACCTGATTAACTATGCACTTTTCTGGACAGAAGAGGCCATGCCGCATCTCCAAGCTGCCAGAAATTATATCAGGGAAAACAAATTTGATGAGATTGAAGGATATCTGATACAGCGCCACCAAGAACTACCGGACTTTGACAAATACTTCAATATTGAGATAAATGGGAAGCGAGTCCTAAATTACAGTGTAATCCACAAAATAAGCACTAAGGGTAAATACTCCTGGCCCGTGCATGCCTATACCTGGGTTCAGCCTTATTCTATCGCCCTTGATCGGGTGCGAAACGGACTGTTCATTCTGATTGCGCTCATTACTGGCGCGAGAAAATCCGAGCTGGCACCGATTACATTGGATGATATCTGGGCGGATGAGGCCGGAGATTACTGGATCAGGATCAGACGGTACAAAACTTCCCATGACCCTGCTCACAACGGCGAAGTAGATGAGCTGCCACTGCCGAAATTCATTGGTGAAAAGGTTGAAGCATTCAAAGAGCTGCGCGATGTAAAGCCATTCAGGAAACGCGAGATCCTCTTCCAGGCAAATCAGAGCGTTAAGCCTCTTAATCAGGTGACGCCTGCGATCCTCAACGGCATCATCAACCAGTTGAAAGATGAAGTCCCCGTCGAGCGCATTCATTGCCATCGTTTCAGGAAGACAATCGCAGAGATCCTCATTAACCGGGATGAGCGCAATATCGAGCTGATCAGACTGCTTTTTGGGCACCATAGCTACGAGATGACGCTCCGCTACATCAGTCGGAACCCTCACTTGGTCCTAGGCGTGGCCCAAGCATTGGAGGATAGCTTTGCGAGCGAATTCCACGAAATCGTTTCGTCCGTGCGAGACGGAAGCTACTCCGGAGAGCCCGCTGAACGCATTGCGGAGCAGATTGCGGCACGCCCGACAGAATTCCAAGGGAAGCGTCTACGGCTCAGCGTAATGGTCTACATCTCGCACCTGCTTGTAGCTGGAGAGCCCGTATACATCAGCCGAACCGCACTGGGTACCTTCTGCGTAACTGGCGAGTTTTTCACGGCTGAGAACCCGCCTCCATGCTTGCAAGGTCGCCCGAATCCCGATGGATCTTTGATGCCTGATCCTTCCAATTGCCAGATTGACTGCCGTAACGCGGTCGTCCTGGCGAAGGCTCGACAAGCAATTGTGGACAACATCGAGTTCTTCACTGCTGTGTTGGTCGACAACATCGACACGATCTCCAAAAAAGCAGAGATGCAAATCCGGCGCAAAATCGAGGCCCACGAGCGTCATTTGAGAAATCTAGATCGGAATCAGCACACCCCAGGCTTGATCCCGCTAAGAGCGATAGCATGAATCAGAACGCCACACGAGCGAAGCTCGTCCATATCATCTCTGAGCATCATTTCTCTCTTCCGGGCAGAAAACTGGGCATTGCTGAGCTGTCGGATCAGGCTGGAATCACCCGCCAGGCCTTCAATCGGTATTACGCCGATCTGAAAGATTATGCTTGGGGGAAGAAGCCCATCACCGATCTCTTGGACGAATCCGCCCCTAAAGCCACGGACCTCCTCGCTCAGAGCCATGTGAAGCTAATCCAGCTCAATGACCAAGTCGAAAGTCAGCAGGCTCAATTCGAGAAAGAGAAGGAGAAGCTGAGGAACGGGTTGATCACCTCCCTGATGAATGACGACATCGTTCGCTTCGACGCGAATGAGATCAGGCAGAGCATGCAAAAACAGCTCCTTCACAACGAGCAGCTGGTGCGGCAGATAACCGAGCTGAAGCTCGAAGCTATCAAAGCTGATCAAGCCAAAGCCTCAGCCAGCCAGCCCGTTTCCCAAAAAGTGAACAAGATCGCACTGGAACCTAATCTCCTGGGTGCTTTTGCGGCTCTGCACAAAAATGAAGATATCGACGCCTACGAAAATCAGAAGAGCAAGGCGCTTGATGAAGTGCGAGACAAGGTGAATAGCCTAGCAAGAACCTCAGACTCCACCGTGATCATATTCATTGAAAGGTATCTGTCTAGCTTCCAGAAATTTGTAGACGACTTCCGCTTGGCTGGCACCAGCCAAGCAATCATAGTCCGATTGCCAATTGCGTCCCGCCCTGAGCTTAAGCTGTGGATTTCTAAAATAATCAAGCCCACTCCGGTCCACGTGTATTTTCCTGTGTGTGACGCGGCAGCCGCGGTTAAAGCTCAAAGAGCATTTCATTTCCGCAGCATACCTGAACCAGAACTATATGCCGCTGACCAATTCTCCCCGATCGCCCTAGCCCCTTCTATGGATGCACTCTGCGTATTTCGAGTAAAACAGGGGGATTAAATGCTACATATCGAAACCAAAGAAATAACTTATTACAGCTACAGCTTGGGAACAGAAGTCACCCACCACATTTTAATCGCACATGAAAATCGAAAACAAATTTTACTGAGCTACCCTAACCTATATCTCTATATGAACACGCGAGGTTCGCGAGCGACATCGGCCCGCTACTCATTACTCATTTCAATGTTCTATAGATACCTTTCGACGTTGCCGGGATTTAAGGGTATTGATACTGGGCGCTACCATGCCCTCGCCACAAATAATAACCTGAAGCGCTGGCAGGTCCAGCGTCAGGTAGAACGAAAAGAAAATGACAGTCTAAGCCCTAGCTGCGAAACTACTATCGAGGACGCAAAGATCGTACTCGGATATTTTCGCTGGATTATTGACTCGGGCTACGTCACGGCGGTACAGGTTCAGTTAAAAACTGCGTTCGCCAACTTTAAGAAGAAAAAAATGTTGAGCTACATCGATGCAAAGGCCAGGACAGTCATCGACGGGCGCAACATCATGGTACTGGAAAAAGAATCCCGCCAAAGGCGAAAATTATCCCTGATCAGCAATAAAGAAATAAAGCTTTTGGCTGACAGCTATACAGATCCAGTTTATCCCGCAATGCTTAAGCTAGCGCTAGGCACGGGAATGAGACCCTCCGAGCTGTGTGAGTTCCCTTTTTACGGTAATGGCCCCAATCAGCATATTGCTCCGGAGTCAGAAATGCGCGAATCCGAAGCAGCCACAGTCAGCTATACGGTAATCCGGAGCAAAGGGGGCAAAACGCGAACTATTGTTGTTAACAAGGCTGATCTCAAAGAGCTTGAGCTTACTTACACGAATAGGTACTACCGTGATCGAGCTAAGCTCTACGAGGAGAAGTACGGTAAGCCGTGCCCACCGTCGATACTTTTCCTTACAAAAAAAGGTGACCCTGTACACGCCAAGCAAATTAGCCGGAGAACGACGGATGCCAAAGATAAGGCAATGAAGACGGATGACACCTTCCGCTCAGGAATTCGGTTCTACGATAGCCGCGGGTGGTGGCCTACAATGTTCCTCATCAAGTTCTTCAAGGAAGATCTGCTTACGGAATCAGCCCAAGCGCTTTATAGTGCGTGTGCCGAAACCCTTCAAAATCAGCTGGGGCATGAAGACTTGGAGACCACCTACAAGCATTACGTCGATTCGGCCAAGCTGATTGTGATGGCTCACCAAGGCAAGGTAAATGAGTTGATTACAGCGCCCGATGAGAGTGTCAGCGCCTTCATGGATCGCATGGACAAAGGGCTCTGGTGAGCCCTCCTCTGATTGAGCCACGCCATACGCGCAGGGCTCGCTATACCTACTCGCGTGGCTCGTAGAACGCCCCAGCTGGGTGCAGGGTCGCAGTCGAGCGGCTTCGCTCTAAGACCGAGCGGGGTTAATGGCACCGCGATCCGTGAAGCACCAGGCAGAATTTGTGAAAAGCAGCCAGGAACAGCCTGTGACCTGCGAAGCTGGCCTGTCGACAGAGCTGTCCTGGCACCACAAACCTAACGTTGTAGCAATGACTGGCTTGAGGCTCTTCAGCTCCAAGCTTGGCTGCGAATGGTGCCAAGCCTGCCGGTCAACTCAGCCTTCAAACGCTCTATACCTTCGCCATTGTTGTGGTATCTGATATTACGCAGATGGACCAAATCGAAGGGTATGTCTTCGGGGTTCTGCGTGATCAAAATGACCTCTTTCCCCAATGCGTGCGCTATCCCGATTTCGTAAAACACGTTGGCGTTTCGGCCAGTGCAATCACCGATAATCACAGCAGAACGGTCAATCAACGCGACAATGTCCTGGATGATTTCAGGATGCTCCCAGATGCTGTCCGCCCTGTGCGCCGTCATGAGATTAGCTTCTGCCACCTGCTTTATCGCACTCCACACCGCATCGCCTCCCGTGAACGGCATCATGGCGGAGATCAAATTAGCATCCACCACCTGAGAGTGAGGTAGCCTGAAAACAGTTGGTGACCGTTGATTCCGCATAATCTCAGTTAAAAGAATATGGTGCAGGTCTATATCTTTGACGGACCAGTGAGTTCGGGTGTAAGGCGAAAAACGACTTGCCGGCATTCCCAGTAGCGGTGCGAGCCTAAGCAATTCCTTCTGCGGTATTGCTGGGATAACAGGATCAAAATGGTATTCAAGCGTAATATCGTCTCCACCATTGGGGATTACCCGATTGATCCGCCCTACCCTACCGTACTGCTGGCGATCGCGACTGGTTTCTTCGATGAACAATGCAGGATGCTTAATCAGCGCATCAAAATTGGGAGCATCATTCACCTTAAACAGAGCTTTCATGTCGTCATTCGTATATTCGAAAACTCTACTCTTCCAAAAACCGTCTCTACCTTCGCTCCAAGGAGCGGATTTCACAAGCATATTAAACATGTGCGGCACCACCCTGCGATCTTAAAGACTGTTACCACGGAGGCTGCTCATATCACAGCCTCCATTAACCCATTCAGAATCAGCTGATCATGCGAAGCTTTTTCACAAGATCTTCTTCAAGCTTGGCAAGCCCCTCACCGTTCTTGAGGTAAATCAGGGCTCGATGATGCACCATGTCCGAAGGAATATCTTGGACAATCTGAGCAAGCGGCACGACCGTTTTCCCAAGAGTATGCGCAATCCCAGTCTCGTACATGACATTTGGATTTTTGCCCGAGAAGTCCACAATCACGATTTTGGCCCTATAGATAAGGCTAAAAATATCCTGAATGATGGACGAGTTATCCCAGATATCATCTGCACGCAGGCACCGAAAACCCGCAGCACCGCAAGCATTTTTAATCGCTTGGTAAACGCCATCAAAGCCCGCGAAAGGCATCATGACGGTCACTAAGTCGTCCTCCACATCTCCATCTGGTATGGAGAACACATTGGGCGCAAATGATATTTTTCGCTCGGATGGCTTGGCAGAAATGTAAGTAATGTTTTGATCTGGATACCACTTATCCAAATAATCTTTCACTACGGTCAAAGCGCCGGGATTGTGATCTGACATAGATCGGAGAACGCTGATGATATTACCACCATAGTCCTGATCACCGAAACTTAAGCTTCGCAACAACCTGGAATGACCAGTAATAATGTGGGAGCTATCCGTCAGCAAACCAATTTCTTCCCAATTGGTGGACGTAAAGTCCTCCTCGATGCGTCGCTTCAAATCTAGAATCAAAGGTGCATTGTACTGATTCATCGTTGCCGTTCCTTGGGTGAATGCGCGTGCCCAAAAAATTTAGCTCAGATGTGGCTAAATGCCACAAGCTCCTTCTACTGCTTCAACACCTCTGCCTTTCTGAAGAAAACTTGGTCGCTAACCAATCAAATCTGAGGTGCCTATCGGAACGGATCAAAAGCTCGGCACGAGCTTCAAGGGGCCGAAAACTGCGTCCGTAGATCTAGGCAACTGTCAACAAGGTGCGTGGGGACGGAGCCTTTACCTAGCCAGCATCATCCCTCCTCGCGCTGGCATGACGCAGCCCGATGAAGAGTCGATCGCGTACCCACATTTTTTGAGGGGTTGTGTTCTTCCACGCGATTTGCTTAGATCCGCCCTACGGTTTTAGGCCAGGTTCACAACCTTAGCAGCTACGAGCTAGACAGTGTCGCAATGCCCGCTTTGACGCCTGAAACTCCATGGTTTCCGGCAGCGTAATTCGTAGCCTGACCGGTAATTTGATCAACCAATGGAGCTACTAGCATGCAATTCAATAGCCAATCTGACTTTAATACCTTTGCTCGCAATATCCACTTTGCTGCGCGCAATGTCATGGAACTTGGCCGTTCTAAGCTCAACGAAAATTTAGCCCACGGGCTCGGGTTTCGGACCTACGCTTCCCTGTGCGCTGCCCTGAAGAATGGCCCGCTGAACCCGCGCACGATCTTCGATCATGCAGCTTTCCAGAGTAGCGCAGCCGAAGATGTGGGATGGGCGAATGTTCCGGTGCTTGCCGTACTCGCTGAAGGGCATACTTTCGACATCGAGATCAACAAGTGGCCTACTGGCCCAGGTGAGCGCAATAAACCTAACGCCTCAGAAACCTCATACCATGTGGTCATGAACATCGCCACTGTTCATGGCGGGAAGGCGCAGGGTGGGCAGGCTTTCACTCTGCCAACTTTCGCTGATGACCCGATGGAAGAGAAATTTCGGGTCGACTCCGGCCATACATACCGCGTTTCCAATGAGCTTGCCGTGACCCGCTTTCGCCGGAAAGCGCAATCCCTCTGGTCGAGCGTTAAAGATGGTCGCTGGGGTGGGGAAGCATTCATCTATGGCGTGGCTGAACAACTCGATGACACCCACGCACTGCGCAAGATTAAACAAGAGCTGGTGAAAACCGTCCTCCCCACCACCTCCAACCGTGTAATCTGCGGGATTTATCATCCCGATAGCTATGATCGGAATGCCCGTCGCATCGAGATCACGCTCGACCCCCGTGTTCTCGGTTTCCTCAACGGCGAGCCACTCGTATTCAAGATTCCGCCTCTGGACAAGCGGTTCTTCGTCATGGACGACAAGCGCAGTAATCACGAGGGGATCGGCGTCATCCTTGACGGTTTCTGGGGCGCCGCAGTCAACTCTAACGGCATCGACGAAGCTGAAAATCCGACTTCGCTTGATGAAGTGCAGGTCAGGATGCAGATTGCTGTAGAAAAAAGCCTGTCTGAACTTGGTTACAACCGCCATCACGACTGATATGAGAGAGCTGCTCGCGGATTTCTGCGAGCAGCATTTTCTCCCCCTTGAATAGAACACCGTTGCCAGGTCCACCCTAGAGAGGTGGACCTAGCTTTCGGACAAAGGTCACAAAGGGGGTCGCTTATCGGCACCCGGACAGCACTCTTGGTCAGAGAAAGGGCGCAATCGCAGGGTCTACATCACCGAAGTGAATTTCGACCCAATCGTCATTATCGTTTTCATCAGTCTTGATGATGTCCATCGATACAGGCAAGCGCCCCATCGATAGGTTATTCATGATGACGGTCTGCGCATGATTGCGGTCTTGAGGTCGGATCTCCCCAGCATCATGGGGTTGTAACGTCCGAAGCCCCACTAGGACCTCTGTAAGTTCACGTAGTCCAATGCGTACCATATCCATTCCTATTGTTTGGTAGGCTCCATGATGTCCAAGGTCATAACCCTCTTCGCGAGCCCGACTAGCGCCATTGACCGGCATCATTGCCGGCTTGGGAAAATTGCTCGCAACCTCATAGAAAAGCTCGTTCAACTGCGCGCTGGATGTACACCCATCCCTGACAAAAAGGGCAAAGTGGTTTACTCGGTCAGGCGTGCTGAAATTAGGCCAGGCACGAGCACCCTCACGCACACTCAGAAGCACCACAAAGTCAACGGAAGAGTGCTGTCGGAAAAACTCTTGGACAATCATGTCCGTTGACACACCGCCCCCGAGAGGTCGACCAGAGAGAGCCATGCAGTCCGTATCGCCGACAATTATCCCCTTCAAGCCAGGTGCACCGCGGAGCTGGTCAGCCTTTGCCCTCAGCGCTCTGTACAGCGGGTTCCGGTCTTTGATGGTCGGAACATCATAGGCGGCAAAGCCCGCCGAGTTGTATGGGCATCTGGCTGGGTCGATCGTGATTTCAACCCCTACAACATCGTCATCCACAACAACACTCAATACTGAATGCCCGGCGGCCATCTGCTCACGCAACTCCGGTACAACGCGGTGGTTAACAAACTCACGTAGCTTCTGCCTCGGCGGCAGCTTGAGAACGGTGCGGGTGCCACGACGGGTCTCGTCACGCCGAGATTTTATGCGCAAATCCAAGCCACCCATTGGCAAACCCAGCTTTTTCTTCGCCGCCTCAATCAGTTGGATTAACTCATGGTAGGGGTTATCTTCATCCAACCCCTCGTCCGAGACAGCTGTAACGTCAGCGGTGATCTCTAGCCCGCGCCCGTGGAACAGGATGTCTGGCTTCCTTCCAGACGCTAGCGCCACCTCACTTTGGACTGTGCCGTACTTGGACAATCCATGGAAAACCACCGTCTCCCACATTGCAGCAATACTGTCCTTGCCAGGACGGTTCAATCGGCCCACGAGGTGGTTTACCACCACATCACCTAGCATTTCGCGTATCTCGGTGATACGCCGCTGGAGGGCGCGCCTATGAAAAATCATGCTGGACCACCCGTTGTAACTGCGTGATTAGTGGTTTTATCGGGTTCCGAGCTGTTTTTTGCACTCTCGCCATCTCTGATAATTGACCCACGTTGTTTGTGGTCATCGTCCGCACCAACAACCAGCTTTACGTGGCCGCATTCTACGTCGAGCTTTAGGATGATGAGTAGCGAGGAAAACCGGTTTCGCAGCCTGTTATGCAGGTAGTTAAAAGCAAGGCGGCGCAAGTGGTCTTTCGAAGGGGCTGTGCCCTACTCCAACACACCAGCTAGGGCCACCACCGCCTGCCCGAGATGCGCGATGGCTTCATTGTCCGCTTACCCACGGCCCTGCTGAAGCTGCAACCGGCCACTACAGAGTTGATCGAGGTACTGCGAAAGAGCGCTCTTGCGACTTGGGTAATCCTTCCCCTGACCGAGCAGAAGGACGTCGCGATTTTCCATCAACGTCACAAGCTCAAGCTCAGAAAGCGTAAGCTCGGCTCTGTTTCGCCCTTGGAAGACACCAGTCAGAACCTCATTGATTAGCCTTGCTTCATTCATATAGTGATGAGGTTTCGTTTCCTTCCCAACGGCCTGATGAGTGATCAAAAGCGCCTCGCACAGACTACGATAACTCGTCGCCGCCTGCCGCTGCGCTGCCTCAAGGGCCGCAATGTCTTTCGATACCAAAACATCCATTTGGTCTTCGAACCAGATTTCGAAATCGACCGACAACCAGCGAGCAAATTTGCTGGCAAGTTTGGGATGCAACCAGAGACCGCAGACACGCTCATTGCCCCGTCGAGTTACCATCAGTGAGTCCGACGCCACTCCCTTCCTTTTGGCTAGGCCAGCGATGTACTGCTTGGTCAGATCCAATGTGAGCCACTCAGCTGGGTCCTTCCCCACGCAGCCACCTGCGTGGGATGCATTCATCCATCCCTCGATGTCGAAGCTGATGGAGGCGCCCTCATATTCTTGCGAGACGATCTTACGCATCTTCATACGACGGCTCCGTTTTTCTGAATACGCATCGGAGATGGCCCGCTTGACACGGCACGACCGTAGGGAAACTCGCCAAAGTTGCTGTCCGTGCGATGAGGGCTCCTCAATGCACAGAGCGGGGAGAAGAATGGATAGTGATGGGTCATCGTCAACGTCCTCCAAGACGTCAGAATGTGATTGACGATGAACATGCTGGCGGTTTTATCCAACGCGTAAAATCGCTGGACGGGGCCGGAAAACTACATATCCGGCCGGATAGCTAGTTTATTTATTTGGATCCGTTTTTGACGGACGTCCTCCGCGCCTGGCTGAGGGCGGTGCCACATCCTCGCTCAACCACCTGGCAAGCGCGATGTCGGTCTCAGGCAGAAGCTTGGAGAACTGAGGGTCGATACTCTTACGGACCAGCTGAGCCATCTTCCCAGTCCGGCAATCGGCAAGATCAGGGCTTCCCCACAACTCATTCGCAAGCTTGGCCACCTGTGACCTAGCTTCTCGCTTATCCGTATTCCTTCGTTCGACGTTCGATCGAGGGCGTAACGACTGAACGGGAGCCGGCACCTGCTTCACCGACGCCTCCTCCGCCCTAATTTTCCGGAGCTGATCGTTCTCAAGGGTGAGCATCTTGAGATTTCTGGCCAGAGCTGCGCTTGCCTCCTCTGCTCGGGCCTTATCTTCCTCCAGAGAAATCAGCCGAGCTTGAAGGGTTTCGATTTCTCGATCCCGTGAGTCCATGCCTGGGAGGACTGAAACTCTCTCGGTTTGGATTTTCAGTCGGCGCAACTCATCACGGACTGCCTCGGGCGTCTGATCATCAAGCTGAGGGAAAAGCGGAGTGACACCTGCTTTGGCGGTACCTGAGAACCGCAAAGCGACTGGCTCAGCGACACCTGGCAGAAGCGCCACCTGCTCGCTTTGAGCGAGCAACCACGCACGATTGACGAGGACGCATTCAGAACGAACCGCTCCTGTGTCTGTATCGATAAGCACCGAAGCGTGCTTGGCGACAGCAACGTCAAGGTAAGCACTCAACTGCGCATAGGTCACGGCAAAGCCAGAACTCTGCTTACCATAGGAGCGGTAGTAAACTACATCGCTTGATATGTACTCAGAGGGCCGGTACGTCTTCAGAGCCGCAGCGATAGCCGAAAGTACCTTCGGAGCCTTTTGCCTCAGCGCGGAGATTGAGAACTCCAAAGGAATGAAAGCATCGGATGAAAGCATTCATTTGCCTCACATGCCAGTCATGAACGGTCAGGCCCCAGAGGCGCGGGACGACGCGCCACTCATCAGCCTGTATGCATATCCATGCCGGCATGTTAACAGCAGGCATGGGGGCATCCTATAGGAATGAGCCGAAATACGATAAGAGTACAAATGTACTCCAGCGAGCTTCACTTCAGCCAAAGCGTCACACGTCGGACACACCCAAGCTCGCTATCTGCATGCTGCACCTGCGGTGAAGAACAATAGATCGTAAGCGTCCCGCCAACTCACCTAGCGTGGTTGGGGTACCGCGTAGACTCGTCCGTCCAAATGAATTCGACCTGACCAGCCATTTGCATGGAATTGACCATCACATTTCATGACCTTGACCGGCAGAGAACGACTGTGGATTCAAACGGTAGATGCAACAATAGCCACCCTACGCTCCGTCCTGGAGCCTGTATGCTGATAGCAAAAGTTGGAGCCGTTTGTAGGAGTCAGCGATGAAAGTAACCGGAAGAGTTGAAGTCGAGACCGTCACGGACGTCATGTGCGATGTTTGCCGCCGCTCCACCCGCTTGGATACTGGTGGGCATCAATTCGGCACGCTACAAGCACACTGGGGCTATGGCACTGCGCATGATGGGGAGCGCTATGAACTGCACCTGTGTGAAGAATGCTTCTTCCGAACGTTGGCTTACCTCAAGCAGGAGCGGCGAACTCAACATCTGCTCAGCGAGGATGTCCAGGATCTCACCGATAATCTCGGTCTGGTTGCGAAGGATGATTATTTTGGTGACGCCGGGAGCCGATAGATAGTCGCTGCAAATCGCAAGCGGTCGGAGTAAGAAGCAGCATTTGCCCAGACATCCATTTGCGGATGACGTTGGCATTGATGCCGTGGCTGATGGCGACACTGGACACCGTTGCGCCAAATTGCAGGTATTCCTGAACGACTTGGGCTTTGAACGGCTTGGGGTAAGAGCTTCGTTGGCGCACGGAATTCCTGGCCAATTGATCAAAGCGAGCAACACCAGAGGTAGCGACCTTCACTTGCCCGCTGAAGGTGCCCAGACTCGTAGGGTCGCTTGCAAAAAACCTATGTGAAAGCGTGACTTGCGTAATTAACGCAGCTATGTCCCTATTGGCAAAAATTAGAGCAATCAAGCGAAACCTCCGATGATCACAGAAATCCCAACAAGCGAAGATTTCGCCTCTGCTGCCTACGCCCAGTTCGATTTTGCCTGGGACATCGTCATATCGTTCCTGACGACACTAGACGAGGCCGGCCAGTATGTGGAGGTAGATAAGGATGACCAGGTTCAGTTCTGGGAGGCCGCCCGCCAGAGGATCCTGACTTCGCTCATCATCGCTCAGCAAGGTGTCGAGCTTGCTATTAAGGGCAAGCTCGTGAGCTTTAGCCCTTACCTGCTGCTTGCCGGCTCCCCTTCTGACTGGCCGAAGGACAAAGTCAGGAAAGGGCATCGAGTACTCAGAATTTCGCACCATTGACGCTCAGGACCTCATCAAGGCCTACAACACGGTAAGCGCGCAGCCCTTCGACCCCAAATTCGCGGATCTTTTTGAACGTGTACGCAGGCTGCGAAACTCAGCCATGCATTCGGTGAATGCGAAGCTCCGGATATCGCCCAAAGAGGTCATTCTGATCATCCTTGAAGCACATGAGTATCTCTACCCTGATCAAAACTGGGTCATGGCGCGAAGGGACTTCCTCTTCACGGCACCTGCGGCCCAAATTCTGTTCGGCAACGACCACATCGACGGCCTCTTGGTCCGTGAGTTTTGGACGGTTTTTAACCTGCTATCGAAGTCGGAGCGCGAACGTTTCTTCAAGGTAGACGCCGGGGTTCGCAAGTACATCTGCCCAGCATGCAATTACCACTCTGCCGAGCTGGCCGGCCCAGTGCCTCACTACGCGATACTGAGTCCGAACAAACCCAGGTCCACAACCCTCTGGTGTTTTGTGTGCAATGAGAGTCAGCCTGTCCGGCGAAAAAAATGCAAACACGCAGGATGCAAAGGTAACGTTATCAGCGAGTACTATGTACATTGCTGCACCTGTGGTGAGGAGCAATAGAACGATCAAAGTGCACTGGCTAATCCGCGTGCAAACGAGGGTATCGAGGTTCCACCCTGAACCTCTCATTTGCCGCCGATAAGATTGGATCCGCGACCGAGACACAGGGCGTGACACTTGCAGAGGTCGACACCATTGGCCATAAACGCACCGCATCTCTCACCTAGATAGCAATTGATGAAGCACAGGCCCGCGCCCGAGACTTTTTTACCCCGAAAAAGTTGTACAAGCACACCCATCTCGTGCGAGCTGAGCCAGCAGGAGGCAAGCACCGACAACTTGAGTTTCCAAGACTCTGATACGAGATGATATATAGGATTCAACCGATGAGCACCGGTGCGTATCCTGACGCCTATTCAAACAGATTATGATGTCGGGCCTGAGGCATAAACTTACCGGTCGGGAGAGTCAGTTTCCGTCAATTGCCAGATCACGATCGCTCAGTCGAAACAACCGTTATGTACCGAAATTTCTTTTGATAATGCTTACGGGCATCCATCTCAGCTATAAGGGTACTGAGCTTACTGCTTTCAAAAATAACTTCCTGATAGTCACCCTCGTACACGTTGCTGACGTGTAACGTCACCTTGATTTTCGATGTTATTGAAAGTGAACGTTTGGGAGCAGAAGATTTTCTGCTTTTCTCATCCGGAATAGAGACTCGCTGCGCGCCCTGGCTGAATAGTGCGCGACGCATTTCTTCTTCTAAATCTGAACTCATATATACCCCTCAATTGGGACTTTGCCTGTTAGAGCCAGCGCAAACTCGAATGATTCACTCCAGGAGCGAATCATTGTATATCGATTTTTTAGCCCCATAAGGGAGGCCTGGCTCGACGGAGGCGTTCGATAAGACGCTTGACTGCTCGCTACACGAGCAAATGCCCCAGGTAGCTCACGGGGCTTGAGGCTCCGTATTCCAAGTGCTAGCACCAAGGCCGGCGTCGACCAGCTCATGCATCCAAGGACGAGGCAATTTTTTCCGTGCGCGCGCGCCATGCCTCTAGGGCTTGAAGGTAGTTCTGATATACTAGTTGCGGCTCATCCAGTTTCGTCTTGGCTTCGGCTTGTTTGGCCATTAGCACCTTACGAGCATCTCAGACCTCGATGGATCTAACCATGGTCACTCCTGCATCGAAGTAGTGCAAGGCGGGCGCGGACAGGTTCCCTCGTAAAGGGGAACCTATCCCGTGCTGAGCTATCAATGCCTCTCGACGAACCGCAGGTGACCGAGCATTCTTTTGATCTCGGCCGGATTTGAATCAGCCGGACAATTGTCAAGGAATCGAGAAACCTCTGCGACCATCGCAGTATCAAAAGAATCCCACCCGGCGTACTTATGATCAAAACGAGCAAGATTACAAAGAGCGTAAGTTGCCATCCCTTTTCCATCATTAAGAATCCTGTAGATTCTTCGCCCGTCAACGACTGCTATCTCAAGATGCTCGTCATAATCATCAAAATGGGGGTGTATGATTTTGTAGCGTCCCCTCCCACGCGGAAATGATGCTAAGCGCGCTCCAATCAAAATATCGTGATCATCTTTAGGGATATTGCACTCCTTGCAGGCAATGGCTAAATTCTCTGGATGAAAAAGATATTGAGGATACTTCGATTTCGGCAAAATATGCTCAATATCCCAAGTAAGCCCATTAGCTTCCTTTTTTTCGATCTTACAGTAAGCACAGCGATACACCTGCTGCTCCAAATAATGGTCGCGGATATGCTTCCTAATTGCTAGCATTGGCCCGACAGTATTATTCCACACCTCATGATCGACATTATCATAGGCCTCGACAAAATCCTTGATTGCCCCTTCATAAGCGACTTTTTGCATTCAGCCCACCATTACCTTCACCTGATTCAGAAGGTGAAGAACTGGGTCAGTCTCATCTAGGCGCCTTCTAATGTTATCTAGGGTCTTTAGCTTCGATCTGTCTTCAGAATTCAGAGGCTCACCTTTCGTGACTTTAGATAAAATCACTAAAAGCACCCTTATCAAGTATTCATTTTTGAAACCAGGCTCGTGGAATACTTCACTCAGCTGAAAATCAGCAGATTTCTTTGCATAGTCTTCAGCCCGCAGGAGATGTCCTGCCTCTAAATCCGCTACAAAACCGCTTGAAGACGTAAGACCTGATACTAGTTGTGGAGAATGGGTTGCAATCAAGAAGTGGCATCCATGGTAATGCGCAAAAGCCCCTTGAAGAATACCAATAAATTCTGCCTGCCACCTGGGATGCAGACTAATCTCAGGTTCATCGATACAAATCAATGCCCCATTCTTTATAACCGACGCAATTCCGAAAAACATCAGAAACATACATTGCTGACCGGAGCTAGCCTGCTCTAAGGGCAGCTTATTCTTGTTCCTCTTATCGTAAAGATGAATCCGAGACACCTGAATCATACCACTTTCTAAAAGCCAAGGTATGATGGTCAAATACCGCTCAACACCCATACCCCCTGACCACCCATTAAACAAGTCATATCTTAAAGTAAACAGGCCAGACCTGAAATTTCCTGCTAAAAACGTGAGCGCAGGCAAAATATCATTTTCAAAATCATATTTCCTGCTAATTTGAGTTCTTGAGAAAACTTTTTCCCAATTAGAAATCGAAGAACCGCTTTGTCCGCGGCTAAAAAAACTAGTAGCCCTAAACTCAATTAATATGTGCGGCAAAAAACCTATATAGTCCATTATATAATCGAACCTGACCGAAATATCTCGCTCAATCTCGGTTTTAAGGATCATCGCCGCTATAGATTTTGACAGTATATGTGCGGGAGTTGAACGCAGACCAGACAACCCCAAATAGTGATAATTTTGCGGGGTTTTAAACTTACCTACAAATGGGCCCGGATTCGGAAAGCGATCAAACCTACTATTCGAGACCGCTACAACTTGGCTTGGAGCGGAGACTGAACCGCGAGCCTCAATAACCTCATCAATCAAACTCCCTTGATCTTTATTGAAAATATAGCTATTTGCAACCTTTCCTAGTGTCCGAGTTTTTCCTACTGCATTCCTTCCCACGAGCAAAGTATAGACATTTTCAATGCTGTGAGTATGCTCCGACAGTTCGATATAATGCCCACCGACATCAACTGCTTTCACTTGAAATTTCATCACATGTCCTATGGATGATGGAGATATCTGCGCGGTATTGAGGCAGTTGCCCAACCCTGCTTAGCGCTTAGAATTCTTGAGTAGGCGCGCGTACATGTCAACATGACATCATCGCTAGGGGGTAGTCTTGAGAGGTACCTTTGGAGCCCCAGGCAACTCTCCCCTGACAGCCTCCGTGTCTTCAGACCCAAGCTGCTCAGCCCCACCCTGCTCTTCATTAAAACGCTCTGGGTTGAGCAGGAACGTAGCTAGGCTTTGTACGAAAAGTGCCTGCGCGACGATCATGCTGCGTTGAAAACAGGCTCGGAATGCTCATTTGCAACCAGCAAACTCCGCTTCCTCGCCTGTTTTCGCCTTGCCTGATCGCCGCTCGGCGACTTTTCGTACAAACCCTAGTGTGGTGTTTCACAAATACCGCCGAAAATCTGAGCTAGGCTCTGTAGAAGCCAACTCTCCAAGGGCATCGACATGGGCCGGCCAGCAACCGTCATTACCCTTTCCGAAACTGAAAAGTCGGAACTGCTACGCCGGATCAAACTTCGCAAAGGCGCTCAGGATGCCCGCCTGCGCGCAGAGATAATTCTCGGCTGTGCCGCAGGCGAATCAGGCAATGACATCGCTCAGCGCTTAGGCACGAGCAAGGATGTGGTTTCGCGGTGGCGTCAGCGTTTCTCTAAGTTGGGGCTGCTGGGGCTGAACGATGAACCGCGCTCTGGCCGGCCTCGTACTATTTCCGATGAGCAAGTTCAGCAAGTGGTAAACCAAGTGCTGCAAGGTAAGCCCGACGACTCCAGTCATTGGAGCACGCGACGGATGAGTCGTGAGACGGGCCTGTCTCCTGCAAGCGTGATGCGCATCTGGCACGCGTTCGGGATCAAGCCGCACTTGGAAAAGACCTTCAAGCTTTCCACTGATCCGTTGTTTGTCGACAAGGTTCACGACATCGTTGGGCTCTACTTGAACCCACCCGAACGAGCCTTGGTGCTTTGCGTTGATGAGAAGAGCCAGATCCAAGCGCTGAACCGCACACAGCCGGGCCTACCGCTTTCCCCAGGTAACCCAGCAACCCGCACACATGACTACAAACGACACGGAACGACCTCGCTGTTCGCAGCCCTGGACGTGGCAACCGGTGAGGTGATTGGCCGACTCAAACGACAACATCGCAGTACCGAGTTTCTCGCCTTCCTAAGGGAGATCGATGTGTCAGTGCCTGCCGATATGCCGATCCATCTGATCATGGACAATTACGCGACTCACAAGACCGACAAAGTCAGGGCGTGGCTTGCGGCGCGACCGCGCTACAACATCCACTTCACGCCGACCTCGGCATCTTGGCTGAATCTGGTTGAGCGGTTTTTCTCAACGCTGAGCGAGAAGTGGATCAAGCGGCAGGCACATGTCAGCGTTAAGGATCTGGAGGCGTCGATCGAGTACTACCTGGAAACCTACAACCAGAACCCGAAGCCATTTCGGTGGCACAAGAAGGCCGAGGACATCCTTGCCTCAGTCGCTCGCGCGGCGCGAGCGCTGGGCAAATGATTTTCAGTGGTATTTGTGAAACACCACACTAGCGCTACACTATGTGCGGCAGTTAGGCCCACGTAAAATGGGCTGGTTTTCCACTGAGCTGATGGAGCGGCATGCCATGACCGATACACAATCGCACTGGGTCAACGACCAGACGTACAAATCCCGGTGGGAGAGAGCTGAGAACCTGGCCAGCGGTGCACAAGGTGAAGCTTACCGGGCGGTACGGTTGTCCGACGAAAAAATAGGGTTTCTCAAGGTCATCAAATCCAAAAAGGATGATGAGCGTCGCGCCCGCTTCTTCCGAGAGGCCTCGGCTTATGAAAGCTTCGGGGTGAATGGCATACCGCGACTGATAGAAAGTAACGCTCATTTGCACACCGATGGCACCGTTACTCCTTTCATTGTCACAGAGTTCATTGCGGGCCCCACCCTACGAGCCTGGCGCATGTCCCAGGCAACCGTGACACTCGAAACGGCCGTGACAATTACCTTGGCCCTACTGGACATTCTTCAGGAATGCCATGACCAGGGATGTGTCCACCGCGACATTAAGCCTGACAACATCATACTAGAATCTTCAGACCCGGCACGGGTATGGCTACTTGACTTTGGCATCAGCTATCACGGTGAAGCCGGCTGTACACTGCAAACGGAGGACGGCCAAGAGATCGGGAATCGATTCTTGCGGCTTCCTGAATTATCGGCAGGTAGCCTCTCTAAGCAAGACCCGAGATCTGACATTTGCTTCGCCGCCGGCATCCTGTTCTATCTTCTCACCGGCGACCACCCTGATGTGCTCCACGATGGCGACGGTAAATTGCCCCACCAGCGTTCTGCCGGGTTGGCGAAACTCCACCATTCAGCAACAACTAGGTTGAAAAAACTTCTGTCCCTGCTCGACGGAGCCTTTGCCTATCGTGTCAAAGATCGCTTTTCGAGCGCGGACGCGATGCGGGAACGAGTGAATCGGATGATGCAAGATCAACCAGAAGGGGGTGATCCAGAAGATAACCTCGCCGCGGTGCGGGAAATGCTGAACTCCAGCGCTAACCGTCAGAGGGCCGACACGGTCGCAAAAATCAGCGAAGGCCTAGATAAGGTCCACCAGATTTTCAATCAAGTGCGGCGATCCATCGGAGGCAGTCTATCGCTCAGCCATGCCAGTAGGGAGGTTACAGCCCACGGGGGCCACGCCACCTTGCAATATTCGTATCCTGGATCAACCGAACACCTGCTTTCAGTCAAGAACGAATACAGTTTGAGGGGCGAAGAGCTTGTTTTGCGGATGTCGAGCGATACCGTTTACCGGACCGGCTTAGCAGACCCGTCTTATGGCGCTGAGTTTGAGAATTCAGTGAAATCGTGGTTGTCTGCTCGGCTTTTTGCCATCATCGCTAATCCCAATGCGCTACCTCCCGAAGCGGAGATCTTCCGAGAACACCAACCTTTTGGATCACTCGAAGCAGCAGCGGAGCATGCGCGCCAAAGTGAACGCCGGATCCTGGCCTTCGTATATGATCCGACCAAACCTAAACGTGGCCAACTGGAAAGGGTATTAGGTTATTTTCTAGAGAACCAACGTACTCATGACCTGATGAACCGCGCCTTCGTTACCGCTCTCGTGCCACTCGCAGAAGTTTCCGCTATTACAAACCTTCTTGGCGATCAGTCCATGGAAACGGCTCGCTGGGTACTTTTCGACCAACAGCTCAAACCACTATCACAAGAAGTTATTTATGCAAACCCACAGGAGGGCGAGCGGATTATGGAGTCGCTAGTTAACCCAGTTATTTTGGGGGCTAGCACCCAACAAACAACAGACTAATGTAGCAGCACAATCCACAGACTACCTTATTCTCGATTTAATTGCGTCGACTCCATGCTGCTATAAAGCCACCTGAAGTCGTCGCAGTTAGGTGAGTAACGCAGTAAGTATGAATTTAATACCTTACCCACAGACAAATCAGGTAAGTAATGCGGGATTAAAATAGACGATGGCGAAAATTGCAAACGCTCCGCCTGCCCGCAAATATTTCTTCATTTTTACCTCCAAAAAACCAGGCAACATCGCCCCAATACCAGCCCCGGCCAACGAAAGTACTGTGTGAAAAACCTTAAATTGAAATGCGCTTGGGTCTGGCTTCAGCAACGCAATCGTAAGCATCACTATAATAAATACCACCCCAAAAACAAACGACCAAACTAGATTTGTCTTCATAAAATCCTTTGACTTATACTCAAAGCCATAGACTGGAAGCCTGTTCAATTCGAACGTTCTTCGCAGCTTATCAACTTCCTTCTTTTTAATGTAACTTACAACCATTCGCTGCATATTAGCAAAGGCAGTACTACTAGGCTCATAAATTTCACTCGGCATGCCGAGTCGACCAAACTCCAAGCGTAACACCTGGTAGTGATCGGGCATTGTCTCTAATACAGCCTTGCAGTTTTCAGCGTAACCTTGAGCCCAGTCCGCACTCTCTCTCGCACCGAGTACATCACTATCCCCCACCAACTCCTCAGCACAATTAAAATACTCAGTTGCCGCTTGCTGATAAGCCATAAGCGCAGGCCTTCTTTTTTCTGCGGAAGACTTCTGCACCTTAGAGTATGCATCTAGAGCGGACATCATTACCTGTTTTTTAGAAGCAATGACTCGCTTAGCATCTACAGCGCTTAAAACTGCGGTCATTTACTCGCCGCCTTAGCACTTGCCAGCACCATAGCCAACAGAGTTCTCAAGTCTGAATTATCTACGCCTTCAAAAACCGAATAAAGTACATCGGGAAAGTGCTTCTGGAAAATCCGTTTCACCTCAAGGAAAGTGCGCGGATTCTCAGATGCAATTTCTTCAGCTAAATTCCGAACATCGACATCGGACGGATCCCAATAAACGGGCCCTAAAAATGTAACAACATCCTGCCTAAACTTATTAAGCGCAGATTGACCTAACATGCCTTCCTCCGAGAGTATTAATGCCACCTTAAGCAGCGCATTCAAGTCCGAATTGTCGAGCCCATAGTATCGACAGGAGTCAACTGTAGAACAGTGTTTTCTGACTACTAAGTCCCAATGAGAATCATCGAGAGCAAGACCTCCGCTAATAAAGATTTCGAGGTCACTTTTAATCCGTTTCAGCTGCGCAAATGAAGGCTCAGAGCCTGAAAGTCCGTATCTCATCATGAGTGCATGAGACAGCCGTTGATCAGCGTTCATATCAAGCACATTCTATAATTATCTGTCAGCACAAAGGTTTAAACCTCGATTCCTAATGGCTAATATTTAATCGAAGCAGCGTGAGTGGACCATCCTTTAGCCTATCTCTCACCACCGCCGTGCGCTTGAATACTGCTGCACGATCCACAATGAGTTCCCTCTCAAACTCATAATGCTCTCGCAACGACGAGCGGCTTACCGCCTCTCGGATTTCCTTGATTAGATTATGATAGAAGTCGTGCCAATATTTATCTGCCATGAGGTCAGAACTGAAACTCGGAGCGCGCTTCAACTTGGTCATCGCGAATACACCACCAGACAAAAAAGCCTCTAGCCGGCTGGTTGGCAAATGGTACTTCTTCGACGAGGCTGAAACAGACTTCAAGATAACTGACAACAAGTAGCCAGATCTAGCGAGCCTTTTAAAAATTAGATTCGGCGAATTGGCTCTACGCGAAACCGAAGGTAAATCTTGAATCCAAACAGCAAACATCGTCCCAGCATTGAAGTCTGCATCATGCTCAAGCGCGCGTCTCTCATCATCATTCAACGGCATGTAATCGCAGTGGCCCAATATCGCATGCGCTACTTCATGACAGTAAAGTAAAATAGCCACATCTAAAGCGAGCTGGACCGGGCCCGGCTCTACCTTACTCAGCGAATCAAAACCAATAAACCAATTATCTATAGAGTTTTTACCATTGGCATACCGACTATCCAAGCTTGACGATTGTTGATTGTTCTCTAAAGCACACAATTCCTCCGCCACTGACAATGCCACCAAAGGTACCCCAAGAGACATACAAATCTCATATTTGCCCTTAGCACCACCAACGCGCGCGAAAAAAGAAGAAGAGAACACATGCCTAACATCAATCATCCAACCAGCAGGCTGCAACCTATGAATACTCAACAAGTCACCTAGATGCTGCAACTCCGAAAAATGCTCTGCACATACATTGCTTATCTGTTTAAATATTTTCGGGGGCAGATCATAATCAGCAAAACAAATTTTTAGGTCATCAATATTTGGTAGCGCATTCAGCACATTACCTGGAAGCTCCGCAGCACTTCCTTCATACATCCCCATTAAACCAGTAGCCTTCGGCCTGGCCATAATACCCCGAAGATAGTGCAAGAACCGTAACATAGTCTCAGCGACTGACCTGTTCGACTACAGCATCACCAGAAGCAACATGTTCGCTATAAAAAATTGGCTTCGGATTCCAAAACATAACCACTAAAAATAGTACAAATCCGCCACTAAATCTTAAAATCTTACCAGCCCTAAACTCAAAGTATCCAATTAGCACCACACCAGCACAACCTGCAATCAGTGAAGCCAGAATCCTATAGACCCATTCTTGAAATGGCGTTGGATGAGAAATAAAAATTGACAATACTATCAAGATAACTAAAAAGACAAACGTGAAGGCGCTGGACAGGGCTGTTTGATGATCAATGCCAACCTTACGTTTTTCCTTGAATCGGAATCCATAGATCGGTAGTTGGCTGCCCTCAAATTCAATCCTGAGTGCATTTACCAGTTCCTTTTGAAGGGCACGTTTGCACAGCCTTTGCATATTGGCAAATGCTGTAGCAGAAGGTCTCGGATCTATAACCTGCCCCAAATTTGCGAAGGCACATTCCAGTAAAGTGTAATACTGAGGCATTTGCTGTAGTACCGCAAAGCAATCCTCAGCGAAACCCTGAGCCCATACTGCATTCGCATGGGCTCCAAGTAAGCTACTGTCTCCTACAAACTCTTCGTAAAAATTGAAATACGCAGCACCTGCCGCCTGCAATCTTAAAACAGAATCCCGCGCGGCATTACAGCTGACCGAACTCAAATTAATATAGTCATGCAGTGCACTCATGAACACTTTTTTGAGTTCAGCGCCTTTGGCTTTTGCATTGACAACATCTTGAGAGTTTGTAGTAGACAATTACTTCCCCGCCGCCGACTTTAGGGCCAAATCCAATAACGACTTCAAATCGCTATTATCAACCCCATCGAACATGGGATAGCTTGCATCATGGACACTATCCGAAACAACAATCTCTAGTTCAGTTCGATTAAGCGGACGATCTATTCCAACTCGAAATTCAATCCAGCTTTTGATTCGGAGGAGCTGTTCCTCGGTAGGATGCCAAGAGCTAATCCTTAGAATCTTTTCAAGCTCTAACTTAAATTTCTTTAAATCAAACACTGCTCACCTCGTCGCTCGCAACATTGCCATTGCGAGCAAAGTTGAGAGATCTTTATTATCTAAACCACCTTGAGGTTTGAATTCGGCGCGGGTGTGTCGAAGGATTAGCCTTGCTGCCTCCATTTTTGACAGTCGGGGGTATTTCTGCCGAAACAGCACCATATCGCGAGCGATGCAATCAAGGTCGTGTTCCGTAGGATTCCATTTGGAAATTCCTACCAGGACTTCAAGCTCTTCCTTAAAACTCCTACCCATTGCCGTTCGCCCTCGCCACCTGTAAGGCAAGTGCTAGCAAGGTAGAAAGGTCGCTGGTATCCGCTCCGCGGTATCCAAAGGTGCCCGCAGAGGGACAGTGCTTTTTGACTAACTCGGCCCATCGCCGATCGTCCAGATTGATACCATGCCGTTGAAGAAACGCCACTTCACGGCAGATCTCTCTCAACTGAGTCTGGTTCGGCTCGAAGTGTGAGGTGCCGAATCGCATCCTCAAATGGTAGGCCAAATCCATTGCCGAAACACCTTATCCATAGACGGGCACAGAGCATGGCACAAAGGCATCATACTGTACAGCCATACAGCAATGATAAATCGTAGAGGCGTAGCGTCCATGAAGCTCAGTTAAACGTCCTAACTACCAGAGAAGGTGACACGCTGGACCCATTCAGCCTCAAAGGCTGATCAGCGGAGCAAGCTTTAGTAATGAAGGGCGCTTTAGTCGCCACCTGCACACAAGCTGAAGGCTCAATTCATTTGACTCAGACGATCAAGGGTGCGGTAAAGGGTAGCCCGATGTACGCCTAGTAGCGTTGCAATCTGAGCTATAGGCTTTCCCTCAGCCGCGAGCTGTCTGGCGTGCTCAACCTGCTCTTTGCTCAGCGTCGGCTTCGGCCCAAACTTAACCCCCTTCCGTTTCGCCGCCTCCCGACCAGCACGCGTCCGATCAATGATCAAGCTCCGCTCGAAAGCAGCGATGCCGGCAAAAATGGTCATGATCATCTGCCCAGCAGGTGAGGTAGTGTTAAGCCAGGGTTCGGCCAATGACTGCAACCCCACACCTATCCGATTCAACTTTTCTGCGATGGACAGCAAATCGATGGTTGACCGCGCGAGCCGGTCAAGGCGACTGACAATCAGTAAATCACCTTCTCGCAGATGATCCAGAAGTCGCATCAACTCCGGCCTCTCCATTTTGGCTCCACTGACCTTTTCCTCAAATATTCTGACGCAGCCCGCCTGAGTCAGTAACTGTCGCTGCAAGTCTAAATCTTGCCCAGAGGTCGACACCCTCGCATATCCGATGTGCATAATTTCATTCGCCTTGTCGCATTTCTTCCTTTAAGCATATCACCATTCGCGACAAACTTATGCGACACCCCTCACCCATTAAAATCTTTAAATCAAACCCTGTCGCATAACTTAATACTTACGCGACAACCCTCCCGAAACCCAGATGACAATCCCATTTACCATCCCCAATCATCAGGAGAAAATATATCCAACCCCTGATTCAGATGCGAAACAACAACCAAGCCAGTCATCAAATTAAACATTGCAGACGCAAAGCGAATCACATATAAGATGAGGTAGTCCCTACACACTCTGAACGCGACATCACCCGAGGAGGAATACCTGTGAGTCCAGAAATCGAAATAGAGCTGCACACGAAATACCCAAAGATCCTCGGGTATATTAACGAAGAAGGAACATACAAAACTCGCCTATGGGGCGGTTTCCAATGCGGCGATGGATGGCATCAGCTGATTGATACCCTGTGCGCTACCATCCAGGCGCGGGCTGAGGCGACCGGCGTGGAAGTCCAGACAAGTCAGGTTAAGGAAAAATTCGGTGCTCTGCGCTTTTATATCCAAGGAGGCGACGACCACATCTCTGGCATGATCGACCTCGCGGAAGAGCTTTCCTCCAACATCTGTGAGGTCTGCGGAAATCCTGGGCGGAAGAAGAATGTGCAGGGATGGCTCATCACTCGATGCGATGCGCACACCCCTACGTAAATCTATCTCAGGGATGTGGTCAAAGACATCCCTGGATCCTACTATACATGGAGCCCGTTAAATCCTAGGCTCCTGCTACATATCTGGATCAGCATCGATCCCGTATTCCTTGAGCATCTCATTGATCGCTCCGAAAATCCTTGGTTCGTAGATCAGCTCCAATGATGTGTAAGACACAGCCACAGCGAGTTTCATTGCTTCGCAGTCTAGAGTTGCCGGATTGAACGGCCAGATCTGCAACCTACTGACCGTGTGTTTCTCCGCATGCGCTCTTTTGAGATCACCATACTCCAGCATGATGCTCTCACATTTAATTCGCTCCCACGCGACCAACTCCATACCGTAGCTCTTACAATCCCAATCACCAATCATACTGTGTTTGGTCAAGAAGCTATCGCCCACTTCTACTAGACCATCAGTGTTCAAATCTTGAATCCAATAATCGGCCAGCCTCGGGCTTGAAACTAAGCTTTTTAGCTGACGAAACCCATGTGCACCATCCGAATCAACTGCCATTGCGACTTGTTCCAAGAGATCTGGAGAGTTCGGCATAATCATTTTCGGCGTATCAAACATAAAATCCTCACTTTATGATATCTCTAATTCTTTCCCCAATCGCGCCTCTCAGACGCGGTAGGTCAGATTCTTTGATATCAATCGGCGCAAGGTTATTCAGTCCAGGCATTGGCGTCTGGAGCCAATCGGCAGCAGCGCGCATATCGCCACCATGAAGCTCGCAGGCCATGGCAAAGACCTCTTGCGCAAGGGAAGCTATGTAATCGTCGCGAATGTCTTTCGACTCGGCGGTTTCATCATACTCAGGCGACTTGTACACCAGGCGACCCTCCACACTGCCTTTCATTGCTTCGAGCCTCGCATCTTCCCAAGCACCGTTGTGGGTCAGATACGCATATGAAGAATCATCGCCGTTTTGTGGATCAAATTCTTTCATCGCAATTAGCCGCGAGAAATCCCAGTCCATATCCTCGCCACCTGGCTCCCCAATGGGCATGACGAGAAAAACGCTACCGATCTTCATGCCTTCAGATTCGTGATGAACGATTTGGCGAAAAATCAAAGGGTCCGCTGTCAACTTCATCCAGCTTCTCAGATGTGCTCCATCTGCGCCGTAGCTATTGATCGTGATGAAAAACCACCGACCCGGGTTTCGCAGCATCACGACCTTCCACGCTTGGAGCCTATCGTCCTCGGAGAGCAGCTGATGGATCGGCAGCGTTTCGAACATTCCCTTCCCTCTATCGCATCTAACGCGCTGTGATTGGCGCCGGTCATTGATTGCGTAAATACCGGTACGTTGGAGCCGTCCGCATGTTCGGCGTTTATGAGATTGACGCGATCAGAGCCGAATCTCGAAGAAAAAGCATAAGATATATCGTAAGTAGGCGTTCACGCTCTTTCAATTTAGCGCTTTTCAGAATCAAATACCACTTTGAATCTGGGCTTTTTTTCGATGGAATTTGCAGAGGCTTTTGGCCTGACCTTTCAGAGCCTGCGCGTCCAGCTAGGAATGACACAGGCGAAATTTCAATCTGTCGCGGCAGTATCAACACTGAGTCGTATCGAGCGCGGGGTACACGTACCAACCCTGCCGGTGATCGAAGGGTTAGCAAAAATTATGGAGATCGAGCCTATCGTGCTGCTGGTGCTAACCGCGGCGATGAGGGATGGCTCGCTGGAGGGGAAGGCCGTTATCGAGAAAATCGAACGCGACCTACGCCGCCTGAATCGACTCGAATAATTTTCAGGAAAGACCTAACGCTGAGGTGCCTTGAGCAAGGCAGGATGGGCTGTTCCCGTCTTTCAGGGACTATGAGGGCAGCCGGATGCGCAGCCTCGTTGCTTGGCGTCAGGGGAGGCCCGTCGAACGGCTTAGAATCCACGTAGCGACGCGATGTTTACATTTTGCGAAAAACGGCTGTGGCGAAAACGCTGGTTTTACCCGGATACGCGTTTACATTTGCGGGCTTGACGCCCCTGAAGGACGCAACGTTTACATTTTTCGTTGTTTTGAGGTGTTGCGATGATCTGGGTGACCCTAGGGAAGGCTCAAATTGCCCTGTTTTAGCAGGTTAGAGCTGAGTAAGGCGAGGATTCAGTAGGTTGGGAGCTAGGTTTACAAAGTAGAGAGAGGGGTAACAACATCGCCGTGAAACGGTCACACAGCACCACAGCCCCACGGGCCAGCGCCGGACGGATCACCTGCGCCAGGTGCTGGGCGCGAGCGGCGAACACCAGCAGCAGCTCGGTGTCGGCAGCCATGGCTTCGTCGCTCGGGGCCAGTAACAGTTCACGCACCTTTTCCGCCAGCGGCG
>AZIG01007431.1_pt1 | contig 33956 bp, 26 predicted proteins | sample 359071 | NCBI WGS metagenome assembly AZIG01 (sample SAMN02429714, study PRJNA222667) | marine sediment metagenome | biome: Sediment sample; isolation source: enrichment culture of sample MGS-AQ(UA) from oil contaminated terminal site... | place: Jordan: Aqaba | collected 2011-05-15 | depth 18 m m | reverse complement strand
CCTGCGGCCATCGCCGCGTGCATGGCTGCCAGCAGGCGATCGGCCAGGTGGCCGCCGGCCTGCTCGAAGGCCAGCACCATGGCTTCGATCACCTGGGTCGAGGACAGCAGGTTGCCAGCCGCCGCGCATTGTTCGCCGGCCACTGCATGGTGTGTGCCCAGTGCTTCCCGCCCGGTGAACAATGCCACCTGGCCGTGACTGTCGATCACCGTGACCTGGCGGTACTCACTCCAGCCATTGGCACTGAGCACCCTGTCCAGCGCAGCGGCAGGCGGTAACTGGCCATGCTCAAGGGCATCGAGAATCTGCGGGCCTAGCGCCGGCAGGGTGATGTTCTGGGTAGAGACCGCGCCCACACCGGCACGCACCCAGGGGCAACGGGCACCCACGGCGATGCTCGACGAGCTGATGGCGATACCGACCTGGCCGGTTTCCTGGCAACGACCGATGATGGAGAACGTCATGTCATGGTTCCTGTTGTGCTGTGCGATACACGGCATTCTGAGCGGAACCTTCTGACGGGCGAAACGACCTTTTTCCGAGGGGGTAGGCAGGAAAAAACTATGCTCAAGGCCCCGCTCTCTGCACCCGCTCGAAAAACCACCTCACCCACCCGGGCAACCCACCCCGCAGGCCAGAGAACTCAAGGCCTTCGCCGTTTTATCGGCAAGCACCAGCTAAATACTATTTTCGCCATTTCCACGGCATCCCTAGTCTGGCTCCAGGCAACGGCGGTCCTCCAAACCGACCTGACAAAAACCGCCTGAACAAGGGCTCGGACATGACACTGAACAACCTCGAAATCGACACCCTCGTCGTCGGCGCCGGCCAGGCCGGCGTGGCCATGAGCGAACACCTGAGCAAGCTTGGCGTGCCGCACCTGGTACTGGAGCGCAACCGCATCGCGCAGGCCTGGCGTACCGGCCGCTGGGACTCGCTGGTCGCAAACGGCCCGGCCTGGCACGACCGCTTCCCGGGGCTGGAATTCAACCTCGACGCCGATGCGTTCGCCGGCAAGGACCAGGTGGCCGACTACTTCGAGCAGTACGTACGCAAGTACAACCTGCCCGTGCGCACCGGCATTGAAGTGAAGCGCGTGGTGCGTAACAGCGACCGCCCAGGCTTCACCATCGAAACCAATGAAGGCGTGATTCGCGCCAACCGCGTAGTCGCCGCCACCGGCCCGTTCCAGAAGCCGGTGATCCCGGCCATCGCGCCGAAAGACAGCAACCTGCACCAGATTCATTCCGCCGCTTACTTCAACCCAGAGCAGCTGCCTGAAGGCGCGGTACTGGTGGTCGGTGCCGGTTCCTCCGGCGTGCAGATTGCCGAGGAATTGATGCGTGCCGGACGCCAGGTGTACCTGTCGGTCGGCGCCCACGACCGCCCGCCGCGTGCCTACCGCAACCGCGACTTCTGCTGGTGGCTGGGCGTACTGGGCGAGTGGGACGCAGAAATTGCCAAGCCCGGTCGCGAGCATGTGACCATCGCGGTCAGCGGCGCCCGCGGTGGCCACACCGTGGACTTCCGCGCCCTCGCCCACCAGGGCATGACCCTGGTCGGCCTGACCCAGTCGTTTGAAAGCGGCGTAGCGCGCTTCCAGGACAACCTGGTCGAGAACATCAACCGCGGCGACGAAAACTACCTGGCCCTGCTGGACGCGGCCGATGCCTACATCGAACGCAACGGCCTGGACCTGCCGCTAGAGCCCGAAGCCCGCCAGCGCCTGGCCGAGCCGGAGTGCATGCGCAACCCGCTGCAGCAGTTGGACCTGGCCAAGGCCGGCGTCAGCAGCATCATCTGGGCCACCGGTTACGGTGTGGACTTCAGCTGGCTGCAGGTAGACACCTTCGATGCCAACGGCAAGCCCCAGCACCAGCGTGGTGTGGCCCGCGAACCGGGCGTGTACTTCCTCGGCCTGCCGTGGTTGTCGCGCCGTGGTTCATCGTTCATCTGGGGGGTGTGGCACGACGCCAAGCACGTCGCCGGCCACATCGCCACGCAGCGTACCTACACCGCCTACCGCGACCGCGAGCAACGCGCAGCGGATGAGCAGCAAACCGCCAAGATCAGCAATGTCAGCACCCTCGGAGCCCACTGATGCCTACCCATACTCGCATCCGCATGTTCAACACCAAGGAAACCTACCCCAACCAGACCCTGGACAACGACTTGTGCCAGGCCGTGCGGGCGGGCAATACCATCTACGTGCGCGGCCAGGTCGGTACCGACTTCGAAGGCAAGCTGGTCGGCCTGGGTGACCCGCGCGCACAAACCGAACAGGCGATGAAGAACGTCAAGCAACTGCTTGAAGAAGCCGGCTCGGACCTCTCGCACATCGTCAAGACCACCACCTACATCACCGACCCGCGCTTCCGCGAGCCGGTGTACAAAGAGGTGGGCAAGTGGCTCAAGGGCGTGTTCCCGATTTCCACCGGGTTGGTGGTGGCCGGGTTGGCCCAGGCCGAGTGGCTGATGGAGATCGACGTGATCGCCGTGATACCCGATCAGCAATGACCGCAGGCCTGAACGGTGGGAGGCGACTGCCACCTGCCGTCCAGCCACGCCTGGGTTGCTTGTGCCGCAGCGTGCAAGCGCTGGGGTACTGGCACGCCCAGCCCATTCAGTAGGTCGCCCTCCCGCCGCTGAGGTCGAACACAAAGCCAGTGGTAAAGCTGCACTCAGGCCCGGCGATCCAGCTGACCATGTTGGCGATCTCCTCGGCCTTGAGGAAGCGCCCCATGGGGATCTTGGCCTTGCTCGCGGCAATGTGCTCAGCCGTCATCTCGGCCATCAGCGGCGTCTCGACCATCGCTGGTGCCACGCAGTTGAGCAGCACGCCATCCTGCGCCAGCTCCTTGGCCGCCGCCTTGGTGAAGGCGATGACCCCGGCCTTGGCTGCCGAATAGGCCGAGATGTACTGCACACCCTCCTTGCCGGCCATGGAGGCGATATTGACGATGCGCCCGTAGCCGCGCTCACGCATGTGCGCGATGGCGGTGCGGCAACAATAGAACACACCGTTCAGGTCGATGGCGATGACCTTGTCCCAGGCCTCTGGCGGGTACTCCCAAGACGCCACCACCGGGCCGTTGATGCCGGCATTGTTGACCAAAATCTGCACCTGCCCCAAACGCGCCAGCGTCGCGGCAAAAGCTGCCTCCACCGAGGCCAGCGACGACACATCCACTGCCTGGCGCAGCACCGGCTCAAAGCCGTTTTCCGTGCTGTTCCAGCCATCGACGGTAAGGTCCCAGATCACCACCTGGGCGCCGGCGACATGCAAGCGGCGGGCAATCGCCAGGCCGATGCCACGCATGCCACCGGTGACGATAGCGGTTTGGCCTTGCAGGTACTGGCTCATTGTTTAGCTCCATTTTCGACAGAAGAAATATCCGGCAAGCGACGCAGGTCACATGCCCTTTGGGGCAATATCCGATACGATCCTCCAGGCCATGGAGGATGCCGCCCGGGACGGGTGTTCTGTTCAGTGTTCATCACGATTGCGCGCTTGTTGTTGGAATGGCAAACAACAGAAGGGCTAGGCAAACCCGAACAATCGGCGAGGGGTGTCCCACATCACTGTGCGGCGCAGCCGGGCATCCGGCATCAGGCGCTCGGCCAACTTCAGCAGCGGGCCGTAGTCCACCCGCGCGGGCTGGCGAATGAACGGCCAGTCCGAACCCCACACACAGGCTTGGGCGCCAAAGGCTTCGAGCAGGGCCTGCACGTATGCACTGCTCTGTTCGAACAAGGCATCCGCTGCGGCAAACTTCTGCATGCCTGATAGCTTCACGCAGGCGCGGCCACTGTCGGCCAGTCGCAGCAACGCCTGGAAGCCGGCTTGCTGCACACCGGCAGCGGCATCCGGGCGGCCGCAATGGTCAATCAACAGACGAGCCTGTGAGCCTTGCAGCAGGCCGTGCAGGTCCAGCAACTGGTCGTCACACACCTGCAGTTGGGCGAACATGCCAAGCTCGGCGAGCTTGCCGAACAGCCCGTCAACGCCCTTTAGGCTGGCTACTCCGTAAAGCGCGGGGTTAAAGGCGATACCCACCACGCCTTGCGCCTGCAACGCCGCCAGCGCATCGAGGTCGACGTCCGCCTTGACCACCGCCACCCCCTTGAACCGCCCCTGCCCGCTGGCCAAGGCATGCAGCAGGCAGCGGTTGTCGGTGTGGTAGCCGCTATTGGGGCCCACCAGCAAGGCATGTTGCACGCCGTAAGCGTCCATCACTCGGGTGAACTGCGCCTGGGTGGCGACCTCCTGGCCGGAGGGCGCATAGGGCGCATCGGGGTGATAGGGGAAACGGGCGGGGTCAAACAAATGGTTATGGCAATCGATCTTCGCTTCGTCAAATATGTTCACGCAGCACTCCCGTCAAGCGCCACTGCGCTTGCCTGCAGATCTTGTTATTGTGCGCCACAAGGGCAGTTAAGCTGGGGTTCACAATACTGTGTGGCCGGTTTTGACGCTCATACCCAGATGGCGAAATCCATAACCAAAGGTAATACACATGCTGCTTGGCGACGAAGGCGCAAACGCAAGCCCCATGGTGTTCAAGCTGCGGCACATGGAAGTGTTCAGGGCGGTGATGCTGACGGGCTCGATCAGCGCAGCGGCCAAATTGCTGTATGTGTCGCAGCCGGCGGTGAGCAAGCTGATCCAGTACATCGAAGCGCGCCTGGCCTACCCGCTGTTCGAGCGCGTCAACAACCGCCTGGTGCCGACGGCCGAAGCGCAGGTGCTGTTTCGCGAGGTCGAGCGGGTGTACCAGGCAGCGTTGCAGGTCAACGAATGCGCACTCGCACTGGGCGCTGGCGGCCAGCGCAAGTTGCGTATCTCGTGCAGTGCATCGTTGTCCACGGTGGTGATCCCGATGGCCCTGGCCCAGCTCAAGCGTGAATCACCGTCGCTGAATATCGAGTGGCAAACCTCGCTGATGGGCGAAATGCCCAACCAGATCTTGTCGAAGAAGGTCGACCTGTCGATAGCCGCCCTGCCGGTGGTGCACGACCACCTGCATTCACAAGCATTCATGCGTGGACGCATGGTAGTGGTGATGCCGCCGGGTCACCCTTTGGCCGCTCAGCCCGCGCTGACCTTGCAGCAGCTGGAGGGCCATGCATTGCTGCTGTTCCGGCCCGACATGCCGTTTGGCGAGCTGTTGGCCGAACACATCGGGCGCCGCGGGCTACAGCTGAAATCACTGTTGTCGTTCACCAATGCCAACGAGGCTGTGGCGTTGGTCAAACAAGGCATGGGCATCAGCGTGATCGACGAGTTCGTTGCACAGGACAGCGGGCTCGCGGTGGTGCCGTTGACCGATGATATTCACTTCGATATCAGCTTCGTCTATTCGCGCTTCGAGCCGCCATCGCATGCAGCGCTGCAGTTGATGCGGGTGTTGCAGGGGCAGGCGCAGAAGCTGGGGCGGGCGCTGACGCCGGGCTGATCATCTACGCAACCGCCCCCTGTGGGAAAGGTTTCAGCCGCAAACACTGCCGAAGCCGGTGCAATGCATCGAGTCGGCAGATTCGCGGGCATGTCCGCTCCCGGTGGGTATACAAGGCTTCAGTTTAAAAGCCGACCGTGGCCGAGAGCAGATAGGTCCGCGGCGTAGACAGGGTCAACCCCGGCTCACTGTCATCCGACGCCCCCGCCGAGCTCCAGTAGCGATCATCCAGCACATTCTCGACACTGGCCCGCAAGGTAACCTCGGTGGCGTCCACCTTGAAGGCATACCGTGCCCCCAGGTCATAACGCTCCCAGCCGTCGATCCGCTTGCTGTTGTTCTGGTCCAGGTACTGCGAGCTGGAGTGAATGCCGCGCGCTGTTAAGGTCAGGCCGTTCACCCCTGGCACGTCCCATTCAGCCCCCAGATTGACGTTGTATTCGGGCGTGGCCGGCGCACGGTTGCCATCGTAGGCGCCGCCGACGGTGTCGGTCAGCTCGCTGTCGATATACATCAGCCCGCCCAGCACCCGCACGCCCTGCACCGGCTCACCGAACACACTCAGCTCGATGCCGCGGTTGTCACGCTTGCCATTGGGGCCGAATACCCGCGAGGCGGGGTTGGTCTCGTAGGCAGGCTGGCGAATGCGGAAGGCGCTGGCGGTAAAGGCCACCTGGCCGAGGTCGTACTTGGCCCCCACTTCGATCTGGCGGCTGGTGAACGGCGGGAAGATCTGGTCTTCGTTGATCGAGGTCGACGGGGCGATCTTGCCTTGGCTCAAGCCCTCCATGTAGTTGGCGTACAACGAGAGCTGATCGGTGACCTTGAGCAATACGCCCCCAGAAGGCGAGACCTTTTCTTCGTCATAGCCCGTATCGCCTTTGACGCCGTCGCTCCAGTCATCCACCTGCACCCGTTGCCAGCGCGCACCCAGGGTCAACAGCAGGCGGTCGTCAAAAAAGCCAAGGGTATCGGCCAGGGCCACGCCGGAGAAGCGGTTTTCCGTGTAGACCTCGGGGTCGAGGCGGGTTGGCGTAGCGGGTGTCGGTGCGGCCACCGGGTTGTAGAGGTTGCTCGGCGCCGATGCATAGCGCGCACCGCCGTTGGTGAAGTCCATGTAGTAATAGCTGGCGGCCAGGTTCAGCTCGTGGCTCACCGGCCCGGTATGGAACCAGTGACGCAAACCGGCCATGGCGGTACGCACCGACTCATCCCGGGTAAAGTCACGCGGCTGCACGGTGAAATCGCCGGCATCGTTGGTGATCGACACGTTATGGCGCAGGAAGTCGTGGTTGCTCTTGCGCGCGCCGACCGCACCATAGGCCAGCAGCGACTCGCTGATATCGTACTCGGCGTTCAGCGCACCGAAGGTGTCGTTGGTACGCGCCTTGCTCCAGGCCTGGGCGTAGTTGTGGCGTACATCATTGGCATTGGGCACCTTGGCATTGGCACCGACCAGCACACGCTCCTGCGGGGCGTCGGTGTCGCGTTCGGTGTGGCCAAGGTCTGCCGAGAGCCGCAGGCGCTCGCCTCGAAAATCCAGGCCCAGCACCGCCATTTCGCGGTCGACGCGCTGGTGATCCCATTCGGTGTCACCGGCCTGCTTCACGCCATTGAAGCGCACGCCGAACTGCTGGTCTTCACCAAAGCGACGGCCGATGTCCACTGCGCCGCCAACCTGGCCGGCCGAGGCGTAGCTGCCGGTGAATTCGGTGATCGGCTTGTCAGCGGCTCGCTTGGGCTGCACATTGATACCGCCGCCCACGCTGCCACGCGGCGAAATGCCGTTGATCAACTGGCTGGGGCCTTTGATGATGTCGACCCGGTCAGCCATTTCCATGTCGATCGAATACGTCGGCAAGTGCCATACAGGCCGTTGTAGGCCACATCACTGTTGAACAGGCTGAAGCCGCGAATGGTGAACTGCTCGAATCGCCCGCCCGCCGGGTTGGTCGCACGCACTGAAGGGTCACTGGCAATCAGTTCGCCCAAGGTGCGCGCCTGTTGGTTCTTGACCAGGTCGCTGGTGTAGCTGGTGATGCTGAACGGGGTTTCCATGAAGTCGCGCGAACCGAGCAAGCCTTGCGCCCCCTGGCGTGCCACTTAGCCACCGGCATACGGCGGCGTTTCGTTGCCTGCGGCCAGGCCGCCGACGATGCTGGTGGGGGCGATTTCCAGAGCGCCACTGGCCTGGGGGGCTGCCATCAGGGTGAAGGCCCCCTCACCCACCGGTAGCGCCTGCAGGCCGCTACTGCGCAGCAACTGGCTGAAGCCTTCATCGACACTGTAACGACCGGACAAGCCGTTACTTTGCCGGCCCTCTACCAATGCCGGGTCCAGTGAAAGGCTGACACCGGCCTGGTCGGCGAAATGGGTCAAAGCGGCACCCAGGCTGGCTGGCGCTACCTGGAACGTACGCCGGGCCGGCTCATCGGCCCAGGTGGGTGCACACAACAGCAGACTCATCGCGAACAATGGATGTGCTACGCGCACCAGTGGGCGCAGGCGGCAAGATTTTACTGCAGGCATTGAACAAGGCTCCCATTTTATTTTCTCCTACCGGTAATGACCGGCGAGTGAAAAAAAGGGGACAGCCTCATGCTCGTTTTTCTCGTGCAGTCAGGCTCACCCAATAACGCGTGCGGGTCTGCACCTGCAAAGGCAGGCTGGCGGCGAGCAGGGCCAGCACCCGGTCGGTGTCGTCAAGGCGGAACGTGCCGGTCACACGCAAGCGCTCCAGTTCTGGTGCCCAGCGCAGTACGCCGGGGCGATACCTGCGCAGTTCGTGCAGCAATTCGCCCAACGGGCGGTCGTCCAGCCGTAGTGCGCCTTCGCGCCAGCCCAGTTGCCATTCGTCGAAGGCTTTGACAGGGCCAACGCCGGCCGCCTGCAAACTGGCCTGTTGGCCGGCCTGTAGCATCACGGCTGGACCACGCAACGGTTGCAGGCTGACTGCACCCTTGATTGCAGACACCCGGCAGGCCTCATCAAGCAGGCGCAGGCACGCCTCGCCCTCACTGACCACCACCCGGCCGTAAGGCACCTGCAAGGTGAGGCTCAGGTTAGCGGGCACGCTGACGGCCACTTCACCGCGCAGCAGTGCCACGCGGCCTGCCCCCAGCTGGATATCGACCGCACTGTCGGTGTTCAACTGCAACAAGGTGCCGTCGCTCAGCAGAGCCTGCCTACGCTCTCCTACTGCGGTGCGCATGTCGGCGGTCCAGGCATCCAGCGGCAGCTCACGGCTCACCAGCCAGGCCACCGGCAACAACACCGACACACCCAAGGCTTGTTTAAGCAGCGCGCGACGACCGGCATCCGGGCGGTCCAGAGCGGCCATCGCCAATGCGCCGGGCAACCCGGCAAACCGCGCTCGCAGCAGCGATGCCTTTTGCCAGGCGTCTTCGTGCAGGGGACTGCTGGCGCGCCATTGCGCCAGGCGCAGCAGGTCAGCTTCGCTTGCGTCGCCAGAATCCAGTAGTGCCAGCCAACGGGCCGCAGCACGCAGCGCTTCGCGGGTTTCTGGGGAGTGGGGGCTCATTGCAACTCGGCCAACAGGCAATGTTCGTAAGCCTGCGCCATGTAGCGTTTCACCGAGCGCTGGCAAACGCCCAGGCGCTGGCCAATCTCGGCGTAGCCCAAACCTTCCAGCTGGTGCCAGAGAAAGGCCTTGCGTATCGCCGGCTTGAGGCCGTCGAGCAATTCATCCAGTGCCTGCAGGGTTTCCAGCAGTACCCAGCGCTGTTCTGGCGACGGCACATGTTGCTCGGGCAACTGCGCCAAGGCATCAAGGTAGGCCTGCTCCAGGCTACGTCGCTGGTGGAAGTTGCTGAGCAAACGCTTGCCCACGGTCAGCAGATAGGCACGCGGTTCGCGTATGTCTGCCAGCGGCTGGGCGCTGGCCAGAATGCGCAGAAAAGTATCCTGACTGAGGTCGGCGGCATCCCAGGCATTGCCCATACGCCGGCGCAGCCAGGTTTCCAGCCAGCCGCGATGCTCCCGGTACAGGGCAGGCAGGCCAGGCTCCGGTGGCGGCGCGGCGTCGATCATGAGGTGGGTCCTGCGGCGGAGTAAATAAGATTAATTCTAATTTACATCGCGCCACAGAACCAAGCGGTTTGTTACCGGTCAGGCAATTGCTTCATCTACCAGCACTTGTGCTTCCTGCACCAGACGCTGCAAATGCGCCTCGTCGATGAAGCTTTCGGCGTAGATCTTGTAGATGTCTTCAGTACCCGACGGGCGCGCGGCGAACCAGCCATTGGCCGTCATCACCTTGAGCCCGCCAATCGCCTGGCCATTGCCTGGAGCATGGCTGAGGATCTGCACGATCGGCTCACCGGCCAGCTCGGTCGACTTCACCTGCTCTGGCGCCAGCTTGCTCAGTAACGCCTTCTGCCGCGCGTCCGCCTTGGCCTCGACACGGGTGGCGAACGGCTTGCCCAGCGCGTCGGTCAGGTCGGCATAAGCCTGGCTCGGGTTACGCCCGGTACGGGCGGTCATTTCGGCGGCCAGCAAGGCCGGGATCAACCCGTCCTTGTCGGTGGCCCACACCGAGCCATCGCGGCGCAGGAACGAAGCCCCTGCACTTTCTTCGCCACCAAAACCGAGCGAACCGTCGAACAGGCCCTGGGCGAAGAACTTGAAGCCCACCGGCACCTCATACAGATCTCGGCCCAGACGCTGGGTAACGCGGTCGATCAGGCCGCTGGAGACCACGGTCTTGCCCACAGCGGCATCACTGCGCCACTGCGGGCGGTGGCGGAACAGGTAGTCGATGGCCACGGCGAGGTAGCTGTTGGGTTGCAGCAAGCCATCAGGGGTGACGATGCCGTGGCGGTCGTGGTCCGGATCGCAAGCGAAGGCCACGTCAAAGCGCTCACGCAGGCCTATCAGGCCCTGCATGGCATACGGCGAGGAAGGGTCCATGCGGATCTGGCCGTCCCAGTCGACGGTCATGAAGCGGAAGGTCGGGTCGACCTCGGTGTTCACCACTTCCAGGTCAAGCTGGTAGTGCTTGGCAATTGCCGACCAGTAGCGTACCCCCGCCCCGCCCAGCGGGTCGACGCCCAGGCGCAACCCGGCGCCACGGATCACATCGAAATCGATGACGTTTTCCAGGTCGGCCACATAGTTGCTGACGTAGTCGTGGCGGTGGGTGGTCGGCGCTTGCAGCGCCTGGGCATGGTCCATGCGCTTGACGCCGGCCAGGTTAGCGGCCAGCAGTTCGTTGGCCTTGCCCTCGATCCACTTGGTCACGTCGCTGTCGGCCGGCCCGCCGTTGGGCGGGTTGTACTTGAAGCCACCGCTTTGTGGCGGGTTGTGCGACGGGGTAATGACGATACCGTCAGCCAAACCCTGTGTGCGGCCACGGTTGTGGCAGAGGATGGCGTGGGACACAGCCGGTGTGGGCGTGTATTCGTCATCCTTGGACAGCATCACCTGCACGCCGTTGGCGGCCAGTACTTCCAGGGCACTGGCGGCCGCAGGAGCTGACAGGGCGTGGGTATCGGCGCCGATGAACAGCGGGCCATCGATACCTTTTTCCTGGCGGTACAGGCAGATAGCCTGGGTAATGGCCAGGACGTGATACTCGTTGAAACTCAGTTCCAGCGAAGTGCCCCGGTGCCCCGAGGTGCCGAAGGCCACACGCTGGGCCGCCACGGCAGCGTCTGGGCGGCCGGTGTAATAGGCGGTGAGCAGCCGGGGAATATCAACCAGCACGCTGGTCGGAGCCGGCTTGCCTGCCAAAGGACTGAGCGTCATGCAAAACCTCGAGTTCAACGGATGTTGGTGTTGGAGCGTGCAGTGTACTGAGAGTTGCAATGCCGTGCGATGGGGGCATCAAAGAAACAGCCAGTGCACGGCGCCCATGGCTTTCCATCGCCTGCCCGCCCCCCGAGCCGCTCGTCTGAAAAACCTGCACGTCGAACATCAGCGAAAACCACGAAACTCAACGGTTACCTGATACCTTGCGGCCGAGAAAACGTTTGCCATGCGGCCAGCCGACACACTGCGCCAATGACAAGGATGTGACCACTGTCATGCATTGGCACATTTGTCGTACTTGCAACCGAGAATGACGTGTAGCAGGTGCTATCTTTACTTTCCCGGCCGCCGCATCAATGTGGCCATCCGCTCATCACGTCCAGGTACGGACAAGGAGGCTGGCATGAACAAGATGACGTTCCCCAACGCCTGCCAGGTGATGCGCTGGCATTTCCATCCGTTGGGTTTCGAGGCCAGCATGGATGCGCCACGCAGCATGGTCGCGCGGCTGTTCGACCGGGCCAGCGGTGAGACCCTGCTGGCGATTGCCGGCATTCCCTGTGCAGCGATCATGCCCGCTGCCGATGTAGAGCGCATCATCGAGGCCGTCGAGGCGGAAATGGATGCCTTCATACCCGCTTTTACTTTGCGTGATGCAGTCTAGGGTCTGTTCCCAACGCAGTATCACCGAGTATCAAGGCTTCTCATACAGCGCCTAGCCCGCAGCCGTGAATTCCGGGCCCACGGCCTGCAACTTGCTCATGAACTGCTCGGCCGGCACGGGCTGGCCCAGCAGGTAGCCCTGCAACGAATCACAGCCCAGGCGAGTCAGGAAGTCCTGCTGCCTGTCGGTTTCAACCCCCTCGGCAACGATACGCAGGCCCAACGCCTGGCCCAGTGCGACAATTGCCGAGACAATCGCTGCATCGTCACTGTCCTGCTCCAGGTCGCGCACGAAACCGCGGTCGATTTTCAGCTCGTTGGCTGGCAGGCGCTTTAGGTACATCAGGCTGGAATAGCCCGTGCCAAAGTCATCAATGGACAAGTCCACGCCCATGTCGGACAGGCGCTGCAGCACAGTCAGGCTGGCGTCGGCATCGTGCATGGCGGTGGTTTCGGTAATTTCCAGTGTCAGGCAGTTGGCCGGCAAGCCGTTCTGCTGCAGGGCACGGGCCACGCTGTCGACCAGGCCGGCGTGGCAGAACTGGATAGCCGACAGGTTCACCGCCATGCGCCAGCCAAGGTGGCCCTGGTCCAGCCACTGGCGCATCTGACGGCAGGCCTCGATGAGTACCCACTCGCCAATGGGGATGATCAGACCGGTCTTTTCCGCCAGGCCGATGAAGCGGTCAGGCAGCAGCAGGCCTTGCTGCGGGTGCTCCCAGCGCAGCAGCGCTTCGGCACCAATCGGCTGGCAGGTATGGGCGTCGAACTTGGGCTGGTAATGCAAGCTGAACTGGCGCTGCTCCAGCGCCAGACGCAAGTCCTGCAGCAACTGCAACTGCTGGCGAGCATTGCTGTTCATCGACACATCGAAGAAGCTGTAACCGTTCTTGCCAGCGCTCTTGGCATGGTACATGGCCGCGTCGGCGTTACGCAGCAGCTCGTGCTGGTCCTGGCCGTTGCCCGGGTACAGGACGATGCCCAGGCTCGCTGACAGTTGCAGGTCGTGCTCGGCCACGCGGAAAGGCCGGGAAACCAGGTTGACCTGCTTGACCGCCACGTCCATGGCATCGTTCGGTTCCTGCAGTTCCACCAGCAGAACGAACTCGTCGCCACCAATCCGTGCCAGCGTGTCCTGGCTGTGCAAGTGGCCGCGCAGGCGGGCCGCCACGGCCTTGAGCAGAAGGTCACCAATATGATGGCCAAAGGCATCGTTGACCGGTTTGAAGCCGTCCAGATCAATGAACATCAGGGCAAAACAGCCGCCCTGCTCCGCCACTTTGGCGATAGCCTGTTCGATGCGATCGGCCAGCAGGGTACGGTTGGGCAGATCGGTGAGGGTGTCGTGCAGGGCCAGTTGGGTCAGCTCCTGGTTGGCCAAGGTCAGCGAACGGGCCAACTCGGCAGTACGCGCCTCCAGGCGAGCGTCCAGCACCGAAGTCAGCAGAGCCACTGCCAGTACTGCCAGCGTGGTGATCAGCACCAGGTAAACCAGGCTGTCACCCTGCAGCCCGCCCCCCAACGCGCCGCAGAAGCTGCCCTCGGGGAAGTTCGCCGCTGCCATGCCGGTGTAATGCATGCCCACGATGGCAAAGCCCATCACCACTGCCGCCAGGCCACGGATCTGCCGTACATAGGGTGTGTGTGCGCGCAGGCGGAAGGCGATCCACAATGCTGCCGCCGAGGCGCCTACGGCAATCAGCAGCGAAGCACCAAACAACGTCGGGTCGTAATCAATACCCGGCAGCATGCGCAGCGCGGCCATGCCGGTGTAGTGCATGCAGGCGATACCGGCGCCCATGATCAGCGCGCCGAACCCCAGCTGGAGCGCTGGCAGGCTCGGCTGGCTGACCAGCCACAAGGCAAAGCCCGAGGACAGCACAGCGATCAGCAGCGAGAACGCGGTCAGGGCCAGGTCGTAACCCAGGTCGATGGGCAAGCTGAAGGCAAGCATGCCAATGAAGTGCATCGACCACACGCCGATGCCCATGGCCAATGCACCGCCGCCCATCCACAGGTAGGCAGCGCGCCCCTTGGCCGTGGCGATGCGGCCAGTCAGGTCAAGAGCGGTATAGGATGCCAGGATCGCCACGCACAGCGAAATCAACACCAGCGAAGAAGAGTAGCTACCGGTCAGCATTGAGAGTTCCAGCGCCGGAACAGGGGGCCGGCAAAAGCTGACGATTGTACTCAAGCTTAAGCGAAACGCACGGGGTTTTTGCGGATGGGAATGGACCCAATAACTGCAAATGCCCCCCTTTGCACATGGTCATTTCTGCTCGGCAAACGCCTGCTCTGCATCCCAGCCGCCGCCCAACGCAGCCACCAGTTGCACACTGGCCACCAGGCGCCCTTGCAGCAGGTTCAGCACGCTGCGCTCGTTGCTCAGCGCCGTGGTTTGCACGTTGACCACATCCAGATAGCCGATCAGCCCGGCGCGGTACTGGTTCTCGGTCAGGCGCAACGACTCACGGGCGGCATCAAGCGCCTCTTGGCGCACCCTGGCTTCATCGCCATACACTTTCAGTTGAACCAGCAGGTTTTCCACCTCCTTGAAGCCGTCCAGCACGGTCTGGCGGTACTGCGCTACGGTCTGGTCATACACGGCCACCGTGCGGTCGACCTCGGCGCTGCGTTTGCCGGCGTCGAACAGGGTCAGCGCCAACTGCGGGCCTACCGACCAGTAGCGGTTGGGCAGCTCGATCCAGTTGCTGAAGCTGCTGCTGGAATATCCGCCACTCATGCTCAGGCTGAGGTCCGGGAAGTAGGCTGCCCGCGACACCCCGATGTTGGCGTTGGCCGCCATCACGCTGCGTTCGGCTGCAGCGATGTCCGGGCGTCGCTCCAGCAGTTGCGAAGGCAGCGAAACCGGTATTTGCGGCAACGCGGGAATAGCCTTGTTGTCGGCCAGGGCGAAGTCGGCCGGAACCTTGCCCAGCAGCACGGCGATGGCATTTTCGAACTGCGCACGTTGCCAGATCAGGTCGATCAGGTCAGCCTGGGTGCTTTTGAGCTGGGTGCGGGCCTGGGCCACGGCATCCGGGCCGGCGACCCCGGCACGGTACTGGTTTTCGTTCATTCGCAGTGAGCGTTCATAAGCCGCCACGGTGGCTTCCAGCAAGCGCTTCTGCTCATCGATAACCCGCAATTGCAGGTAGTTCTGCACCAGTTCCGACTGCTGGCTCAGGCGGATCGACGCAAGGTCGGCGAAACTGGCTTCGGCACTGGCCTCGTTGGCATTCAGGGTTTCACGCAGCTTGCCCCACAGGTCGATCTCCCAGCTCACGCCCAACTGGGCGTTGTAGGTGTTGCGAATGCCACTGCTGTTATTGGACAGGCTGGAACTGGAGCTGCCGGTGCCCTGCGCCGAGCGGTTCTTGCTGGCGCTCAGGTCCAGGCTGGGGAACAGCGCCGCGCGGCTGCTGCGCACCAGTGCCTGGGCCTGGCGGTACTGGGCTTCTGATTGCGCCACGGTCTGGTTGCTGCGGTTAAGCTCTTCGACCAGCGCATTGAGCCCGGCATCACCGTATATCTCCCACCAGGCGCCGCGGGCGATGGCGTCGGAGGGCGAGGCCTGGGTCCAGCCTTCGGCATGCTTGAACTGCGCCGCCGTGCTGTTCAGCTCGGGGCGGTGATAGTCGGGGCTCAGGGTGCAGGCACTGAGCAAGGCCGCGCACAACCCGGCGCCGAGCAGGCGCGAGCCACGGCCACGGGTCAGTGCTTGCAGGGCACGGTGAAGTGGGGTCTGGGCAAAAGTCATAGCGGGGTTTCCAGGGCGGCGTCGGTGCGCACGCCGCGCCAACGGTTGAAGCGGTGGCGCAGGCGGTCCAGGTACAGGTAAACCACCGGCGTCGTATAAAGGGTGAGGATCTGGCTGAACACCAGGCCGCCGATGATGGTCAGGCCCAGCGGCTGACGCATTTCTGCGCCTTCAGCCTGGCTCAACAGCAATGGCAATGCGCCAAGGATCGCCGCCAGGGTGGTCATCAGGATCGGCCGCAGGCGCAGCAGGCAGGCCCGGCGTATCGACTCTTCCGGCGAAAAGCCCTGATGGCGCTCCAGTTGCAGGGCCAGGTCGATCATCAGGATGGCATTTTTTTTCACCACCCCGATCAACAGGAACAGCCCCAGCAACGAGATCAGGCTGAACTCGCCACCGGTGACGTACAGCGCCAGCAAGGCTCCGACGCCCGCCGAAGGCAGTGTCGAGAGAATGGTCAGCGGGTGAATGTAGCTTTCATACAGAATGCCCAGCACCAGATACACCAGCAGCAGTGCGCCAAGGATCATGAATGGCTGGCCCTGCTGGGTCTTGGCAAAGGCATCGGCAGTGCCGCCGAGTTTGGCAATCACCTCCTCGGGCAAGCCCAGCTTGGCCACCGCGCGCTCCAGCGCCGCCATTGCCTGGTCGGGGCTGTAGCCCTCGGCGACGTCGAAGGCGATGTCTTCCGACGCGAACTGGCCTTCGTGGCTGACCCGGTCGTTGGCCAGGCTGTTCTCGTAGTGGGCGATGGTCGACAGCGGCACCCGGGCGCCGTCGGCGGTGATCACCTGCACTTGCTCGAGCGTGCTCGGGTCCCAGGCGTATTTCGGGTTGATCTCCAGCACCACCTGGTACTGGTTGAGGCTGTCGTAGATGGTGGAGATCTGCCGCTGGCTGTAGGCGTTGTTCAGTACTGCGGTGACCATGTCCATGTCGATGCCCAGGCGCTTGGCCTGGTCACGGTCGACCACCAGCGTCACCTGTTGGGTACCGGCGCCATCACGGGCGTCGATGGCGGTCAGCTCAGGCAGTGCACGCAGCGCCGCGACCACCTTGGGGAACCAGTGGCGCAATGCCGAAAGATCGCCGCTTTGCAGGGTATACAGGTACTGCGAAGAGGTCTGGTCACGCCCACCGCCACCCAATTGCAGGTCCTGGTCGGCCATCAGGAACAGGCGCCCGCCGGGCACTTTGGGCAGTTCCTTGCGCAGGCGTTCGATCACTTTCTGCGCATCGATCTTGCGCTCGCTGATCGGTTTCAGGCGCACCAGCACAAAGGCGTTGTTGGTACCGCTGTTGCCGCCGATGAAACCGGCAACGCTCTGCACGGCAGGGTCGGCCAGCAAGGCGCGGCGGTAGATTTCCATCTTCGGCTGCATCACGCTGAACGACAGGCCGTCGTCGCCCCGGATGAAACCCATCAATTGGCCGGTATCCTGCTGGGGCATCAACGTTTTGGGCACGACCACGTACAGGGCGATGTTGATGCCGATGGTGGCCAGCAGGCTGAGCAGGGTCAGGCGCTTGTGGCGCAGGGCCCAGCCCAGGCTGCGGTCATAGGCAGCAACCATGCGCTGATGCAGCTTGTCGCTCCAGCGCTGCAGGCGGCTCTGTTCGGCCTGGTGCGGTTTGAGCCAGCGGGCGCAGAGCATCGGCGTAAGGGTCAGCGACACCACCAGCGAGACGATGATCGCCGCTGCCAGGGTGATGGAAAACTCCTGGAACAGGTTGCGCACGATGCCGCCCATGAACAGGATGGAGACAAACACCGCCACCAGCGACACGTTCATCGACAGCAAGGTGAAGCCCACTTCCTTGGCGCCCAGGAAGGCCGCCTTCATCGGCGGCTGGCCGTTCTCGATGTGCCTGGAGATGTTTTCCAGCACCACGATGGCATCGTCCACCACCAGCCCGGTGGCAAGGATCAGCGCCATCAGCGACAGGTTGTTGAGCGAGAAACCGCACAGGTACATGACCGCGAACGTACCCACCAGCGATACCGGCACCGCCAGGCTGGGGATCAGCGAGGCGCGCAGGCTGCCGAGGAACAGATAGACCACCAGAATCACCAGCACCACGGCGATCAGCAGGGTGTGCTCGGCCTCTTTGAGGGTGGCCTTGATCACGGGCGAGCGGTCCATGGCCACGTTCAGTTGCACGCTGGCTGGCAGCAACGACTGCAGTGCCGGAAGCTGCGCCTTGATCTGGTCGACCGTTTCGATGATGTTGGCGCCGGTCTGGCGGTTGACCACCAGCAGCACCGCTGCCTGGTCGTTGAAGAAACCGCTGTTGTAACGGTTTTCAACACCGTCGGTGACGGTCGCCACGTCAGACAGGCGCAGAATGGTGCCGTTCTGCTGGCGAATCACCACCGGCTCATAGTCCTTGGCGCTTTCCAACTGGTCGTTGGCCCGCACCTGCCAGTTGCGCTCGGCGTCCTCGACAAAGCCCATGGGCCGGCGCTGGTTGGCGTTGGACACCGCAGTGCGCACCTCGTCCAGCGACAGGTTGTACTGGTTGAGCAGTTGCGGCTCGACGGCAATGCGCACGGCCGGCAGCGAACTGCCGCCGATCTGCACCTCCCCTACCCCCGACACCTGAGCCAGGCTTTGTGAAAGGATGGTGTCGGCCAGGTCATACAGCTGGCCTTTCTGCAATACATCCGAGGTCAGCGACAGCACCATGATCGGCGCCTGCGACGGGTTGATCTTCTTGTAGGTGGGCATGCTGCGCATGCCACTGGGCAACAGGTTGCGGGTTGCGTTGATCGCCGCTTGCACCTCACGGGCTGCGCCATCAATGTCACGGCCCATCTCGAAGCCGATGATTACCCGTGTCGAACCCTGGTTGGAGCTGCTGGTGAGCGTGGTGACACCGGCGATGCTGCCCAGCTTGCGTTCCAGCGGTGTGGCCACGGTAGAAGCCATGACCTCGGGGCTGGCACCAGACAGGTTCGCCGACACCACAATCACCGGGAAGTCCATTTGCGGCAGTGGCGCCACCGGCAGCAAGCCAAAGCTGACCCCACCCAGCAGCATGATCGCCAGGCTCAACAGCATGGTCGCCACCGGGCGACGGATGAAAGGCCCGGACAGGTTCATGCCTGAGCCTGCTTCACGTCAGTGGCCGGGCGCCAGCGGCGGGCCAGGCGATCGAAGTACAGGTAGATGACCGGGGTGGTGAACAGCGTCAGCACCTGGCTGACCAGCAGCCCGCCGACCATCACCAGGCCCAGTGGCTGGCGCAGCTCGGCGCCGGAACCGGTGGCAAGCATCAGCGGCACCGCACCAAACAGCGCGGCCAGGGTGGTCATCAGGATCGGCCGGAAGCGCAGCAGCGCCGCCTGGTAGATGGCATCGCGCGGGCTCATGCCCTGATGGCGCTCGGCCTCCAGGGCGAAGTCGATCATCATGATCGCGTTCTTCTTGACGATACCGATCAGCAGGATGATGCCGATGATGGCGATCATGCCCAGGTCGTTACCGCTGATGAGCAAGGCCAGCAAGGCACCGACCGCCGCCGACGGCAGGGTCGAGAGGATGGTGACCGGGTGGATGTAGCTTTCGTACAGCACCCCCAGCACGATGTACATGGTCACCACCGCCGCCAGAATCAGCAGCAAGGTGCTAGACAGCGACGCCTGGAAGGCCTCGGCCGCGCCCTGGAAGCGGGTTTGCACACCCAGCGGCATGCCGATGTCCTTCTGCACCTGCTCGATCACCTGCACGGCTTCGCCCAGCGACGCGCCGTGGGCCAGGTTGAACGACAAGGTCACTGCCGGGAACTGGCCGATGTGGGAAATAGCCAGCTGGGCTTGACGCTGCTCGATCCGCGCCAGCGCCGAAAGGCGCACCTGGCCGCCATCGGCGGCCTTGACGTGAATCGATTCCAGCGCCTGCGGGCCGATCGTGGCGGCGTCCTTGGCCTGCAACACCACACGGTACTGACTGGCCTGGGTGTAGATGGTCGAGATCTGCCGCTGGCCGAAGGCGTCGTACAGGGCATTGGTGATCTGCGACACGCTGATCCCCAGGCGGCTGGCCATGTCACGGTCGATCACCAGGTACACCTGCAAGCCCTTGTCCTGCAGGTCGCTGGCCACATCGGCCAGTTCCGGGCGCTGCTGCAGCGCCTGCACCAGCTTGCCGCTCCACTGCGCCAGCAGGTCGGCGTCCGGTGACGACAGGCTGAACTGGTACTGGGTGCGGCTGACCCGGTCCTCGATGCTGAGGTCTTGCACCGGCTGCATGAACAGGCGGATGCCCACCAGCCGGTCGACTTGCGGCTGCAGGCGGCTGATCACTTCGCTGGCGCTGACATCGCGCTCGCCGTGGGGCTTGAGGTTGATCAGCAGGCGACCGCTGTTGAGCGTGGCGTTGTCGCCGTCTACGCCAATGTAGGACGACAGGCTTTGCACGGCCGGGTCTTGCAGGATGACCTTGCTCAGGGCCTGCTGACGTTCGCTCATGGCGGCGAACGAGGTGGACTGCGGCGCCTCGGAAATACCTTGGATCACCCCGGTATCCTGCACCGGGAAGAAACCCTTGGGCACAACCATGTACAGGAACACCGTGAGCGCCAGGCTGGCCACCGCCACCAGCAGGGTCAGCGGCTGGTGCTTGAGCACCCACTGCAGGGCACTGCCGTAGTGCTTGATGAGCCAGTCGATCCAGGCGCCACTGGCACGGTAGAAGCGGCCTTGTTCTTCTTCCCTGGGCTCGCGCTTGAGCAGACGCGCGCACATCATCGGCGTCAGGGTCAGGGACACCACCAGGGAAATCAGAATGGCCACTGCCAGCGTGATGGCGAACTCGCGGAACAAGCGTCCGACCACGTCAGCCATGAACAGTAGCGGGATCAGTACCGCAATCAGCGAGAAGGTCAGCGAAATCAGGGTGAAGCCAATCTGCCGGGCGCCCTTGAGCGCCGCCTGCATGGGCGTCTCGCCCTCTTCGATATGCCGGGAGATGTTCTCCAGCATGACGATGGCATCATCGACCACAAAGCCGGTGGCGATGGTCAGGGCCATGAGTGTCAGGTTGTTGACCGAGAACCCGGCCAGGTACATGACCCCGAACGTCCCGATCAGCGACAGCGGCACGGCAATCGACGGAATGAGGGTGGCGCTGAAGCGGCGCAAGAAAACGAAGGTGACCATTACCACCAGAACGATGGCGATCAGCAGTTCGTGCTGCACGTCCTTGACGGCGGCGCGAATGGTCTGGGTGCGGTCGGTCAGCACCGACACATCGAGGCCGGCTGGCAGGTTGTCGGTGATCGACGGCATCAGGCCCTTGATGCGGTCGACCACTTCGATCACGTTGGCACCCGGCTGACGCTGGATGTTCAGCAGCACAGCATGGTTTTCGTTCGCCCAGGCGGCCAGCCGCTCGTTTTCGGCGCCGTCGACAATTTCAGCCACATCTTTCAGGCGCAGCGGCGCACCGTTGTTGTAGGCCAGGATCAGGTTGGCGTACTCCTCGGGAGAACGCAGCTGGTCATTGGCATCGAGCATCGACACCCGGGTCGGGCCATCGAAGTTGCCTTTGGGCTGGTTGACGTTGGAGGCACCGATCAGCGTGCGCACGTCATCCAGGTTCAAACCATTGGCCGCCAGGGCGTCGACGTTGACCTTGATGCGTACCGCCTGGCGCTGGCCACCGGCAATGCTGACCATGCCCACGCCGCTGATTTGCGCAAGCTTTTGCGCCACGCGGGTATCGACCAGGTCGTTGAGCTTGGGCAGCGGCATGGTCTTGCTGGAGATGGCCAGGGTCAGCACCGGGGTGTCGGCCGGGTTGACCTTGTTGTACACCGGCGGTGCCGGCAGGTCACTGGGCAGCAGGTTGCTGGCGGCGTTGATCGCGGCCTGTACCTGTTGCTCGGCAACGTCCATGTTCATGTCGAGGTTGAAACGCAGGGTCAGCACCGACGCGCCGCCAGAACTGGTCGAGGCCATCTGTTCCAGGCCCGGCATCTGGCCGAACTGGCGCTCCAGTGGCGCGGTGACGGCGCTGGTCATCACCTGCGGGCTGGCGCCGGGGTACAGGGTCATGACGCGAATGGTCGGGTAATCCACCTGTGGCAAGGCGGATACCGGCAGCAACTTGTAGGCGATCAGGCCAGCCAGCACGATGGCCAGCATGCTCAGCGTGGTGGCGACCGGGCGCAGGATGAACAGGCGCGACAGGTTCATGCGCCCGCCTTGCCTGCTGCGTTGCCGGGTTGTGCTTCACCTGTTGTTTGGGCCGCGCCCTTGGCTTCCTGCCCTTGCAGGTGCTGGCCTGGGCTGGTCGGCACTTGCGAGCTGTCTTCGACCACTTCCACCTTGGTGCCTTCGCGCAGGCGGTCGGTGCCTTCCAGCACCAGGCGGTCGCCGGCCTTCAGGCCGTCGAGAATGACGCTGTTCTCGCCATCGCTGGCGCCCACCTTCAGCTTGCGGACATTGACGGTGCTCTGCTCGTTGACCACATAGGCAAAGGTGCCATCGTTACCAAACTGGATGGCCGCGGCCGGCGCCATGACCACCTGCTTGAGGGTGTCGGCCAGCAAGCGCACGTTGACGAACTGGTTGGGGAACAGGGCCAGGTCCTTGTTCTCGAAGCGGCCTTTGAACTTGAGTGTGCCTGTGGTGGTGTCGATCTGGTTGTCGATGCTGCCCAGCACACCGGTGGACTGCAGCTTGCTGTCACTGCGGTCCCAGGCCTCGACCGGCAGGCTGGCGCCACTGCGGTAGCGCTCCAGCACAGTGCTCAGTTCGGTTTCCGGCAGGGTGAAGGCGACGTTGATCGGCTCGGTCTGGGTAATCACCACCAGCGCAGTGGTGTCGTTGGCGGCCACCAGGTTGCCCAGATCGAGCTGGCGCAGGCCCACCCGGCCACTGATCGGCGCACGGATCTGGGTGAAATCGAGGTTCAGGCGGGCGTCGTTGACCTGTGCCTGATTGGTCTTGACCAGCCCCTGGAACTGCGCAACCTGGGCTTGGGCAGTGTCCAGGGTTTGCTTGGCGATGCTGTCTTCGGCGTACAAGCCTTTATAGCGGGCCAGGTCGACCTGAGCGTTCTTCAACTGCGCCTGGTTCTGCGCCAAGGTACCTTCGGCCTGCTGCAGGGCGATGCGATAAGGGCGCGGGTCGATTTCGGCCAGCAGGTCGCCGGCCTTGACGCGCTGGCCTTCCTTGAAGTGGATTTTCACAAGCTCGCCAGCCACACGGCTGCGCACATTGACTGTATTGGTCGCGGTGACCGTGCCCAAGGCTTTGTAGTAGAGCGGGAAGTCGCCTGTCTGCACCGGTACGACGCGCACCGGCACCGGGTCGCTGGAGCCGCCAAAACCTGGCCGACCGCCCATCATGCCCTTGCCACCGCGCCCGCCACTGGCTTCTTTATGCGCAGGCGTCGCTGCAGGCCACAGCCACCAGGCCAGTGCAGCCACCAGCAGCAGGATCAGCAGGCCGACGAGCCAGCGACGGAGGGAACGGGAATTGGACGCTTGCATGGGTTGAACGAACCTTGTTCGGAATGACGACTTGGGGAGGATGAACGATAAGCACTGCCATCGTTTTAGCAAAGGGCCTTTACCAGAGGTTTACCTTTGCCTGACGTTGCCAAGAGGCGGAATTTTAAATGAAAACGGCCCGGAACGTGTTCCGGGCCGTTACAGGGTGTTGCTTGGAGCGGTGGCGGGCCTGAAGGTTCGGTTGCCTGGTCTGGCCCTTTCGCGGGTGAACCCGCTCCTACGGGGATGTCACAGCCTTTGAAACCTGTGCCGCACGTTGTAGGAGCGGGTTTACCCGCGAAGAGGCCATCACAGGCTACAGACGCCCGCCCTGCCCCACGCAATCCTTACTTCAGTACAGCCAGCGCCGCGTCGTAGTTCGGCTCGTCAGCAATTTCGCCAACCAGTTCGCTGTACAGCACCTTGTCGTTCTCGTCCACCACCACCACGGCGCGGGCGGCCAGGCCGGCCAGCGGGCCGTCGGCGATGGCTACGCCGTAGTTTTCGAGGAACTCGCGACCACGCAGGGTCGACAGGTTATTCACGTTGTCCAGCCCCTCAGTGCCGCAGAAGCGTGCCTGGGCGAACGGCAGGTCAGCCGAGATGCACAGCACCACGGTGTTGGCGACGTCGTTGGCCTGGGCGTTGAACTTGCGCACCGAGGTGGCGCAGGTTGGGGTATCGACGCTCGGGAAGATGTTCAGCACCTTACGCTTGCCGGCGTAGTCTTTCAGCGACTTGTCAGCCAGGCCTTCACCTACCAGGGAGAAAGCCGGAGCCTGGGCGCCGGCCTGTGGCAGGTTGCCGTTGACCTGGACCGGGTTGCCTTTGAGAGTCACTTGAGCCATGACGAAATCCTTATGCGGGGTTTGAAAAGGACACTGAGTTAAGCATGAAGGCAGCCGGGTGCCTATGGGGGCAGGTGAAATTGTTCTATTGCCGGACGATTTTTGTGGACAAAATGACAAGCCCCGCTATCACGGCCAGTTGCTTCACGGCTGCCGATAAGCCCTCGGCAGGAACCTACAACGCTATCAGAAGTTTCGCCACTCAGTTCGGCTTGTGCATCCTCAAGGCAGCGCTACCATCAGACGCCTGACAACAACGGGAATGCATAGATGAACGCTACCAACACGAGACCTGAAAAACCGGCCAGCCTGGCTCGTGGTTAGCAACGTGCACCGCCCCGCTGGTTCGCTTCGGCGCCACCTGTGCTCGACGCTGCTGATTCTGTTATGTCTGCTGGGTGTGTTTCCTCTGGACGTAATCCTCCCATCATTCCCTGCGCTCTCAGATGAGTTTCGGGTCGACACAAAACAGATTGCGTACTCAGTGAGCTTTTTTGCTCTCGGTGTGGCCATGGCGCAAATCGTGATCGGCCCACTGTCGGATGGCATCGGGCGCAAGCGTTTGTTGCTCGCTGGGTTGAGCGTATCCATTGTGGGGGCGCTCGGTTGCGTATTTTCAACCCATTATGAAACGTTCATGGCCTTTCGCTTGGTGCAGGCCCTGGGTTGCGGCAGCCTCGTGCTAGGCCAGGCGCTTGTGCAGGACCTCTACAGCGGTACACAACGCAATGCCATGCGCATCCTGTTAACAAGCGCGAGCGGGTTGTTCATCTCCCTGTCACCGCTGGCAGGTGCTTTTCTTCAACAGTCTTTTGGCTGGAAGGCAAGCTTTACGGTATTCGTGATCATCGCTGCAATCGTTTCACTTCTATCGTATGTGCTGCTTCATGACACACCTGCGGCGCGCGACCGGGCGCCAAGTATGTCCAGTTATCGGGTGATGCTGCGAGACACGGACTATCTCGCGCATTCCATGCTGTCCAGCCTCGCCTTTGCCTGCCATTTTTCCTTTATCGTCATAGCGCCCTTGCTGCTGATGGGCAGGCTGGAGCTGACGGCCTATCAATTCTCTCTGGTCTTTATCGGCTATGGGTTGGCATACATCGCCGGCGGCATGGTTGCGACCTATTTGAACCGTCGCGTAAGCCCGCAGGTTCAAATAAAAGCAGGCTTCCTGCTTATAAGTGCTGCGGGCATCACCCTTTTGATGTGGGAGCGGGTAGCAGGTTTATCTGTGGTGGGTGTTCTACTGCCGATGATTGTCTGTACCACCGGGACAACCCTGGTACGCCCCGCCGCAACGACCCAGGCTTTGGCGCGCTATCCGCGTCAGGCAGGTGCGGCAGCGTCGCTCAATACGACATTGCTGTTCGCCGGTGCCGGTTTGACGAGCAGTCTGGTCACAGGCTTCGAAAGCGCGCTACCGGCGGGCTTGGGCGTGCTGTTCGTGGTGGCCAGCCTATGCGGGTGGTGGCTACTTGCATGCACCAAGGACGATGGAATGCAACGCTGCTGAAACCTTGATCAGGCAAAAAAATGCCCGGGTGGCGACAAGCGACCCGGGCATTCTTGAATGAAACGGGTGAATCAGCTTACAAGGCCGTACACCACCGAGGTCAGCGCAACCAGGCCGACCACCACGACGAACACGTTGGAGGCCGCACCGCTGTACTTGCGCATCGATGGCACACGGCGAATGGCGTACATCGGCATGAGGAACAACAGCACCGCGAGGATCGGGCCGCCGAGCGACTCGATCATGCCGAGAATGCTCGGGTTGAGCGTGGCAACGATCCAGCACACCACCAGCATCAGTGCAGCGACCACGCGATCCAGGGCCTTGGCGCCCGGACGCGCGCCGGTCTTGGCGATGATGCCCTTCAGGCCTTCGCTGGCACCGATATAGTGGCCAAGGAACGACTTGGCGATGGCCACGAAGGCGATCAACGGCGCAGCGAACGCGATGGTCGGGTTGCTGAAGTGGTTGGCCAGGTACGACAGGATCGACAGGTTTTGCGCTTTGGCTTCGGCCAGCTGGGCGCTGCTCAGGGTGAGGACGCAGCTGAACACGAAGAACAACACCATCGCAACCATCAGCAGGTGGGCACGACGCAGGATCTGGCCGCTGCGCTCGTCGGCGTGCTCGCCGTAACGGCGCTTCTGGTCGACGGCAAAGGCCGAAATGATCGGCGAATGGTTGAACGAGAACACCATCACGGGAATGGCCAGCCACAGGGTGTGCAGGAAGGCCGAGGCCGGCGGCACCTGAGTGGCGCTGTCGAGAATGCCACCGGTCCAGTGCGGCACCAGGTACAGGCCCAGCAACGCCAGAGCAACGATGAACGGGTAGACCAGCAGGCTCATGACCTTGACCGTGGCCTGCTCCCCGCAGCGCACGATGGCCAGCAGGCCAAGAATCAGCACGAATGACAGGATTGCCCGTGGCGGCGGCTGCATGTGCAGCTGGTGTTCCATGAAGCTGGACACGGTGTTGGTCAGCGCCACGCTGTAGATAAGCAGGATCGGGAAGATCGCGAAGAAGTACAGCACGGTGATCGAGGCGCCGGCGGTGACGCCGAAATGCTCCTTGACCACTTCGGTGATGTCGCCTCCATCGCGCCCGGAAAGGACGAAACGGGTCAGCCCGCGATGGGCGAAATAGGTCATCGGGAGGGCCAGCACGGCCAGGATCAGCAGCGGCCAGAAGCCGCCAAGGCCCGCGTTGATCGGCAGGAACAGTGTCCCGGCGCCGATGGCTGTGCCGAACAGGCCCAGCATCCAGGTGGTGTCTTGACGCGCCCAAGTGCCTAGGGTGGCGGGGGTCGATTCTGCAAAGCGTTGTTCAACGCTTGGGGCCTGCTCATTCATTCCGGTGAAGCTCCACTCGCAAGACTGCAACAGGCTGAGAATGGCGAAATAGACCTTTCGCCCAACTCAACCGGAAAAGAGGGGCGCGATTGTGCACGGAAAGGTTGCACTTGCGAAGCCCTTTTCCGAAGAGCGGTTGCACTTGTCTTTACAAGCAGAGTGCAACTGGATGACGTGGCGCAAAAAAATACAGGAGCGGGTTGCCCGCTCCTGTAGGGGTATTGCACAACCTGCAGCGGGCCGCTTCGCGGCCCTGCGGTTACTTCTGAACGGCAGCGAACGCTTCGGCAACCCGTTGCAGGTTGGCCGGGCGCAGGCCGGACATGCACACACGGCCGCTGTCGATCAGGTAAACGCCGAACTCGTCACGCAGGCGACGTACCTGCTCGACGCTGAAGCCGGTGTAGCTGAACATGCCGCGCTGGCGCAGGAAGAACTGGAAGTCCTGGCCCGGCAGCAGCACGGCCAGGGCATCGACCAGCGCCTGGCGCATGTCGAGGATACGCTTGCGCATCACTTCGACTTCTTCGGCCCACTGGGCATTCAGGCCAGCATCGCTCAGTACGCCGGCAACCAGCTGGGCGCCGAAGTTGGGCGGGCTGGAGTAGTTGCGGCGCACGGTGGCCTTCAGCTGGCCAAGCACGCTCTGGGCAGTGGCCTCGTCATCGCACACCACCGACAGGCCGCCCACCCGCTCACCATACAGCGAGAAGATTTTCGAGAAGGAGTTGCTGACCAGGCACGGCACGCCGGCACGGGCCATTTCGCGGATAGCGTAGGCGTCTTCCACCAGGCCTTCGGCGAAGCCCTGGTAAGCGATGTCGAGGAACGGGATCAGCTGGCGCGCCTTGACCACTTCGACCACTTGTTGCCACTGGTGCTGTTCCAGATCGGCACCGGTAGGGTTGTGGCAGCACGGGTGCAGCAGCACCACGCTGTTGGCCGGCAGGCTCTGCAAGGTGGCCAGCATGCCGTCGAAGTCCACGCCACGGGTGGTCTGGTCGAAGTACGGGTAGGTGTGCACCTTGAAGCCTGCACCTTCGAAAATGGCGCGGTGGTTGTCCCAGGTCGGGTTGCTGACCCAGACTTCGGACTGCGGGAAGTAGCGCTTGAGGAAGTCGGCACCGACCTTCAGGGCGCCGGAGCCACCCACGGTCTGTACGGTGGCCACCCGGCCGCCGGTCACGGCCGGGTGATCGGCACCGAACAGCAGCGCCTGAATGGCTTGGCGGTAGCTGGCCAGGCCTTCCATCGGCAGGTACAGGGAGGCTTCGTGGTCCTGACCGGCAATGCGTTTTTCCACCGCATCCACCGCCGCCAGTTGCGGCACCACGCCGGCCTCATCGTAGTACAGGCCAATACTCAGGTTGACCTTGTCGGCGCGCGGGTCGGCCTTGAAGGTTTCCATCAACGAGAGGATCGGGTCGCCGGCATAGGCATCGACATGTTTGAACACAGCGTGCAGCTCCTTGGATCAGGACGGTACGGAAAGTCAGCCCTGAGCATACCCGGAGAGCGGGCTCAGGAACATCCACTATTGTGCAAGGTTGTCTATGCAACATTGCATGGCCGGGGATGAGTGCTGGATTCTTCGCGGGTAAACCCGCGAAAGGGCCGGCTCAGCCAAGCAGCTCTTTCAGGCCTTGCAACTCTTGCTCGGTCACTGCCACCCCCTCCTCTTCGGCCACCTCACGCTCACGATAGCGCCGCTCACCCGGCATGCGGGTCAGCCCGACTGCCTGCATCTGCTCCACCAGTTCGCGGCTGCGCTGGGCAAAGCGCTCGCCCTCGGCCTTGCCTGGGTCGATGACGATGATCAACTGCCCGGTCCATGGCGTTTTCGCCCCCGGATGCCCGGACCAATCGAACTCCCAGGAGAAATGACCGCCGGTCAGCGCCGCCGCCAGCAACTCGACCATCATCGATAACGCCGAGCCCTTGTGCCCGCCAAATGGCAGCAAGGCCCCGCCTTCCAGAATCGCCTTTGGGTCGGTGGTCGGCTGGCCATCGGCGTCCACCCCCATGCCCTCCGGCAATTGCTGGCCGGCACGCGCGGCAATTTGCACATCGCCATGGGCCATGGCACTGGTGGCCATGTCGAAAACGATCGGGTCATGCTCAGCGCAAGGCGCAGCAAAAGCGATGGGGTTGGTACCGAACAGTGGCTTGCGCGCACCATGCGGCACCACGCAGGTCATGCTGTTGACCACGCTGAGGGCTACCAGGCCCTCTTCGGCGAACGGCTCTACATCCGGCCACAACGCAGCGAAGTGGTGCGAGTTGTGGATCGCCAGCACGGCAATGCCTGCGTTGCGCGCCTTCGCCACCAACAGCTCACGGGCCGCCGCCAGTGCCGGCTGGGCAAAACCGCCCGCAGCATCGACACGCACATAACCGGCGGCCACGTCGCTGACCTGTGGCGTGGCCTGGCCATCGACCCAGCCGCTGGCCAAGGTCGAGACATAACCGGGCATGCGGAACACCCCATGGCTATGGGCGCCATCACGCTGGGCGCTGGCGCAGTTGTGGGCCAGCACCCGGGCCACGGCCTCGCTGCACCCATGGCGCTGGAAAATGGCCTGCAACAGGCTTTGCAGCTCGGTAAACGGCATGCGCACAACGGTGCTGGTGGAAGGTGCGGACATCTGAAGCTCCTTGTTGATTTTGGAATGGCTACAGCGTTGCAACGACAAAAACTTTCCTTCATGTGACAGCAATCTGTCAAATGTTGACTTGATGACAGAAAACATTCATTTTCTTCCCATGCCTCACCCCTGGAGCCGCAGCATGAGCCAACTGATCAAGCAACGCCTGGAAAACAGCCTCGAAGGGGCCGCTGCCTCGGGTCGCAAGATCGCCACCTACATGCTTGCCAACCTGCACGAACTGCCGTTCCAGACCTCGGCCAGCATTGCCGCCAAGCTGGGCGTCAGCGAATCCAGCGTCGGGCGCTACTGTCGCTCACTGGGTTATGCCCACCTCAAGGCGCTTAAGCAAGACCTGCAGAACGATCTGGGCGATGGCCCGTGGCTGGTAGGTGATCGCCTGCAAGATTACCGCCAGAACCAGGACGCCAGCGACAACGCCGGCAGCCTGGAACTGGAAATCGCCGCCCTGGTGCGCGTACACGAGTACCGTCAGAGCCCGGCCTGGCACAACGTGGCGCAACGCCTGGCAAGCAAACCGCGGGTGTTCATCGCCGGTTTCCAGACCGAGCGTGGCATCGCCATGTGCATGAGCCACCTGCTGCAATACCTGCGCGATGGCGTGCAACTGGTCGACATCAGCGCCGGGCACTTCGGCGAAGTGCTGCTGGGCCGTGCCGAAGACAGCACCCTGGTGGTGTTCGAGGCGCGCCGTTATTCCCGCCATGCCCTGATGCTGTGCCAGAAGGCGCGCGAGGCTGGCATCGCGGTCACCTTGGTGACCGACACCTTCTGTGACTGGGCAGATGCCAATGCCGACGAGGTGTTCCGCATCCCCACCGAGTTCAACCTGTTCTGGGAATCCACCTCGACGATGCTGTCGTGGGTGCATCTGATGGTCAACGAGGTCTGCAAGAAGCTCGGGCCAGATGTTGAAAAACGCTTGGAAGCAACTGCCGCTCTACATAACGAATTCGTCGGCTACACCTCGTGGTCGACGGGCAAACAACAATAGCAAGAGTGCAATGAGGTGCAGAGATGAACAAGTCCATGGCCTTGGTGGGTGCGTGCGCCCTGCTGCTGGCGGGTGCCGCCAGCGCTGAAACCCTGCGGTTCGCCACCGAGGGTGCCTACCCGCCCTTCAACTATGTAGACGCCGATAACAAGCTGCATGGCTTCGATATCGACATCACCCACGCCCTGTGCGAGCAGATGAAAGTCGAATGCACGCTGGTGGCCCAGGACTGGGAAGGCATCATCCCCGCCCTGATGGCGCGCAAGTATGACGCGGTCGTGGCGTCGATGATCGACACCGAAGAGCGACGCAAGAAGATCGCCTTCACCGACCACTACTACCGCACGCCACTGACCGTGGCGGTTGCCAAGGACAGCAAGATCGACAGCGCCCAGACCGACTTTGTCGGCTACACCGTCGGTGCGCAGTCTTCGTCCACCCAGGCCATCTACGCCGAAGACGTGTATGGCAAGGCCGGTGCCGACGTAAAACTGTACCCGACCATGGACGAAGCCAACGCAGACCTGGCGGCCGGCCGCCTGGACGGCGTGATTGCCGACAAATTCCCGCTGCACGAGTGGATGAACAAGAACGGTGGGGATTGCTGCAAGATCCTTGGCGACGTGGCCGACACCAAAGCCGATGCCGCCATCGCTGTGCGCAAGGACGACGAAGCCCTGCGCCAGCGCCTGAATACCGCGCTACAGCAGATCGTGGCCAACGGTACCTATCAGAAGATCGCCAGCAAGTACTTTGCTTTCGATATCTACAACTGATCTTCAGGAAGTTGTGCGAACGCCCTGTGGGAGCGGCCTTGCGTCGCGATAGGGCCGCGTAGCGGCCCCGATAATCTCTGCAGTTGCATAAACCCTGGGGCCGCTACGCAGCCCTTTCGCGACGCAAGGCCGCTCCCACAAGGCCGCATAACCTGCCCAAGAGGTTCGTCATGCTCGATCAATTGTCCTTGCTGTCTTTCGCCAGCGGAGGCTGGGGCCAAGCGTTGCTGGCCGGCGCACTGGTTACCGTTTCCCTGGCCCTGGCCTGCCTGCCCATCGGCCTGCCACTGGGCCTGGTGGTCGCGCTGGCGGCGCGCTCACGCAAACGCCTACCACGGGCCTGGGCCACCACCTTTTCTACCGTGTTCCGCGGCCTGCCCGAGCTGCTGACGCTGCTGATCATCTATTACGGCTGCCAGATCGCCGCGCAGAAGATCCTCGCCGCCATGGGTTATCAAGGTGAGTTCATCATCAACACCTTCCTCGCCGCGATGATCGCCTTCAGCCTGGTGTTCGCCGCGTTTTCCAGCGAGATCTGGCTGGCCGCCTTCAAGACCCTGCCCAAGGGCCAACTGGAAGCCTGCTCGGCGCTTGGCCTGAGCAAGCGCACCGGTTTCTTCAAGGTGCTGCTGCCGCAACTGACCCGCATCGCCCTGCCCGGCTTGTCCAACAACTGGCTGTCGCTGCTCAAGGACACCTCGCTGGTGTCGACCATCTCGCTGGTCGACCTGATGCGCCAGACCAACCTGGCGGTCAGCGTAACCAAGGAGCCGATGTTCTTCTACGGCGTCGCCTGCCTGGGCTACCTGCTGTTCGCGGCACTGTCCGGGCGCGTATTCGCCTACATCGAACGGCGCAGCAACCGCCACCTGCAAGGAGCACGCGCATGAGCTTCGATCAACTGCTGGCAATGGTGCTTGACCCCGACCTGCTGGAGCGCTACGGCCCACGCTTCATCGACGGCCTGCTGGTAACCGCCAAGCTGGTGGCAATTTCCTTCAGCCTGGGCGCTGTGCTCGGCCTTCTGCTGGCCCTTGCACGCATGTCTCGCAGCCTGTTGCTGCAGCGCATGGCTGCCGGCTACGTGTACTTCTTCCGCGGCTCGCCGCTGCTGGCGCAATTGTTCCTGCTGTATTACGGCCTGGGTTCGCTCAAGGGCTTCTGGCAGGACGTCGGCCTGTGGTGGTTCTTCCGCGAAGCGTGGTTCTGCACCTTGCTGGCGTTCACCCTGAACACCGCCGCCTATCAGGCCGAGATTTTCCGCGGCAGCCTGATGGCGGTTGCGCCTGGCCAGCATGAAGCGGCTCGGGCGCTGAACCTGAAACGCTCGACCACCTTCTTCAAGGTGATATTGCCGCAGTCGCTGCTGGTGGCCATTGGCCCGCTGGGCAACGAACTGATCCTGATGATCAAGGCCAGCGCGATCGCCTCGCTGGTGACTATCTACGACCTGATGGGCGTGACCAAACTGGCCTTCTCGCGCAGTTTCGACTTCCAGATCTACCTGTGGGCCGCCGTGCTCTACCTGGTGATCGTCGAACTGGTGCGGCGCCTGTTGAAACACCTGGAAGGCCGCCTGGGCCGCCACCTGAACTGACCGAAGGATACGTTTCATGCATTGCCAGACCCTTGTCCTTGGCGCCGGCATCGTCGGCGTCAGCACCGCGCTGCACCTGCAGGCACGCGGGCGCCAGGTAATTCTGATCGACCGCGACGAACCGGGCAGCGGCACCAGCCATGGCAACGCCGGGCTGATCGAGCGCTCCAGTGTCATCCCCTATGCCTTTCCGCGGCAATTGAGCGCACTGCTGCGCTACGGCCTGAACCGCCAGCCCGATGTGCGCTACAGCCTGGCGCACCTGCCCAAGGCCGCACCGTGGCTGTGGCGCTACTGGCGCCAGTCGGCACCCGGGCGTCTGGCTGGGGCCGCCGCCGATATGTTGCCGCTGGTGCAGCGCTGTGTCGAAGAGCATGACGCGCTGATCGCTGCTGCCGGCCTGGAAGGTCTGGTGCAAGCCAAAGGCTGGATCGAAGTGTTCCGCGACCCAGCGCTGTTCGAGCAGGCAAAAACCGATGCCAAGGGCCTGAGCCGCTATGGCTTGCAATTCGAAATCCTCGAATGCGGGCAACTGCAGGCTCGTGAACACCAACTGGACGCCACCGTGGTCGGTGGCATCCACTGGCTCGACCCGAAAACCGTGAACAACCCCGGCGCGCTCACCCGTGGCTATGCGGCGCTGTTCCTGCAACGCGGCGGGCAGTTTGTGCATGGCGATGCGCGCAGCCTGCGCCAGGCCAATGGCCAATGGCGGGTAGAGAGCCGTCGCGGCCCGATCACTGCCGACGAAGTGGTGGCCTGCCTCGGTCCACAGTCGGCCGACCTGTTCAGCGGCCTGGGTTACCAGATCCCGCTGGCAATCAAGCGGGGCTACCACATGCACTACAGCACCCGTGACGGCGCTCAGCTGGAGCACTCGATCTGCGACACGCAAGGCGGCTATGTTCTGGCGCCGATGGCGCGCGGTGTGCGCCTGACCACCGGCATCGAGTTCGACGCAGCCAGTGCGCCCGGCAACCAGATTCAACTGGGCCGCTGCGAGGCCTTGGCGCGCAAGCTGTTCCCGGCCCTCGGCGAGCGCCTGGACGACACGCCTTG
>AZIG01004355.1_pt1 | contig 34139 bp, 28 predicted proteins | sample 359071 | NCBI WGS metagenome assembly AZIG01 (sample SAMN02429714, study PRJNA222667) | marine sediment metagenome | biome: Sediment sample; isolation source: enrichment culture of sample MGS-AQ(UA) from oil contaminated terminal site... | place: Jordan: Aqaba | collected 2011-05-15 | depth 18 m m | reverse complement strand
TGGTGATGCTGTTCGGTGAGCAGGTGATCGATTGCGAGATCCTCGCCCAGCGCGCCGGTCGCGAATCCCGCGGCCACCGCTTCCACAGCCCAGGCCAGGTGCACATTTCCAGGCCGTCCAGCTACCTGGAAGACCTGCGTGGCGCCCATGTGATCGCCGACTTCGCCGAGCGCCGCGAGCTGATCGCCAAGCGCGTCGAGCAGCTGGCTGGCGAGCAGAACGGCACGGCCATCGTGCCGCCGGCGCTGCTCGATGAAGTGACCGCGCTGGTCGAGTGGCCGGTGCCGCTGGTCTGCTCGTTCGAGGAACGCTTCCTCGAAGTGCCGCAGGAAGCGCTGATCTCGACCATGCAGGACAACCAGAAGTACTTCTGCCTGCTGGATGCCAACGGCAAGCTGCTGCCGCGCTTTATCACCGTCTCCAACCTGGAGAGCAAGGACCCGGCGCAGATCATCGCCGGTAACGAGAAGGTGGTGCGCCCGCGCCTGACCGACGCCGAGTTCTTCTTCAAGCAGGACAAGAAGCAGCCACTGGAAACCTTCAACGAGCGCCTCAAGAACGTGGTGTTCCAGGCTCAGCTCGGCACCGTGTACGACAAGGCCGAACGTGTTTCCAGGCTGGCCGCCTTCGTTGCCCCGCTGATCGGCGGCGATGCCCAGCGCGCTGGCCGTGCCGGCCTGCTGTCGAAGTGCGACCTGGCCACCGAGATGGTCGGCGAATTCCCTGAAATGCAGGGTGTTGCCGGTTACTACTACGCGCTCAACGACGGTGAGCCGGAAGACGTAGCCCTGGCCCTGAACGAGCAGTACATGCCGCGCGGTGCTGGTGCAGAGCTGCCGCAGACCCTGACCGGTGCTGCCGTGGCCATCGCCGACAAGCTCGACACCCTGGTGGGCATCTTCGGCATCGGCATGCTGCCTACCGGCAGCAAGGACCCGTACGCCCTGCGCCGTGCTGCTCTGGGCGTGCTGCGTATCCTGATCGAGAAGCAACTGGACCTGGACCTGACCGGCGCGGTCGAGTTTGCGGTCAAGCAGTTCGGCGCCAAGGTCAAGGCCGCCGGCCTGGCCGAGCAAGTACTGGAGTTCATTTTCGACCGTCTGCGCGCGCGTTACGAAGACGAAGGCATCGATGTGGCCACGTACCTGTCGGTACGCGCACTGCAGCCAGGCTCCGCCCTGGACTTCGACCAGCGCGTACAAGCCGTACAGGCGTTCCGCAAACTGCCGGAAGCCGAGGCCCTGGCCGCGGTAAACAAGCGCGTGTCGAACCTGCTGAGCAAGGCCGAAGGTGCCATCGCCGAGCAGGTCGAGCCGAAGTACTTCGACAATGCCAACGAGTTTTCCCTGTACTCGGCCATCCAGCAGGCCGACCAGGCCGTGCAACCGATGGCTGCAGCACGTCAGTACAGCGAATCGCTGGCCCGCCTGGCGGCCCTGCGTGACCCGGTCGATGCCTTCTTCGAGGCGGTCATGGTCAACGCCGAAGACGCCAAGGTACGTGCCAACCGTTATGCCCTGCTCAGCCGCCTGCGCGGCCTGTTCCTGGGCGTGGCTGACATTTCGCTGCTGGGGTAAGCCTTGAAACTGCTGATTCTCGACCGTGACGGGGTGATCAACTACGACTCCGATGCGTACATCAAGACGCTGGAAGAATGGGTGCCGATCCCCGGTTCGATCGATGCGATCGCGCAGTTGAGCAAGGCGGGCTGGACGGTGGCCGTGGCCACCAACCAGTCCGGCATTGCCCGTGGCTACTACCCGCTGGCAACCCTTGAGGCCATGCATGCGCGCCTGCGCGCGCTAGTGGCCGAGCAGGGCGGCGAAGTGGGCCACATCGTGTATTGCCCGCATGGGCCGGACGAAGGGTGCGATTGCCGCAAGCCCAAGCCCGGCATGCTGCGGGCGATCGCCGAGCATTACCAGATTGGCCTTGAAGGCGTCTGGTTCGTCGGCGACAGCAAAGGTGACCTGGAGGCCGCCCTGGCCGTCGGTGCACAACCCGTGCTGGTGAAGACCGGCAAAGGTGAGCGGACCCTGGAAAAAGGCGTCCCGGAAACTACACTGATTTTCGACGATCTGGCAGCTATCGCCAGAGAACTAATTTAAACAGTGCGCCTTCGGGCGCATTTTTCTCAGGCGGGCATGCCCGCAATGGTACAAGCCACTATGTCGATCCTGCAGGCGATCAGAATCTTTCTTTTTTACCTGCTGCTGGGCACCAGTTCGCTGCTGTGGTGCTCGCTGAGCTTCTTCGTCGCGCCGTTCCTGTCGTTCCCCAAGCGCTACAGGTTCATCAACGTGTACTGGTGCCGCTGCGCGCTGTTTCTGGTGCGCACCATCCTGGGCATCGACTACAAGATCACTGGCGCCGAGAACGTGCCAGCTGAGCCTTGCGTGATTCTGTCCAATCACCAGAGCACCTGGGAAACCTTCTTCCTGTCGCAGTACTTCTCGCCGCTTAGCCAGGTGCTCAAGCGCGAACTGCTGTATGTACCGTTCTTCGGTTGGGCCATGGCCATGCTGCGGCCCATCGCGATCAACCGCGACAACCCCAAGGAAGCGCTGCGCCAGGTGGCGAGCAAGGGTGACGAACTGCTCAAGCAGAAGACGTGGGTGCTGATTTTTCCAGAAGGCACCCGTGTGCCGTTCGGCACCATCGGCAAGTTCTCCCGCGGCGGTACCGCACTGGCCGTGAATGCCGGGCTGCCGGTGCTGCCGATTGCCCACAACGCCGGCAAGTTCTGGCCCAAGACCGGTTGGGGCAAGCGTGCCGGTACAATCGAAGTGGTAATTGGCGAACCGATGTACGCCAACGGCACTGGGCCACGGGCCATCGCCGAACTCAACGACCGCGCTGCAGCCTGGAACGAAGCGACCCAGCGGGCCATGGGATCGCTGCCGCCAGCAGAGGAAAAACCTCAGGAGCAGATGGCATGACCTTCTGTGGATAACTTGTGTGCAGTTTTTGGATTAAATGCTTGAATTGATAGCTAAGTATTTGAATTTGCTATTTATTTTTCTGTATGAATTTTTTCTGAAAATCGTGCATAAGTTTTTTTGAGGCATAAAAAAACCGGCTTTTACAGCCGGTTTTTTTATGGCATGTGGACAGCATCAGACTTTGTCGATATCTACATCCTTGGTTTCCTTCAGACAGAAGATCCCTACCACCAGGCTGATCCCGGTCACCAGCACCGGGTACCACAGCCCGTAGAAGATATCCCCGGTATAGACCACCAGCGCGAACGATACGGTAGGCAGGAAACCACCGAACCAGCCATTACCAATGTGGTAGGGCAGTGACATCGAGGTGTAGCGGATGCGGGTCGGGAAGAGCTCGACCATCACCGCCGCCAACGGGCCATAGGTCATGGTCGCGATCAGGATCATCGCCACGATCAGTACCACCACCATTACCTGGTTGACCTGCGCAGGGTCGGCTTTGGCCGGGTAACCAGCCTGCTCGATTGCAGCACGCATGGCAGCTTCGTCAAAACCGTTGATGGTCTTGTCACCGATGTTCACCACCACTTCACTGCCGGCCACGCTTACCGAGCTGTACGGCAGGCCCTGCTTGACCAGGAAGGTCTTGACCTTGTCGCACGGGCTGTCAAAACGAGCCTTGCCCACTGGGTCGAACTGGAATGTGCAGCCTTGCGGGTCGGCGGTGACCACGATCGGCGCCTGACGGCTGGCGGCGTCGATCTGTGGGTTGGCGTAGTGGCTCAGCGCCTTGAACAGCGGGAAGTACAGTACCGTAGCCAGCAACAGGCCGAGCATCAGGATCGGCTTGCGGCCGATACGGTCGGACAACCAGCCGAAGAACACGAAGAACGGCGCGCCAATCACAACGCTGATGATGAGCAGGGTATTGGCCTGAGCCGAGTCCATTTTCAGCATCTGGGTCATGAAGAACAGAACGTAGAACTGCGCCGTGTAGAAGGTCACCGCCTGCCCCGCGTTGATGCTGAACAGGGCGGTAAGCACCACTTTCAGGTTTGGCCAGGAGGTGAAGGACTCGCGGATGGGCGACTTGCTGACCTTGCCCTGAGCCTTCATTTTCACAAAGGCCGGCGACTCGTGCATGCTCATGCGAATCCAGGTCGAGATCGCCAGCAGCACGATCGACAGCAGGAACGGCAAGCGCCAGCCCCAGGTTTCGAACTGGTCGCCACTGACGTAGCGACTACCCAGCACCACCAAGAGCGACAACAACAGGCCCAGCGTTGCGGTGGACTGGATGAAACCTGTGTGCAAGCCACGCTTGCCGGGGGGCGCATGCTCGGCCACGTAAGTGGCGGCACCGCCATACTCACCGCCCAGCGCCAGCCCCTGAAGCATGCGCAGGACCACCAGGATGATAGGTGCGGCGATGCCGATACTGGCGTAGGTGGGCAACAACCCAACAGCGAAAGTGGACAGACCCATCAGCACGATGGTGACCAGAAAGGTGTACTTGCGCCCGATCATGTCACCCAGGCGGCCGAACACCAGCGCGCCAAACGGCCGCACCAGAAAGCCTGCAGCAAAGGCCATAAGGGCGAAGATGAAAGCGGTGGTATCGTTCACGCCAGCGAAGAACTGCTTGCTGATGACCGCTGCCAACGCACCATAGAGAAAAAAGTCATACCACTCGAAAACCGTCCCGAGGGATGACGCGAAAATGATCTTGCGTTCTTCACGGCGGCTGGGGCTGCTGGCCACCGCATCCTGCTCTTGGATGTAATCCGACATCGTTGCTGTCCTCGGCCCGTAGGCCACAGTGATTATTCTTGTTGTTCCACTGTCGGCGACTTCTGACCGCAAGCCGCCGGTACTGCACGCACCCGGGTCAGGGCGTCGGTAACGCGTCTTCGTTCAGGTTGGTCTGGGTAGCAGCTCCTTTGAGGATCAGTTGCGCCGCCTTTTCGGCGATCATCAGGGTGGGGGAACATGTATTGCCGGAAGTAATCTGCGGCATGATCGAAGCATCTGCCACGCGAAGACCGGGGATGCCATGTACACGCAGTTGGTTATCCACAACGTCCATGGCACCGTTGCCCATGCGACAGGTACCGACCGGGTGGAAGATGGTGGTGCCGATCTTGCCAGCGGCCTCGAACAGGTCTTCCTCACTTTGCAGCGCCGAGCCCGGCAAATATTCCTTGGGCTCGAAAGCGGCGAGGGCAGGGGCCTGGACGATGCGCCGGGTAAGGCGAATGGCATCGGCAGCAACACGCAAGTCCTGCGGAGCACTGAGGTAATTGGGGTCGATCAGCGGCGTGCTGTTCATGTCGGTGCTGCAGATATCGATACGCCCGCGGCTGGCCGGGCGCAGGTTGCACACCGAGGCAGTAAAGGCCGGGAACTGATGTAACGGCTCACCGAAGCGTTCCAGTGACAGCGGCTGCACGTGATACTGAAGGTTGGCGGTGGCCTGTTCGGGGCTTGAACGCACGAACGCGCCTAACTGGCTCGGCGCCATAGCCAGCGGCCCGCTGCGGTCGTAGAGGTAACGCAGGCCCATGCCCATCTTGCCCCACAGGCTGTTGGCCATCTGGTTCAAGGTACGGGTGTTGCGGATCTGGTAGATCAGCCGCAGTTGCAGGTGGTCCTGCAAGTTGCCACCAACGCCGGGCATATCGTGGCGAACACCAATGCCCAAGCTTTCCAGCAACTGACGCGGACCGATGCCCGAGCGCTGGAGGATGCCCGGTGAACCAACCGCCCCAGCACAGAGGATGATCTCGCGACGCGCCGCAAACTCATGCCAGGCCCCTTGCCAGAACGCCTTCACCGCCCTCGCGCGGGTGTTGTCGAGCAGTACCTGGTCAACCTGCACGCCAGTCAGCACAGTGAGGTTGGCGCGATCCTTGATCGGCCGCAGGAAGGCTTTGGAAGCGTTCCAACGCACACCACTGCGCTGGTTGACCTGAAAATATCCACAACCCTGGTTGTCGCCGGTGTTGAAATCTTCGACCTTGCCAATTCCGCTCTGCTCGGCGGCATCACGGAAAGCATCAAGGATCGGCCAGCTGTAGCGCTGGCGCTCGACCCGCCATTCGCCCTCCGCGCCATGGTGCTCACTGGCGCCGGCAAAGTGGTTTTCGCTGGCCTTGAACAGCGGCAACACATCTTTCCACGCCCAGCCGTCGTTGCCTTGCGCGGCCCAATGGTCATAGTCGGCGGCTTGGCCCCGCATGTAGATCATGCCGTTGATCGAAGAACAGCCACCTAGCACCTTGCCCCTTGGATAACCCAAAGCGCGACCACCGAGGCCAGGCTGTGCCTCGGTCTTGAAGCACCAGTCTGTGCGCGGGTTGCCGATGCAGTAGAGGTAACCGACGGGGATGTGGATCCAGGGATAATTGTCACGGCCACCCGCCTCCAGCAGCAGCACGCGGCAGGAAGGGTCGGCGGACAAACGATTGGCCAGCAGGCATCCGGCGGGACCGGCCCCCACCACCACGTAGTCGAAGACAGAATCGGCTGATGGCATGTGCAACCTCGCGCCTGTTTTTTATTCTTGTCCCGGTCCATCTTAGTGAGTAATTTCGTGGATGAAACACGAGATTTCGCGCAGCCGCTGTGCGTTTTAGCACAGTGGCAAGCCTGTACCGACCTCTTCGCGGGCTCGCCCGCTCCCACCGGGACCACGTTGCCTGCAGGATGTTCAGCGCACCTGGACTGCCCGCGGAGAGGCCGGAACGAACTGCCAAAAAGGACAAGCATGTTCGACTGGAACGATCTGCGGTTTTTCCTCGAGTTGCAGCGCAGCGGCCGCCTGCTGACCGCCGCCAAGCGCCTCAACACTACCCACAGCACCGTGGCCCGGCACATCGAGAGCATCGAGCAGAGCCTGGGGACCGCGCTGTTCGTGCAGCATGCCCAGGGGTACGAGCTGACCCCATCGGGCCAAGCCCTGCTCAAGCATGCCGAAGCCATGGAGAATGTCGCCCTGCTGGCGCAGGAAGAAATCACCCAGGCCATCACCCCGCTGGGCAAGATTCGCCTGGGGGTAACCGAAGGCATCGGCATCATGTTCTTCACCCCGCGCATGAACGCGTTGTTCGAGCGCTACCCCGGCCTGGAAGTGGAGCTGGTAGCGGTGCCGCGTTTCGTCAGCATCCTCAACCGCGAGGCGGAAATCAGTATCCATCTGGAGCGACCCAACGCCGACCTGCTGATCACCCGCAAACTCACCGACTACCGCTTGGCGCTATACGCCAGCCAGGACTACCTGGACCGCGCGCCGCCACTGCGCCACCGCGAAGACCTGGCTCGGCACTGCTGGATTGGCTACGTCGACGATTTGCTGTTCAGCCAGGAACTGCTGTTTCTCAACAGTTTCTGCCGAGCACCCAACGTGGTGTTTCGCAGCACCAGCGTGATCGCCCAGCAAGCCGCCGCCCGCGCGGGGCTGGGCATCGCCGTGCTGCCCAATTACATGGCCCACCACGACCCGACACTGGTGCGCGTGCTGCCGGGTGAGACCATCCAGCGCAGCTACTGGATCTGCCCCCGCCGCGAGCTGCACAAGTCTGTGCGCCTGCGGGTGGTGTGGGACTACCTGCTGGCGTTGTGCGCGGCCGAACAGAGCGAGTTGCTAGCCCAGTAACGCCTTGCCGGCCAACAACAAGGCAGCGGCCCAACCTGCCAAGGCAAACATCTGCTGCAGGCGCGGCCCGGCCAACCTGGCTGCCAATGGTCGCGACAGCAACAGGCCGAGCACCGCGCCGACGGCAAACGGGGCGCCAACCTGCCAGTGCATGACGCCCGCAAGGCTGGCGCTGACCACACTGCCTGTAGAGACCAGGGCAATCACCGCCAGCGAGGTGGAGACGATGCTGGCCATGCGCAGATTGGTGTAGCGGTTCAGGGCCGGGATGATGACGAACCCCCCACCCACGCCGAGCAGGCCGGACAACAACCCGGACAAGACACCCGTGAATGCCAATGCGCGCGCGCAGGGCAGGGTCCAGCGCAAACGACCCTGCAGCGGGTTCAGCACACACGGCTCGATAAAGCGATGAGCTTCATTGGCTTCGCCACGCAGTTCTTTGGCCGCCTTGCGCCAGATACGCAGGCAGGCATAAACCAGCACCCCGGCGAATACCAGCTGCAACGGTGTATTTGGCAGGCGGTGCGCCAGCATCAGCCCGAACGGCGCTGCTGCCACACCAACCGACGCAATGAACAGCGCAGCCCGATAACGCACCAGCCCTTGGCGCAAGCCCAGCACTGCGCCAACCCCCGCAGCCAAACCAACAGCCAGCAGGCCGACCGGGGCCGCCTCGACTATCGATAACCCCAGGCCGAACACCAGCAAGGGTACAGCGAGAATGCCACCGCCTGCGCCGGTCAGTGCCAGCACCGCGCCGATGATCGCGCCCAGGCCCGCCCCTAACAGTTGATGCTCGATCACTGCCCACCCTCGGCTACCAGTTGCGGACGTGCCAACCACTCGCGCCCCTTGAGCATGCCTTGCCAGTACAACGGTGGTAGCGCCTGTGCTTTGAGCAGCCAGGCCAAGCGTGTCGGCTTGCGGCCATCCAGCAACCAGCTGGGGAAGCTCGGTGCCAGCTTGCCACCATAGGTGAACTCGGCCAGGACGATCTTGCCGCGCTCGACGGTAAGAGGGCACGAGCCATAGCCGTCGTACTGGGCCAGGGTTGCCAGCCTGCCCAATGCCACCAGCACATTGTTGGCGACCACCGGTGCCTGCTTGCGGGCCGCCGCGGCGGTCTTGGCATTGCTGGTGTTAGCCACGTCACCCAGGGCATGAACATTGGTGTATTTGCGATGGCGCAGGGTATGCGGATCGACGTCGACCCAGCCGGAGCTATCGGCCAAGGGGCTTTCGCGAATGAAGTCTGGCGCCGCCTGTGGTGGCACCACGTGCAGCATGTCGAAGGCCTCGATGCGCGTTTCGCTGCTGCCATCGGGCAAGGTACGCAAGAATGTAGCGCGCTTGCCCGGGCCGTCTACGGCAACCAGCCTGTGGGAGAAGTTCAGATCGACGGCGTATTTCTCGATGTATTTCATCAGCGCGGGCACGTAGTCGGCGACACCGAACAGCACGGCACCCGCATTGTAGAAGCTGGCTTTCACCGCCCCCAAATGGCCATGGCGTAGCCAGTGGTCGCAAGACAGATACAGCGCCTTCTGGGGTGCACCGGCGCACTTGATCGGCATGGGCGGCTGGCAGAACACCGCGCGTCCTTGCTTGAGCTTTTGCACCAGTTCCCAGGTATAGGGCGCCAGGTCGTAGCGATAGTTGGAGGTGACACCGTTGCGGCCCAGGGTCTCGCTGAGCCCATCGATGGCCGCCCAGTCCAGCTTGAGGCCGGGGCAGACGATCAGCTGTTCATAGCTGATGGTGCGACCATCATCGAGGATGACCAGCTGGCCCAACGGGTCGAATCCCTTTACCCGTGCCTTGACCCAGCGCACACCACGAGGAATGGTCGACGCCATGGTGCGGGCCGTGCTTGGTGCCTTGAACACACCTGCACCGACCATGGTCCAGCCGGGTTGGTAATAGTGCACTTCGGCAGGGTCGATCAAGGCGACGTCCAACGACGGGTCGCGGCTGATCAGGCTGGAAGCAGTGGCGGTACCGGCGGCACCGGCACCGACGATGACCACCTTGTGGTGGTCGGTATTGGCAGGGGACAACGAGGCAGGCATGGCGGTAAATCCTGGAAATCTGATTATGGAGGGCAGGGCGGTTACAGCTTGTTCAGCGGGATCTTCAGATAGCTCACACCATTCGCCTCCGGTGGGGGCAGTTGGCCGCTGCGCATGTTCACCTGCACTGAAGGCAATATCAGCACCGGCATTTCGAGCGTCTTGTCGCGGGCTTCGCGCATGGCCACGAAGCTGTCCTCGTCGATACCCTGGTGGATGTGAATGTTGTGGGCGCGCTGCTCGGCGACAGTAGTGACGTACTGCATGTCGCGGCCACCTGGCAGGTAGTCGTGGCACATGAACAACCGCGTCTGATCGGGGAAAGCCAGCAGGCGACGGATTGAGCGGTACAAGGTGCGGGCATCGGCCCCGGGGAAGTCACAGCGGGCGGTGCCATAGTCGGGCATGAACAAGGTGTCTCCAACGAATACCGCAATCTCGCCGGCATCCTCGATCATGAAACTCATGCACGCGGGCGTGTGCCCAGGTGTGTGCAGCGCCCGGGCCTGCAGGTTGCCAATCCGGAAACCTTCCTCGTCTTCGAGCAGCACATCGAACTGGCTGCCATCACGGGCGAAGCCGGGCTCTGCATTGAACAAGGCGCCAAACACTTTCTGCACCTGGGTAATGTGCGCGCCGATAGCGGTATGACCGCCCAGCTTTTCCTTCAGGTAGGCAGCGGCTGAAAGATGGTCGGCGTGTACATGGGTTTCCAGCACCCACCGCACACTGGCATTCAGCTCGTTCACACGCTCGATCAGGCGATCAGCCGAAGCGCTGCAGGTGCGTCCGGACTTGGGGTCGTAATCCAGCACGCTGTCGATCAATGCGCATTGTCGGGTTTCACGGTCCATGACCAGGTAGCTGATGGTCGAGGTCGCCTCGTCGTAAAAGGCGTCCACGTGAAGGTTGTTGCCGATGATCATCACGTTCTCCAATTTATCCACCCCGCCTTGTACAGGCGTAGGCAGTGACAGGAGCTTTATCAAGATGCATGCCAGGCTTTTTGCCACTCACTGGCCAATAAAACCGGCCAGTTGCAGACAGCTGCCGATAAAACTGGCAGCCCAGGTGGCAGTCGACTGACAGCCAATGGCAGTGTTTGGCAGTCCTTGTTACCCTGCATCGGTCATCCATACGGTGCCGTCATGCCTGAAGCCCATCCCCTCATCCTAGCTCTGGTTTCCTACCTTGAGCACGATGCCCTCCCGACCATCGTGTTGGACACTGACTACAACATCCTCGCCGCCAATGCGGCCTATCGCCGTCAGTTTGGCCGGCATGATCAGGCCCCACTGGGCGAGAAGTGTCACAGGGTTTCGCATCACTACGCTGTGCCGTGCGACCAGGCTGGCGAACATTGCCCGATGCGCAAGGCGTGGAACAGCAAGGTACCGGAGCGGGTATTGCACATTCATCACACACCACGTGGCCCTGAGCATGTGGATGTCGAATTGCGGCCGATCCTGGATGAACAGGGCAACGTAGTGGCCTTTGTCGAACGCCTCACCACCATCACCCTCGCCTCGGCGCAGCCACAGGAGCAAGGTTTGGTCGGCCGCGCACCAATGTTCAAGGCCGCCCTGGACAGCCTGCAGCGTGCGGCACCGGCGCAGATCCCGGTGTTGCTGCAGGGGGAGTCGGGAACCGGCAAGGAGCTGTTCGCCCGTGCAGTGCACATGGGCAGCCCCAGGGCCAACGGCCCGCTGGTGGTGGTCGACTGCACCGGCCTGACCGAGTCGTTGTTCGAGAGTGAACTGTTCGGCTATGAGAAGGGCGCGTTCACCGGGGCGAATCAGCGCAAGATAGGCTTGGCCGAGGCAGCCCATGGCGGCACCCTGTTCCTCGACGAAATCGGTGAAGTGCCGCTGGCGATGCAGGTGAAGCTGCTGCGCCTGATCGAGTCCGGCAGTTTCCGTCCCGTGGGCAGCCTGCGCACTGTGCATTCGGATTTCCGCCTGATATCGGCCACCCACAAACCGCTCAAGAAAATGGTCGCGGATGGCTCTTTCCGTGAAGACCTTTACTACCGCATCAGCGGCTTCCCGATTCGTCTGCCTGCGTTACGCGAACGGGTGGAAGATCTACCGCTACTCGCCCAGAGCCTGCTGCAGCGCATGGCCGGCCAGCCGACGCCCAGGCTGAGTGAAGACGCCTTGCAGCAACTTGCGTTGCATCCTTTTCCGGGCAATATCCGCGAGCTGCGCAACATTCTGGAACGCGCGCGTTTGTTTGCCGATGACGGTGTGATCAGACCGGAGCATTTGCCGGAAGACACCGGACTGGCTGGCGCAGCTAAAGGAAGCGGCCGTCGCAATGACCTGGGTGAATTGGCGCAGGCGCTGGAGCAGTTCAAGGGGTCGCGTAGCGAACTGGCCAGTCACCTTGGCATGAGTGAACGCACGCTGTATCGCCGCTTGAAAGCGCTCGGGCTGCACTGAAAAAACGGCAGACTTTACCAGACCTTTACCTGCATCCTGACATTACAAGGGAAAAATCGTGGTCTGATCAGTTAACCGAACCTGGCAATCAATACGTGCCAGGCGATAACACGCAGAGGACCGCATCAAATGAAGAAAACCCTAGCCGTGATCTGCGCCGCGCTCATACTCAGCGTACCGCTGGCCAGCTTCGCGCAGCCTGGCCCACCTGATCGACATGATGGCAGCCGATCGCACCAAGGCAACCCGCCACATGCTCAGCCGCACCAGCAGGGCCGCCATGACAACGGCCGCGGTCCTGCTTACCGAGATCCAAACTTCCGCCCGAAGCACGGCATGCCGATACCTCATAAGCAGTGGCACCGTGGTCATGCCGTTGATCCACATTACCGTGGTGACCGTTACTGGGTAACCGACTGGAAAGCGCGCCACCTGTATGCGCCACCTCGTGATCATCGATGGCTGTATGTGAATGGCGACTATGTGCTGGTGACTATTGCCAGCGGTGTGATCGTGAACATTCTCACCGGCTACTGATTTTTTGCAGACACTAAAAAGCCCGCATCAGCGGGCTTCTTAGTGTCTGGCGAATTACACCTGATCAGAAGTCCAGGTTCGAGACCGACAGCGCGTTACTTTCGATGAAGTCACGACGCGGCTCGACCGCATCACCCATCAGGGTGTTGAAGATCTGGTCAGCAGCAATGGCATCTTCGATCGTGACCTTGAGCATGCGGCGAACGGTCGGGTCCATGGTGGTTTCCCACAGCTGGTCCGGGTTCATCTCACCCAGCCCTTTGTATCGCTGAATCGTATGGCGCTTGGTGGTCTCGTTCATCAGCCAATCCAGGCCCTCTTTGAACTCGACGATTGCCTTGCGCCGTTCACCGCGCTGTACGTACGCACCTTCACCCAACAGGCTCGACAGCTTGGCACCAATGTTGACTACGGTACGGTAGTCGTTGCTGCCGAAGAAGTCGCGGTTGAACGTGATGTAGCTGGCCAAGCCATGGGAGGTGATTTCCACTTCAGGCAGCCATACGTTGCGCTCTTTGTCTTCACGCAGGCTGGCGTTGTAAGCCAAGCCAGACTTCTGATTGGAGTTCAGACGCGCCTGGAACTGGGCCAGCCAGGCTTGCATCACAGCGTGGTCACCCAACTGCTCCAGAGTCACCTCAGGCAGGTAGACGAAGTGCTCAGTCAGCTCTTCCGGGTACAAGCGCGACAGGCGCTTGAGGGTCTTCATGACGCTACGGAACTCATTCACCAGCGCTTCCAACTGCACACCGGAAACTGCTGGCGCCGATTCGTCCAGGTGCAGACTGGCATCTTCCAGAGCCGACTGGGTCATGTACTCTTCCATGGCCTCATCGTCCTTGATGTACTGCTCCTGCTTGCCTCTTTTCACCTTGTACAGCGGTGGCTGGGCAATATAGATGTAACCACGCTCGACCAGCTCCGGCAGCTGACGGAAGAAGAAGGTCAGCAGCAGTGTACGGATGTGCGAACCGTCAACGTCAGCATCGGTCATGATGATGATGTTGTGATAACGCAGTTTATCGATGTTGTACTCTTCGCGGCCGATACCACAGCCCAGCGCGGTGATCAGCGTGCCCACTTCCTGGGAAGAAATCATCTTGTCGAAGCGCGCTTTCTCGACGTTGAGGATTTTACCCTTCAGCGGCAAGATCGCCTGGGTACGACGGTTGCGGCCTTGCTTGGCCGAGCCACCCGCAGAGTCACCCTCCACCAGGTACAGTTCGGAGAGAGCAGGATCCTTCTCTTGGCAGTCCGCCAGTTTGCCCGGCAGGCCAGCGATATCCAGCGCACCTTTACGGCGGGTCATCTCACGGGCTTTACGGGCGGCTTCACGGGCGCGAGCAGCGTCGATCATCTTACCAACGACGGCCTTGGCCTCGTTCGGGTTTTCCAACAGGAAATCGGCGAAGAACTTGTTCATCTCCTGTTCCACGGCAGTTTTCACCTCCGAGGAGACCAGCTTGTCTTTGGTCTGCGAGCTGAACTTCGGATCCGGTACCTTTACCGAGATGATCGCGGTCAGGCCTTCACGGGCGTCGTCGCCAGTGGTTGCCACCTTGTTCTTCTTGGCCAGGCCTTCCTGCTCGATGTAGTTGTTAAGGCTACGGGTCAGCGAGGAACGGAAGCCCACCAGGTGGGTACCGCCATCACGTTGCGGAATGTTGTTGGTGAAGCACAGCAGGTTTTCGTTGAAGCTGTCGTTCCATTGCAGGGCGACTTCAACACCCACGCCATCGTCACGCTGAACGTTGAAGTGGAAAACCTGAGAGTTGACCGGCGTCTTGTTGGTGTTCAAGTACTCGACGAACGCACGCAGGCCGCCTTCGTACTTGAAGAACTCTTCCTTACCGCTGCGCTCATCCTTCAGCAGAATGCCGACGCCCGAGTTGAGGAACGACAGTTCGCGGATACGCTTGGCCAGGATGTCCCAGCTGAAGTGAATGTTCTTGAAGGTTTCAGCCGATGGCTTGAAGTGGATGTGGGTACCCGTGGTTTCACTGTCACCAACAACCGCCATAGGTGCTTGTGGAACACCGTGAACGTAAGTCTGTTCCCAGATCTTGCCGCTACGGCGAACGGTCAGAACCAGCTTTTCGGACAGGGCGTTCACAACCGACACACCTACACCGTGCAGACCGCCGGATACTTTGTAGGAGTTGTCGTCGAACTTACCGCCGGCGTGCAGCACAGTCATGATGACCTCGGCTGCGGAAACGCCTTCTTCCTTATGCACATCGACCGGAATGCCGCGCCCGTTGTCGCGCACACTGATAGATTCGTCCGGGTGGATGATGACAGTGATGTCATCGCAGTGACCGGCGAGGGCTTCGTCGATCGAGTTGTCGACCACCTCGAAGACCATGTGGTGCAGGCCACTACCATCATCGGTGTCGCCAATGTACATGCCGGGACGCTTGCGTACGGCATCCAAACCTTTCAGCACCTTGATGCTGGAGGAGTCGTACGTTTGATTTTCGCTCATGCCTTCACTCCCGATGGTCGTGGGTCTGGGTGATACGGCCTTGTTCCACGTGGAACAAAGCAACTGGCGTTTCCGTCTGCCAGCCTTCCCTCAGTAATTCGTGATCTACACAGGTGATGAACACCTGGCAGCGTAATTCTTCAAGCAAGCGGCACAGTGCGCGGCGATGCTGGTCATCCAGTTCGGACGGCAAGTCATCCACGAGATAAATACAGTGACCGCGGCGAGCCTGACTAACGAGATGGCCTTGGGCAATGCGCAATGCGCACACCACCAACTTTTGCTGACCACGCGAAAGGATGTCGGCTGCGTTGTTGCCAGCCAACCGCAAACGCAGATCAGCACGCTGCGGACCGGCTTGGGTATGGCCCATCTGCTGATCGCGAAGGAGAGAGGAGGCGAGTACTTCTTGCAGTTCGCGGTCCTTGTCCCAGCCTCGGTAGTAGCTTAGGGTCAACCCGTCCAGCTCGACCAGTTCGCTCAGGGTTCGCTCGAAGACGGGCTTCAAGGCCTTGATGTAGTTGCGACGGTATTCATCTATTTCCGCGCTAGCCAGGCACAATTCCCGGTCCCAGGCGGCTTGCGAAGCTGGGTCAAGTGTACCATGACGCAACCATGAGTTCCGCTGCCGCAGCGCCTTCTGAAGGCGTTGCCAGGCTGGCAGAAAACGAGGTTCCACGTGGAACACCCCCCAATCCAGAAACTGGCGGCGTATTTTGGGGGCACCTTCAAGCAGCCGGAAGCTGTCTGGGTTGATGAGTTGCAGCGGCAACAACTCAGCCAATTGCGCGGCGCTGCGCGCATTCTGCCCATCGATGCGGATAGTGAACTCCCCTTGTCGCTCACGAGACACACCCAGGTTGCTCGTACCACCCTCCGTCAGTTGCACCTCGCCGAACACAGTACAGGCAGCCTGTTCATACTGAATAACCGGATTCAGGCGGGTGCTGCGAAATGAACGGGCCAGCCCAAGCAAATGCACGGCTTCAAGGACGCTGGTTTTGCCGCTACCGTTTGAGCCGTAAAGGATATTGATGCGGGGGGAGGGTAAGAGTGTCACCGGGTGCAAGTTGCGCACCGCGGTGACCATGATACGTCGAAGGGACATTTCGCCTGCTACAGGTTACAGGCGCATCGGCATGACAACGTAGGAAGAATCGTCATTGCCAGCTTCCTGCAGCAGCGCACTGCTGTTTGAGTCAGACAAGATCAGACGAACTTGCTCAGTAGTCATCACGCCCAGCACGTCCAGCAAGTAGCTGACGTTGAAACCAATTTCCAGCGAGCTACCTTCGTAGTCCACACTGATTTCTTCTTCAGCTTCTTCCTGCTCGGGGTTGTTAGCCTGGATCTTCAGTTGGCCGGCTGCCAGTTGCAGGCGAATACCGCGGTACTTTTCGTTGGAAAGAATCGCAGTACGGCTGAAGGCCTCACGCAGCGCCTGGCGGTCTCCGACAACCAGCTTGTCACCGCCTTTGGGCAGTACGCGCTCGTAGTCCGGGAACTTGCCGTCCACCAGCTTGGAGGTAAAGGTGAACTCGCCAGTAGTGGCGCGGATGTGATGCTGACCCAGCACGATGCTGACCATGCCTTCAGGATCGGTCAGCAGGCGCGCCAACTCCAGGATACCTTTACGCGGCACGATGACCTGGTGTCGATCCTCCTGCTCGATCGGCGCGCTCATCGAGCAAAGCGCCAAGCGGTGACCGTCAGTGGATACGGCGCGCAACGTGTTGCGGGAAACCTCAAGCAGCATGCCGTTAAGGTAGTAGCGCACATCCTGCTGAGCCATGGCGAAGCTGGTTCGCTCGATCAGGCGGCGCAGCTTGCTCTGCTCCAGGTTGCAGGTCAGCGAACCCGGGCCTTCCTCCACAGTCGGGAAGTCGTTGGCAGGCAGGGTCGACAGGGTGAAGCGGCTGCGGCCGGCCTTTACCAACAATTTCTGCTCATCGACCTTGATATCGATCAGGGCGTCGTTAGGCAGGCTTTTGCAGATGTCCATCAGCTTGCGCGCCGGAACGGTGATTTCGCCAGGCTCGGCCGGCTCATCCAGTTGCACGCGGCCTACCAGTTCGACTTCCAGGTCGGTACCGGTCAACGACAGTTGCTGGCCTTGTACGACCAGCAATACGTTGGACAGGACCGGCAAGGTCTGACGGCGCTCGACGACACCGGCGACCAGTTGCAGGGGTTTCAACAGGGCTTCGCGTTGAATGGTGAAATGCATGGTCTAGTCCCTTGCCTTCAATTAGCTGCGCAGACGGCCATCAGGTCGTCAGCGTCCGCAGCAGGTTCTTGTAGTCCTCGCGGATGTCCGCGTCGGATTCCTTCAGTTCATTGATTTTGCGGCAGGCGTGCAGCACGGTCGTATGGTCGCGACCACCGAACATGTCGCCGATTTCCGGCAGACTGTGGTTGGTCAACTCCTTGGACAGGGCCATGGCTACCTGACGCGGGCGCGCGACAGAACGCGAACGACGCTTGGACAACAGATCGGAGATCTTGATCTTGTAGTACTCAGCGACAGTACGCTGAATGTTATCCACACTGACCAGCTTGTCTTGCAGCGCCAACAGGTCCTTGAGCGATTCACGAATCAGCTCGATGGTGATGTCACGCCCCATGAAATGCGAGTGAGCGATAACCCGCTTCAGTGCACCTTCCAGCTCTCGGACGTTGGATCGGATGCGCTGAGCGATGAAAAAGGCTGCGTCATGCGGGAGCTCGACTTTGGCCTGGTCGGCCTTTTTCATGAGGATTGCTACGCGGGTCTCCAGCTCTGGCGGCTCGACAGCCACCGTCAGCCCCCAACCAAAGCGCGACTTCAGACGCTCTTCCAGGCCTTCGATTTCCTTGGGATAGCGGTCAGAGGTAAGGATTACCTGCTGGCCACCCTCAAGCAAGGCGTTGAAGGTGTGGAAAAACTCTTCCTGCGAGCGCTCTTTGCGAGCGAAGAACTGGATATCGTCGATCAGCAACGCGTCCACCGAGCGGTAGAAGCGCTTGAATTCGTTGATGGCATTGAGCTGCAACGCTTTGACCATGTCCGCGACGAAACGCTCCGAATGCAGGTACACCACCTTGGCGTTCGGATTCTTCTTCAGCAGATGGTTACCCACAGCATGCATAAGGTGGGTTTTACCCAAGCCCACGCCGCCGTAAAGAAACAGTGGGTTGTAGCCATGCTTGGGATTGTCCGCAACCTGCCAGGCAGCCGCGCGGGCGAGCTGGTTCGACTTGCCTTCGACGAAAGTGTCAAAGGTAAAGGTCCGGTTCAGGTAACTGGTGTGCTTGAGCGCACCTTCAACCTGCACGGTGCGCTGTTCAGACCGACCACCACTGGGCGGCGGCGCAGCGGGCTCTGCCATGGCATCAAAGCTGTCACGCGAAGACGTCTCGACCAGTACAGGCTCGGCCGCGGCCACGGCAACGGGTTCAACCGCTGCTACCGGGGCCGCCTTGTGTGCCTGGCTCTGCGCCAGCGAAGCCGCAACGGCAGCGCTGACCGGCGCGTTGGGCGCAGCCCTTGGGGCCGAGCTGCGGCGGCTACCTATTAATAAGGAAAGGGCAGGTGCAATGCCGCTACCGTTCTCACCCAACAGCTCGAGCAAGCGACCCAGGTACTTTTCATTGACCCAATCGAGAACGAAACGGTTAGGCGCATAGACGCGCAACTCGTCGCCTTCGGCTTCGACCTGTAGCGGACGGATCCAGGTGTTGAATTGCTGGGCAGGCAGTTCATCGCGCAGAAGCTCCACGCACTGCTGCCAAAGTTCCACTGACACGGATATCCCCTGAGTTTGAAAGCCGGATGAGGCAAAAACAAACCGCCATTGTACCGGTCGAGCGTTCAGTTATCCACATGTGGACACGTTAGGAACCATGACAAAACAGCCATTTATCGACCAAAACGGCTTTCTGGTTCTGTGAATAAGACCTGTGGATAACGGACCTTGAGGTCTATGCACAACCCTGGGTACCAGCCTGTTGATAACTACTCTGTGGATAAACTGCATTTTCGTCCACAGCTTTCGCTCATGATGGGAACAGCCGCAGCACCGGTTCAGAACAAACTTGTAAAACTCTGTACAGCACGTAATTCATGGCCTAGCGATGGTTATCCACAGAAGGTTATCCACCTAAGATTTATAAGTTCTTCAGAAAAGCTTTTTATATGTCTCTTCTTTTTTTTCATGTTGTCCCCGATTCGTGTGTCCGATCAAGCACCCTTTGGCACGAACCAGGAGGCACCGTCCATCACAGCTCTATATGGAATGACTGGTTGGAAATTGACCTATGGGCTTGCTTTCTCTAGAATCGCCGGTCTCTTAAAAAGGGGGCCATCCCGGCCCGTCGTCGACAAACCAGGTAACACGCCATGAAACGTACTTTCCAACCAAGCACCATCAAGCGCGCCCGCACCCACGGTTTCCGTGCCCGTATGGCTACCAAGAACGGCCGTGCTGTTCTGTCGCGTCGTCGTGCCAAAGGCCGTAAGCGTCTGGCCATTTGATTTTTCGGCACAGGTGGTGAGTCAGGACTTCAGTCGGGAAAAGCGACTGCTTACACCCCGACACTTCAAAGCGGTCTTCGACTCCCCAACCGGCAAGGTTCCAGGGAAAAACCTGCTGATCCTTGCTCGCGAGAACGGCCTCGATCACCCACGCCTTGGCTTGGTAATCGGCAAGAAGAGTGTCAAGCTCGCCGTTCAACGCAACCGCCTCAAGCGCTTGATGCGCGATTCCTTTCGTCTGAACCAGCAATTGCTTGCCGGCCTGGACATCGTGATCGTCGCGCGCAAGGGATTGGGTGAGATAGAAAACCCGGAATTGCACCAACACTTTGGCAAGCTCTGGAAACGCCTGGCGCGCAGCCGGCCGACACCAGCAGTCACCGCCAATTCCGCAGGGGTAGACAGCCAAGATGCGTAAACTGGCACTCGTTCCGATCCAGTTTTACCGTTACGCCATTAGTCCTCTGATGGCCAATCACTGTCGGTTTTTCCCCAGTTGCTCCTGTTACGCGTATGAAGCCATCGAAAACCATGGCATCTGGCGTGGTGGGTGGCTGGCCGTTCGTCGCCTGGGGCGTTGTCATCCGTGGAATGACGGCGGTTTCGACCCCGTTCCACCCGCTCCTTCCTCCCGAACTTCTTCGATAGCCGAGTAATCATGGATATTAAACGCACGATCCTGATCGCCGCGCTGGCAGTCGTGTCCTACGTCATGGTCCTGAAGTGGAACGATGACTACGGCCAGGCTGCCCTGCCGACTCAGAATACTGCTGCCAGCACTGTTGCTCCGGGCTTGCCCGATGGCGTGCCGGCCGGTAACAACGGTGCCAGCGCCGATGTACCGAGCGCCAACGCCGAATCGAGCCCTGCCGAACTGGCACCGGTCGCACTCAGCAAGGACCTGATCCGAGTCAAGACCGACGTTCTGGAACTGGCTATCGATCCGGTCGGTGGTGACATCGTTCAGCTGAACCTGCCGAAGTACCCACGCCGTCAAGACCACCCGAACATTCCATTCCAGTTGTTCGACAACGGTGGTGAGCGTGTTTACCTGGCACAAAGCGGTCTGACCGGCACCGACGGTCCGGATGCCCGCGCCAGTGGCCGTCCCCTGTATGCCGCCGAACAGAAGAGCTACCAGCTGGCCGACGGCCAGGAACAACTGGTGGTAGATCTGAAGTTCAGTGACAACGGCGTCAACTACATCAAGCGTTTCAGCTTCAAGCGCGGTGAGTACGACCTGAATGTCAGCTATCTGATCGACAACCAGAGCAGCCAGGCGTGGAGCGGCAACATGTTTGCCCAGCTCAAGCGTGATGCCAGCGGCGATCCGTCCTCCAGTACTGCCACCGGTACCGCTACCTACCTGGGTGCCGCCCTGTGGACAGCTTCCGAGCCTTACAAAAAGGTCTCGATGAAGGACATCGACAAAGGTAGTTTGAAAGAAAATGTGTCCGGCGGCTGGGTTGCCTGGCTGCAGCACTACTTCGTGACCGCCTGGATTCCAGCCAAGTCGGACAACAACGTTGTCCAGACCCGCAAGGATAGCCAAGGCAACTACATCATCGGCTACACCGGCCCGGTTATCAGCGTACCGGCTGGCGGCAAGGCCGAAACCAGCGCCATGCTGTACGCTGGTCCGAAGATCCAGTCCAAGCTGAAAGAGTTGTCCCCAGGTCTGGAATTGACCGTCGACTACGGCTTCCTGTGGTTTATCGCCCAGCCGATCTTCTGGCTGCTGCAACATATCCACAGCCTGCTGGGTAACTGGGGCTGGTCGATCATCGTGCTGACCATGTTGATCAAAGGCCTGTTCTTCCCGCTGTCGGCTGCCAGCTATCGCTCCATGGCGCGTATGCGTGCCGTTGCACCTAAGCTCGCCGCACTCAAGGAACGCTTCGGTGACGATCGCCAGAAGATGTCCCAGGCGATGATGGAGCTGTACAAGAAAGAGAAGATCAACCCACTGGGCGGCTGCCTGCCGATCCTGGTGCAGATGCCGGTATTCCTGGCCCTGTACTGGGTATTGCTGGAAAGCGTGGAAATGCGCCAGGCCCCATGGATACTGTGGATTACCGACCTGTCGATCAAGGATCCGTTCTTCATCCTGCCGATCATCATGGGCGCCACCATGTTCATCCAGCAGCGCCTGAACCCAACACCGCCGGATCCAATGCAGGCCAAGGTGATGAAAATGATGCCAATCATCTTCACCTTCTTCTTCCTGTGGTTCCCTGCCGGTCTGGTGCTGTACTGGGTTGTGAACAACTGCCTGTCGATTTCGCAGCAGTGGTACATCACTCGCCGTATCGAAGCAGCTACCAAAAAAGCTGCTGCTTGACGGGCTAATACGCTAGCCTGTGAATAAAAACGCCCCCTAGTGGGGCGTTTTTGCTATCTGTCGTTTTGTCGTAGAGGCTTTCGAGCATGAACACTGTGCGTGAAACCATCGCCGCCATCGCCACGGCCCAGGGCCGTGGTGGTGTGGGTATTGTCAGGTTGTCCGGCCCTCTGGCTGCGAAGGCCGGCCTGTTGATCACCGGCCGCACCCTGACCCCGCGGCATGCCCATTACGGCCCATTCCGCGACGATGAGGGGCTGGTGCTGGACGAAGGGATTGCGTTGTTCTTTCCTGGGCCTAATTCGTTCACTGGCGAGGACGTGCTTGAACTGCAGGGTCACGGCGGTCCTGTGGTGCTGGACATGCTGCTGCAGCGCTGTGTACAAGTCGGCTGTCGTCTGGCCCGCCCGGGCGAATTCAGCGAGCGCGCCTTCCTCAACGACAAGCTCGACCTGGCTCAGGCCGAAGCCATCGCCGACCTGATCGAGGCGAGTTCCAGCCAGGCAGCGCGCAACGCTCTGCGCTCGCTGCAAGGGGAATTCTCCAGGCGTGTGCACAGCCTCACTGAGGCGTTGATTGCCCTGCGTATTTACGTCGAGGCGGCGATCGACTTTCCTGAGGAAGAGATCGACTTCCTTGCCGATGGCCACGTGCTGTCGATGCTTGATGCTGTGCGCAGCGAGTTATCCACTGTGCAGCGCGAGGCCGGGCAGGGCGCCTTGCTGCGTGACGGCATGACGGTAGTCATTGCCGGCCGGCCGAATGCCGGTAAATCAAGCTTGCTGAACCAGCTGGCCGGACGGGAAGCAGCCATCGTCACGGACATCGCCGGCACCACGCGGGATATCCTGCGCGAACATATCCACATCGACGGCATGCCGCTGCACGTTGTTGATACTGCTGGCTTGCGCGATACAGATGACCATGTGGAAAAGATCGGTGTGGAACGCGCCCTGAAGGCAATTGGCGAGGCAGACCGCGTTCTGCTCGTGGTCGACTCCACTGCGCCCGAGGCCAGCGACCCGTTCGCTCTGTGGCCTGAGTTTCTCGCTCAGCGGCCGGATCCGGCCAAAGTCACGCTGATTCGCAACAAGGCCGACCTGAGTGGTGAGCAGGTCGCGCTGGAACAGTGCGATGACGGCCATGTGACCATTACCCTGAGCGCCAAGGGCGACGACACAGGGCTGCAACTGCTCCGCGACCATCTGAAGGGCTGTATGGGTTACGAGCAGACTGCAGAGAGTGGCTTCAGCGCCCGTCGGCGCCATCTGGATGCCTTGCGCCAGGCCAGCGAGCACCTGGAGCACGGCCGTGCTCAATTGACTTTGGCGGGCGCAGGAGAGCTTCTGGCTGAGGACTTACGCCAGGCACAGCATGCGCTGGGGGAAATCACAGGAGCATTCAGCTCGGATGACCTGCTTGGGCGGATTTTCTCCAGCTTCTGCATCGGCAAGTAATCCACAGCCTGGCAAGGTCAAGCGCCGCTCCTTAGGGAGCGGCTTTTTTTTGCCTGAAATTCGTTGCAGAAGCTGAATGCAGGCCGATGACCCAAGCACCCATGTGGGCGGGCGGGCCCGCGAAGAAGCCCTTACAAGCACCAGATCTCTGCGGATGTCCCCATCCTTTCGCGGGCTCGACCGCTTCAACCTGATCATGTCTGCCCGCCAGTGCGATGAATTTTTCATGCCCGGCTTGAAAACTGTGCTCAGGAGCCCTGTGGAAAAGTCGCCTTCAGCTCAGTTGATAAGCGGGCTTTTTTTCTGAGGAAAAAACCGCCTGTGGGTAAATAGCCATTTAATCCACAGGCTAAATGGCGTTATCCATAGCCCTCATGCCACTCCAGACACAGGGTTTAATTTCTCTCTACATAGCGGAATTCGTGGGATAGGAGACTTTATCCACAGATATCGTTGTGCATAAGAATAAACATAAAAACAAAGCTTTTTAAATTTCTTCTCTCTGATTTCTGTTGTTTGCCACTCATCCACAGACTGGTCAAAATTTGCTCAGACGGTTTCTTTACTGGGGGTGAAGTCCCTATACTTGTCCGCTTACCTTCTCTATTCGCAAAAAACAGGCACGAGGTGCGTGGTGGATTTCCCTTCCCGTTTTGACGTGATCGTCATCGGCGGCGGCCATGCCGGTACCGAGGCTGCGCTTGCGTCTGCTCGCATGGGTGTGAAAACCCTGCTGCTGACCCATAACGTGGAAACCCTCGGTCACATGAGCTGCAACCCCGCCATCGGCGGTATTGGCAAAAGCCATCTGGTCAAAGAGATCGATGCGCTCGGCGGCGCCATGGCGCTGGCCACCGACAAGAGCGGCATCCAGTTCCGCGTTCTGAATAACCGCAAGGGCCCGGCCGTACGTGCCACCCGTGCGCAAGCCGACCGCGCCATCTACAAGGCAGTGGTACGTGAAATCCTGGAAAACCAGCCAAACCTGTGGATATTCCAGCAGTCCTGCGACGACCTGATCGTCGAGCAGGACCAGGTCAAAGGCGTGGTGACCCAGATGGGCCTGCGTTTCTTTGCCGAATCGGTGGTGCTGACTACCGGTACCTTCCTCGGCGGCCTTATCCACATTGGTCTGCAAAACCATTCCGGTGGTCGCGCCGGTGATCCACCTTCGATTGCCCTGGCCCACCGCATGCGTGAACTGCCGCTGCGCGTCGGCCGCCTGAAAACCGGTACCCCGCCACGCATTGACGGCCGCTCGGTGGATTTCTCGGTAATGACCGAACAGCCAGGCGATACGCCGATCCCGGTGATGTCGTTCATGGGCAATGCCGAAATGCACCCGCGTCAGGTGAGTTGCTGGATTACCCACACCAATGCGCGCACCCACGAGATCATTGCCTCGAACCTTGACCGTTCACCGATGTACTCGGGCGTGATCGAAGGTGTCGGTCCGCGCTACTGTCCGTCGATCGAAGACAAGATCCACCGCTTCGCCGACAAGGAAAGCCACCAGGTGTTCATTGAGCCGGAAGGCTTGAACACCCATGAGTTGTATCCCAACGGTATTTCCACTTCGCTGCCGTTCGACGTGCAGCTGGAGCTGGTCCGTTCGATCCGCGGCATGGAAAACGCCCACATCGTGCGCCCGGGCTATGCCATCGAGTACGACTACTTCGATCCCCGTGACCTCAAGTACAGCCTCGAGACCAAAGTCATCGACGGCCTGTTCTTCGCCGGGCAGATCAATGGCACTACCGGATACGAAGAAGCCGGTGCCCAAGGTCTGCTGGCCGGGACCAACGCTGCACTGCGTGCGCAAGGTCGCGACAGCTGGTGCCCGCGCCGCGATGAAGCGTACATCGGTGTACTGGTCGACGACCTGATCACCTTGGGTACTCAGGAGCCGTACCGCATGTTCACTTCGCGCGCCGAGTACCGCTTGATCCTGCGCGAAGACAACGCCGACCTGCGCCTGACCGAAAAGGGCCGTGAACTGGGCCTGATCGACGACCAGCGCTGGGCAGCGTTCTGCGCCAAGCGCGACGGTATCGAGCGTGAGGAGCAGCGCCTGAAGTCGACCTGGGTGCGGCCGAACACCGAGCAAGGCCAAGCTATTGTGGATAAGTTTGGTACCCCGCTTAGCCACGAATACAGCCTGCTCAACCTGCTGGCGCGGCCGGAAATCGATTACGCCGGCCTGATTGAGGCGACCGGTGGTGAAGCGATCGATCAACAGGTCGCCGAGCAGGTCGAGATCCGCACCAAGTACGCGGGTTATATCGACCGCCAGCAGGATGAAATCGCCCGTCTGCGCGCCAGCGAAGACACCCGGCTGCCTGTGGATATCGACTATTCGACGATCTCCGGCCTGTCCAAGGAGATCCAGGGCAAGCTGGGCCAGACCCGTCCGGAAACCTTGGGGCAGGCTTCCCGCATCCCTGGCGTGACCCCGGCGGCGATTTCCCTGTTGTTGATACACTTGAAAAAACGCGGCGCTGGCCGCGAATTGGAGCAAAGCGCTTGAGTTCCCTGGTCACCCCGCAACACGCTGAAGAGTTGTCCACAGGTGCGTGCAAACTCGGAGTCGAGCTGAGCGCCGAGCATCACGAAAAGCTGCTCGGCTATCTGGCCCTGCTGATCAAATGGAACAAAGCGTACAACCTGACTGCCGTGCGTGACCCGGACGAGATGGTTTCACGCCATCTCCTGGATAGCCTCAGTGTCATGTCGTTTATCCACAGCGAACGTGACAGTTGGCTGGACGTCGGCAGCGGTGGAGGCATGCCGGGGATCCCGTTGGCAATTTTGCATCCGCACAAGCGGGTGACCGTGCTGGACGCCAATGGCAAGAAGACCCGTTTCCTGACACAGGTGAAAATGGAACTCAAGCTGGACAACCTCACGGTTATCCACAGCCGGGTCGAGGCCTTCCAGCCGCCACAACCGTTCGACGGAATCATCTCCCGCGCCTTCAGCAGCATGGAGAACTTCACCAATTGGACCCGCCACTTGGGCGACACCGGGACGCAATGGCTTGCAATGAAGGGGCTGCATCCTGCCGATGAACTGGTAGCATTGCCCGCAGACTTCACAGTGGAAAGCGAACAGGCCCTGACCGTTCCGGGTTGCCAGGGCCAGCGCCATCTGCTGATACTGCGCCGCAAGGCATGACTGGGAACACTCGCAACAATGGCTAAGGTATTCGCAATCGCGAACCAGAAAGGTGGTGTGGGCAAGACAACCACCTGTATCAATCTCGCCGCCTCGCTGGCTGCGACCAAGCGTCGTGTCCTGCTGATCGACCTCGATCCGCAGGGCAACGCCACCATGGGCAGCGGTGTGGACAAGCACGAGCTCGAGCACTCGGTCTACGACCTGCTGATCGGGGAGTGCGACTTGGCCCAGGCTATGCACTACTCCGAGCACGGAGGCTTCCAGTTGCTGCCGGCCAACCGTGACCTGACCGCCGCTGAGGTGGTGCTGCTGGAAATGCAGGTCAAGGAGAGCCGTCTGCGCAACGCGCTAGCGCCCATCCGCGATAACTACGACTACATCCTCATCGACTGCCCACCGTCGCTGTCGATGCTCACGCTCAATGCGCTGGTCGCTTCCGATGGCGTAATTATCCCCATGCAGTGTGAGTACTACGCGCTGGAAGGTCTCAGCGACCTTGTGGATAACATCAAGCGCATCGCCGCCCGGTTGAACCCGGAGTTGAAGATCGAGGGCCTGCTGCGGACCATGTACGATCCGCGTCTGAGCCTGAACAACGATGTTTCGGCGCAGTTGAAGGAGCACTTTGGCCCTCAGCTGTACGACACAGTCATTCCGCGCAACATTCGCTTGGCCGAGGCCCCCAGCTTCGGCATGCCAGCCCTTGCTTACGACAAGCAATCACGGGGCGCGCTGGCTTACCTGGCCCTGGCAGGGGAACTGGTACGCCGTCAACGCCGTCCATCACGCACTGCACAAACAACTTAAGGAATCCGTATGGCCGTCAAGAAACGGGGTCTCGGACGTGGGTTGGATGCACTGCTCAGTGGTCCTTCCGTCAGCGCGCTCGAGGAGCAGGCTGTGAAGATCGACCAGAAAGAACTGCAACACCTGCCGGTCGAGCTGGTCCAGCGTGGCAAGTATCAGCCTCGCCGGGACATGGACCCGGAGGCGCTGGAAGAGCTTGCGCACTCGATTCGCAACCATGGTGTGATGCAACCGATCGTGGTGCGCCCGATTGGCGACAACCGATACGAGATCATCGCCGGTGAGCGCCGTTGGCGCGCTACCCAGCAGGCCGGCCTGGACACGATCCCGGCCATGGTCCGCGAAGTGCCCGACGAAGCCGCCATCGCCATGGCATTGATCGAGAACATCCAGCGCGAAGACCTCAACCCACTGGAAGAGGCCATGGCCCTGCAGCGCCTGCAACAGGAATTCGAGCTTACCCAGCAGCAGGTGGCTGACGCTGTGGGCAAGTCGCGGGTGACCGTGGCCAACCTGCTGCGCCTCATTACCTTGCCCGATGCGATCAAGACCATGCTCGCCCACGGTGACCTGGAGATGGGGCATGCCCGTGCATTGCTCGGCCTGGATGAAAATCGTCAGGAGGAGGGGGCGCGTCATGTTGTCGCACGCGGCCTCACCGTGCGCCAAACCGAGGCACTGGTCCGTCAGTGGCTCAGCGACAAGCCTGATCCGGTCGAACCGAGCAAACCTGATCCGGATATCGCACGCCTTGAACAGCGGCTCGCAGAGCGCCTGGGCTCGGCCGTCCAGATCCGTCATGGCAACAAGGGCAAAGGCCAGTTGGTTATCCGCTACAACTCGCTTGATGAGTTGCAAGGCGTGCTCGCTCACATCCGCTGAAACAATTCCTGTTGTAGCGCGAAGTCGGAAATCACTACCGAAGAGTTGAATAGGGGTTAATCCACCCCTATACTCTGCGCGCATTTTGTCGGCACAAATTATGCCAAGTCATAGCTGACTTGTTGGTCGACTTCCGAGGAGCAGTTGTGATGGAAATACGCACGCCAAACCGCCTGCCTTTCCATCGCTGGGCGGTTTTTCCGGTACTGCTGGCTCAATTTGTCGTACTGCTGCTGGCAACCTTGGTGTTGTGGCAGTGGAAAGGGTCGGTCAGTGGATATTCAGGCCTTTGCGGAGGTTTGATTGCCTGGCTGCCCAATATGTATTTCGCCTGGAAGGCTTTTCGCTTCAGCGGGGCTCGGGCGGCACAAGCTATCGTCAAGTCGTTTTACGCTGGCGAGGCAGGCAAGATGATTTTGACGGCAGTGCTTTTTGCACTGACCTTTGCAGGAGTGAAGCCACTGGCGCCGCTAGCAGTATTCGGCGTCTTCGTGTTGACCCTTTTGGTCAGCTGGTTCGCGCCCCTGCTGATGAATAAAAGACTTTCGAGACCTTAGGGCGTTTGAGGCAACCATGGCAGCAGAAACCGCTTCGGGCTATATCCAGCACCACTTGCAGAACCTGACCTACGGTCAACTACCAGACGGCAGCTGGGGCTTCGCCCATTCGGCTGCAGAAGCCAAGGCAATGGGCTTCTGGGCGTTCCACCTGGACACCCTGGGTTGGTCCGTCGCACTGGGTCTGATCTTCCTGTTGATCTTCCGCATGGCGGCCAAGAAGGCGACTTCCGGCCAACCTGGCGGTCTGCAGAACTTCGTTGAAGTGATGGTCGACTTCGTCAACGGCAGCGTGAAGGACTCCTTCCACGGCCGTAGCCCGGTAATCGCACCGCTGGCGCTGACCATTTTCGTCTGGGTATTCCTGATGAACGCCGTCGACCTGGTACCGGTCGACTGGATTCCTCAGCTGGCCATCCTGATTTCCGGTGACCCGCACATTCCGTTCCGCGCCGTGTCGACCACCGACCCGAACGCGACCCTGGCAATGGCCTTCTGCGTCTTCGCCCTGATCATCTTCTACAGCATCAAGGTCAAGGGCCTGGGCGGCTTCATCGGTGAGCTGACCCTGCACCCGTTTGGCAGCAAGAATATCTTCGTGCAGATCCTGCTGATTCCTGTCAACTTCCTGCTGGAATTCGTCACCCTGATCGCCAAGCCGATCTCGTTGGCACTGCGTCTGTTCGGCAACATGTATGCTGGCGAGCTGGTGTTCATCCTGATCGCTGTAATGTTCGGCTCCGGCCTGCTGTGGCTCAGCGGCCTGGGTGTGGTGCTGCAATGGGCGTGGGCTGTGTTCCACATCCTGATCATCACTCTGCAAGCTTTCATCTTCATGATGCTGACCATCGTCTACCTGTCGATGGCTCACGAAGATAACCATTAAGACCGCCTGGCGTGTCTGATAGCCTTCCCTGCCTGTACGGGGGGAGGGCTTAAAAAGTCCGCAAGGGCATGCTGTACCAAACGATTTGTTTTACCGCTTCAAACTAAAAACCTAACCAATACGACGTAAAAGTCGGGAGGAAAGATGGAAACTGTAGTTGGTCTGACCGCTATCGCTGTTGCTCTGCTGATCGGCCTGGGTGCTCTGGGTACCGCCATTGGTTTCGGCCTGCTGGGTGGCAAATTCCTGGAAGGCGCTGCTCGTCAGCCAGAAATGGTTCCGATGCTGCAGGTCAAAATGTTCATCGTTGCCGGTCTGCTCGACGCCGTAACCATGATCGGTGTTGGTATCGCTCTGTTCTTCACCTTCGCGAATCCGTTCGTTGGTCAGATCGCCGGCTAATCACTCGTCACCACGAGTTGATGGCTGTATGAATTAAGACCGAGCGAGGTGTTGGCGTGAACATTAATGCAACCCTGATTGGCCAATCCGTTGCTTTCCTGATTTTTGTACTCTTCTGCATGAAGTATGTATGGCCACCGGTCATCACTGCCCTGCAAGAGCGCCAAAAGAAGATTGCCGACGGCTTGGACGCTGCCAACCGCGCAGCTCGCGACCTGGAGCTGGCCCAAGAGAAAGCGGGTCAGCAACTGCGTGAAGCTAAAGCACAGGCAGCCGAAATCATCGAGCAAAGCAAGAAACGCGCTGCTCAGCTTGTCGACGAAGCCCGTGAACAGGCCCGCGTCGAAGCTGACCGTGTGAAGGCTCAGGCTCTGGCCGAGATCGAACAGGAACTGAACAGCGCTAAAGACGCCCTGCGTGCCCAAGTGGGTGCTCTGGCCGTTGGTGGTGCTGAAAAGATCCTTGGCGCCACAATCGATCAAAACGCGCATGCGGAGCTGGTTAACAAACTGGCCGCTGAAATTTAAGCGAGGGCGATCATGGCAGAACTGACCACGTTGGCCCGACCTTACGCTAAGGCTGCCTTTGAGCATGCCCAGGCCCATCAGCAACTGGCCAATTGGTCAGCCATGCTCGGCCTGGCTGCTGCGGTGTCGCAAGACGACACCATGCAGCGCCTGCTCAAGGCCCCGCGACTGACGAGCGCAGAAAAGGCCGCCACGTTCATTGACGTGTGCGGTGACAAGTTCAATGCACAGGCACAGAATTTCATTCATGTTGCCGCGGAAAACGACCGTCTCCTGCTTCTGCCGGAGATTGCCGCCCTGTTCGACCTGTACAAGGCCGAGCAAGAGAAATCCGTGGACGTGGAAGTCACCAGTGCCTTCGCGTTGAACCAAGAACAGCAAGACAAACTCGCCAAGGTTCTCAGTGCACGGTTAGGCCAGGAAGTGCGCCTGCACGCGTCGGAGGATGCCAGCCTGATTGGCGGCGTCGTCATCCGCGCCGGTGACCTGGTAATCGATGGCTCTGTTCGCGGCAAAATCGCGAAACTGGCCGAAGCATTGAAATCTTGAGTTTGAAGGGGCAGCAGAGCAATGCAGCAACTCAATCCTTCCGAAATTAGTGAAATCATCAAGGGCCGCATCGATAACCTCGATGTGAGCTCCCAAGCCCGTAACGAAGGTACCGTTGTTTCGGTATCCGACGGTATCGTGCGGATCCACGGTCTGGCCGACGTCATGTACGGCGAAATGATCGAGTTCCCTGGCGGCGTCTACGGCATGGCCCTGAACCTGGAGCAAGACTCCGTAGGTGCAGTGATCCTGGGTGCATACGACACCCTCGCCGAAGGCATGAGCGCCAAGTGCACCGGCCGCATCCTGGAAGTTCCGGTTGGTAAGGAACTGCTGGGTCGCGTCGTCGACGCACTGGGCAACCCTATCGATGGCAAAGGTCCTCTGGGCAACACCGAGACCGACGCAGTCGAGAAAGTTGCTCCAGGCGTGATCTGGCGTAAGTCGGTAGACCAGCCTGTACAGACTGGTTACAAATCCGTCGACGCCATGATCCCTGTCGGCCGTGGCCAGCGTGAGCTGATCATTGGCGACCGTCAGATCGGCAAGACCGCCATGGCCATCGACGCCATCATCAACCAGAAAGACTCCGGTATTTTCTGTGTTTATGTTGCTGTCGGTCAGAAGCGTTCCACCGTTGCCAACATCGTTCGCAAGCTGGAAGAAAACGGCGCCCTGGCCAACACCATCGTGGTTGTTGCCAGTGCTTCGGAATCCGCCGCACTGCAATTCCTGGCGCCATACGCCGGTTGCACCATGGGCGAGTTCTTCCGCGACCGCGGTGAAGACGCACTGATCGTTTACGATGACCTGTCCAAGCAGGCCGTTGCCTACCGTCAGATCTCCCTGCTGCTGCGCCGTCCACCAGGACGCGAAGCATACCCAGGCGACGTGTTCTATCTCCACTCCCGTCTGCTGGAGCGTGCATCGCGCGTTTCGGAAGAGTACGTCGAGAAGTTCACCAACGGTGCTGTCACTGGCAAAACTGGTTCCCTGACCGCTCTGCCGATCATCGAAACCCAGGCTGGCGACGTTTCTGCGTTCGTTCCGACCAACGTGATTTCCATCACCGACGGTCAGATCTTCCTGGAATCGGCCATGTTCAACTCGGGCATCCGCCCTGCAGTTAACGCCGGTGTTTCGGTATCCCGCGTAGGTGGTGCCGCTCAGACCAAGATCATCAAGAAGCTGTCCGGTGGTATTCGTACCGCTCTGGCTCAGTACCGTGAACTGGCTGCATTCGCCCAGTTCGCGTCCGATCTGGACGAAGCGACCCGCAAGCAGCTGGAGCATGGTCAGCGCGTTACCGAGCTGATGAAGCAGAAGCAGTACGCGCCGATGTCCATCGCGGACATGGCTCTGTCGCTGTACGCCGCTGAGCGTGGCTTCCTGACCGACGTAGAGGTCTCCAAGATCGGCAGCTTCGAGCAAGCACTGATCGCCTTCTTCAACCGTGATCACGCTGAACTGATGGCGAAGATCAACGTGAAGGGTGACTTCAACGACGAAATCGACGCAGGCCTGAAAGCCGGTATCGAGAAGTTCAAGGCCACCCAGACCTGGTAAGCCGCAGCGGGGGCTCAGGCCCCCGCTTGCTAACCTGATAGGTGATACATGGCAGGCGCAAAAGAGATTCGCAGTAAGATTGCGAGCATCAAAAGCACGCAAAAAATTACCAGCGCCATGGAGAAAGTGGCGGTCAGCAAGATGCGCAAGGCACAAATGCGCATGGCTGCTAGCCGTCCTTACGCGGAACGTATCCGCCAGGTGATCGGTCATCTGGCCAACGCCAACCCGGAATACCGCCACCCGTTCATGATCGAGCGCCCTGTAAAGCGCGCCGGTTATATCGTGGTGAGCAGTGACCGTGGTCTGTGCGGTGGCTTGAACACCAACCTGTTCAAGGCCCTGGTCAAGGACATGAGCGCAAACCGCGAACAGGGCGTTGAAATCGACCTGTGCGTGATCGGCAGCAAGGGTGCGACTTTCTTCCGCATCTTTGGCGGCAACGTCGTAGCAGCGATCAGCCATTTGGGCGAAGAGCCATCGATCAACGATCTGATCGGCTCCGTCAAAGTGATGCTGGACGCCTACCTGGACGGCCGTATCGATCGCCTCTCGGTGGTTTCGAACAAGTTCATCAATACCATGACCCAGAAGCCGACGGTCGAGCAATTGGTACCGTTGGTGGCAACCCCGGATCAGGATCTCAAGCATCACTGGGACTACCTGTACGAACCCGACGCAAAAGAGCTGCTGGACGGCTTGATGGTGCGCTACGTGGAGTCGCAGGTATACCAGGCGGTGGTCGAGAACAACGCTGCTGAACAAGCGGCCCGGATGATCGCCATGAAGAACGCCACAGACAACGCCGGTGATTTGATCAAAGAGCTTCAGTTGATCTACAACAAGGCGCGTCAGGCTGCGATCACCCAGGAGATCTCGGAAATCGTCGGCGGCGCTGCCGCGGTTTAACGGTTCACATATTCAGAGGATCCAGCTATGAGTAGCGGACGTATCGTTCAAATCATCGGCGCCGTCATCGACGTGGAATTCCCACGTGACGTCGTGCCGAGTGTATACAACGCGCTTAAAGTACAAGGCGCGGAAACCACCCTGGAAGTTCAGCAGCAGCTGGGCGACGGCGTGGTTCGTACCATTGCGATGGGCTCGACCGAAGGCCTGAAGCGCGGTCTGGATGTCGTCGACACCGGCGCTGCCATTTCCGTTCCAGTTGGTAAGGCCACCTTGGGCCGTATCATGGACGTACTGGGCAACCCGATCGACGAAGCCGGCCCGATCGGCGAAGAAGAGCGTCGCGGTATCCACCAGCCAGCGCCTTCGTTCGCTGACCAGGCGGGCGGCAACGACCTGCTGGAAACCGGCATCAAGGTTATCGACCTGGTT
>AZIG01008369.1_pt1 | contig 36249 bp, 28 predicted proteins | sample 359071 | NCBI WGS metagenome assembly AZIG01 (sample SAMN02429714, study PRJNA222667) | marine sediment metagenome | biome: Sediment sample; isolation source: enrichment culture of sample MGS-AQ(UA) from oil contaminated terminal site... | place: Jordan: Aqaba | collected 2011-05-15 | depth 18 m m | reverse complement strand
TGATCACACTGGCCGCGCAACGCGCCCGGCCGGCGCAGGTACGCCAGCTACGGCAACTGGTGGAGCGCGAGCGCCAGCACCATGAGAGTGGCGAACGCTGCGCGGCGATCCGCCTGGGCGGCGAGTTCCACCTGAAACTGGCGCAGGTAGCGGCCAATGCGCCGCTGGCGCGATTTCTCAATGGGCTGGTACCGATGACCTCGCTGATCATCGCTCGCTACGAATCGCCGTGCTGCGATCATTGCGCGTGGGAAGAGCATGCGGCGATCATCGATGCCGTGGAGCAAGGTGATGCCGAAGCGGCCTTGGGGTTGATGCACAGGCACCTTGACCGCCTGGAAGAAAAGCTGGACCTGGAATAATCCGACCAGGCTACGCGATCGCTCCTGCTCAGGCCGCGTTCACGCAACCATTTGCAGCTGCGCTGAGCGGGCGATGGGCTGCACAGCAGCCGCGATAGCCCCACCCTATACTGCGAGAACCAGCCCAGCCTCTACCAGGGAGGCGGTCGCGTGAGTGCTCGAATCTTCCTGTTGCTATGCCTTCTGCTGGCCCTCGGCGGTTGTGCGAGCAAGCGTCCCCCTGCCCCGCCCCCGCCCACAATACTCAGCCCTGCGGCGTGGCAACGCATCGATCAGGAACTGATCAACGCCTCGGCCGGCGCCGCCGGCTCGGCCAATGACTATGCCCGTCGCTCCATGCGGGTGTGGAAGGAGCAGGTGCAACAACGCACCGAGCGCGACTTCATCCCCTGGTTCACGGGTTACTGGACCCAGCAATGGCTCACCCTCAAGGTGGCCTGGTACAAGCTCGACAGCGGCGAGGGTCGGGAACCGGCAGAAAAACGCCTGGCCCTGTACCTGCAGGAGCAGTATCACGCGCGGGTGATCGAGCCGGTAGCCGAGCAGATCAACCCCGAGGGCATCCGCGACCGCGCCTGTGAACTGTATCTGCAACTGCTCGGCCAGCAACTGCCGGCCATCATCAGCCGTTACAACGCGCCGCCCGAGCAGTTCAGCCAGCGCCTCAACCGTATCCCCGCCATCGCCCTGGGGCCACCGGATGCGCGCAATGCCAGCCTCTATCAGCTACTGCGGGCCAAGTCACTGGACCAGCAACCGGCTTGGCAAGCCATGCGCCAGCACTTCCATCAGCAGGCCAGCAAAGGCCCTGGCAGAACCGATGTCGGGCTTAACTCGGTGGCCACCCAGGCCAGCGAAAAGCTCGGCGCCACCCTGGCGCCACGCGGTATCGCCAGTGCCGTGGCATCGGCAGTGGGCAAGGTGGCGGGGGCGATGATTTCGATTGCTACGGCCGGTTACGGGATGATGACCCATGACCGTGAACACCCGCAGATGGTCGAACAGCTGCGGGTGATTCTCAACGTGGCGTTGAACCAGGAATGGCAGGAGCTGATGGAGAACCGCCAGAGCGGGGCCATGGCGGGGGTCTATTACCTGTCGGGGCAGGTTGAGGACAGCTTGCTGGCCAGTGCGCCGCGGCCGATGGAACAGCAGGTTGAGCAGCAGCAGGCGCCTTTGATCATTCGCCTGCCACCTTAGTGGCGGCCTGTGCTGGCTTGTTCGCCGCGCAAGGCTATATCAAGCTGCAGCCAGGGCAGAGCGTGGCAAACCAAACACCCGATCAAACGCCCAGTTGTAGGCAAAGGTGTAGCACGGCACCAGGATGATGAACGCCATATCCACCAGCAGCGCCTCCAGCAATGTCATGTCCAGCCACCAGGCAATCAGCGGAATCAAGTACACCACCAGGGTCAACTGGAAGCCGATGGCATGCACCACCCGCCGCGCCACGCTGCGCCCCCGCTTGGCCTGGCGGCTCTCCCAGTACTCGAACAGGGTGTTATAGACCAGGTTCCAGAGCATGGCGATGGTGGTGATCATCACCGCCAGCGGCCCGGTATGCGACGCCTGCGTATCTGACAGGTAGGCCAGCCCAAGGGTCGACATGCACAGCCCGATCAGCTCATAGAAAGTCACGTAGACCAGCTTGCGTTTCAATCCCTGCACCCGGGGTTACCTCCAAAGACAAAAAGCGACGGGCGCGATCATGCTTCAACACACTTGACAGCAAAAGTCAGCAGCTGTCAGATCAACTGACAGGAGGCTGCCATGAACTTTTCCAGCGACAACATCCAGCTGTTTCTGACCGTGCTCGACCACGGCTCGTTTTCTTCTGCGGCACGCGCCCTCAAGCGGGTGCCTTCCGCTGTGAGCATGGCCATTGGCAACCTTGAGGCAGAACTTGGCTACAGCCTGTTTGAACGCGGCCCGCGTGAAGTTCGCCCAACCGCACAGGCCTTGGCCCTGAAGCCACACGCCAGGCTGATTGCCGAACAACTGGGGCTGCTGCAGGTTCATGCCCTGGAACTGTCCCAAGGGCTGGAGAGCAGCCTGACCCTGGCCGTGGTACCCGACATCGATCACCGCCCGCTACTGGCGGCCATCGCCAACCTCGGTGAGCGCCACCCGTTGCTGGACATTGCCCTGCTCAGCGCCCCACAGGAAGAAGCCCTGCACTTGCTGGACAGCGGCCGCGCCGACCTCTGCGTAGCCTTTGCCGGCTTGCAGGTCGATGCCCGACGCGGCTTCCAGCACATTGGCATGGAGTCGCTGGTAGCCACCCTGTCGCCAGCCCACCCGGCCTGGCGTGAGGGGCGTATCCACTACCTTGAAGACCTGACCCAGGTGCGTCAGATTCTGGTGCGCAGCCGCGACCTGCCGCTGACTGACCCTCGCCCGCTGATCGGTGCCACGCACTGGTCCAGCGACAGCTTCGACCTGGCTTTGCAGATGGTGGAAGCGGGCCTGGGCTGGGGCGATCTGCCGTTGTCACGGGTCGCGCCGCTGCTGGCCAGCGGGCGTCTGGTACGCCTCGAGTTCCGCAATACACGCAACGAGTTGCAACTGCCCGTGCATATCCTGTGGCGCAAACAACAGCCGCTGCAGCGGGCCGCACGCCTGCTGATCGAACAGTTGGCTGACCAGTGACTGCCGTCCGTCGAAACGACTGTAAGAATTTTCTCTAAGCACTTCAATCTTTTACCCCTCGAGCCGATATCTCGGTCGACAGGCCCCGCATCGCGTCATGAGCGCGCTGCGCCCTCCCCTCATTGGCTCAAGGTCTCGAAACATGAACCTGAAATTTCGCCACAAGATCCTGCTCAGCGCCTGCGGCGTCGTGGTTTTGGCATTTGCCCTGTTCACGCTCTACAACGACTACCTGCAACGCAACACCATTCGCCAGAACATTGAAGCCTCGGTGCAGCAGGCCGGTGCACTAACCGCCAGCAGCGTCCAGAACTGGATGAGCGGGCGCATTCTGGTGCTGGAAAACCTGGCACAGGACATCGGCCAGCAAGGCGCCGGCGACACGCTGGCAGGGCTGATCGAGCAGCCGTCCTACACGCGTAATTTCCTGTTCACCTACCTAGGCCAGGCCAACGGCGGATTCACCCAGCGCCCGGATACCCAGATGCCCGCCGGTTACGACCCGCGCCAGCGCCCTTGGTATGGCGCCGCCGCCAGCGCCGGGCAGACCGTGCTGACCGCCCCGTACCAAGGTGCAGTCGGTGGCCTGATGGTGACCATCGCCACGCCGGTGAAGAGCAAGAGCAATGGCGAACTGATCGGTGTTGTCGGCGGTGACGTGACCCTCGATACCCTCGTCGAGATCATCAACTCGGTCGACTTCGGCGGCATCGGTCACGCTTTCCTGGCCGACGCCAATGGCCAGGTGATCGTCAGCCCCAACAAAGACCAGGTAATGAAGAACCTCAAGGACATCTACCCAGGCAGCAACCTGCGGGTCGCCGCCGGCATGCAGGATGTCACGCTCGACGGCCAGGACCGCATCATCTCGTTCGCCCCGGTGGCCGGCCTGCCTTCGGCGCAGTGGTACATCGGGCTGTCGATCGACAGGGACAAGGCCTATGCCGCGCTCAGCCAGTTCCGCACCTCGGCGATCATCGCCATGCTGATCGCCGTGGCCGCGATTGCCGGCCTGCTCGGCCTGCTGATTCCGGTGCTGATGAGCCCGCTGACCACCATGGGCCGCGCCATGCGTGACATCGCCGAAGGCGAAGGTGACCTTACCCGCCGCCTGGCCGTGCAGAACAAGGACGAATTCGGCGAACTGGCTACCTCGTTCAACCGCTTTGTCGAGCGCATCCATGCCTCGATCAGCGAAGTGTCCTCGGCCACCCGCCTGGTACATGACCTTTCGGAGAAAGTGGTCAGCGCGTCCAATGCGTCGATCAGCGGTTCTGAAGAACAGAGCATGCGCACCAACAGCGTCGCTGCGGCCATCAACGAACTGGGCGCCGCCACCCAGGAAATCGCCCGCAACGCCGCAGATGCTTCGCAACATGCCAGCGGTGCCAGCGAGCAGGCGCACGGTGGCCGTGAAGTGGTTGAAGAAGCCATCAGCGCCATGACTGCCCTGTCGCAACGGATCAGCGAGTCGTGCGCGCAGATCGAAACCCTCAACGCCAGCACCGACGAAATCGGCAAGATCCTCGACGTGATCAAGGGCATTTCTCAGCAGACCAACCTGCTGGCACTGAACGCCGCCATCGAAGCGGCCCGTGCGGGTGAAGCCGGCCGTGGCTTTGCCGTGGTGGCCGACGAGGTGCGTAACCTGGCGCACCGTACCCAGGAGTCGGCGGAAGAAATCCACCGCATGATCACCAGCCTGCAGGTCGGCTCGCGCGAAGCGGTGCATACCATGAACACCAGCCAGGTCTCCAGCGAGCAGACCGTGCAGGTGGCCAACCAGGCCGGCGAACGCCTGGCCAGCGTGACCCAGCGCATTGGCGAGATCGATGGCATGAACCAGTCGGTGGCGACAGCGACCGAAGAGCAGACCGCCGTGGTCGAGAGCCTCAACCTGGACATCACCCAGATCAACGCCCTGAACCAGCAGGGGGTGGAGAACCTCAACGAGACCCTGCGCCATTGCGACCAGTTGGCCCAGCAGGCCGGGCGTTTGAAGCAGTTGGTGGGCAGCTTCAGGATTTAAACGCCGGGTTCAGGCGACAACGGCCTATGCCTGTTGTCGCCTGTACCGGCCCCTTATGCAGCCACCGCCTTCGCAGCCTTGCCCCGCCGTACCCAGGCCAGCAGCACCGCCGCCATCAGCACAAAGCCCAGGTAGCCAAACAACGGGTACACTTCGCCCACCAGGCTGATGAACCCCACCAGGCTACAGCCGAACGCCACCACCCCGGTCACCACCGAGCCCCAGCGGAACGTCGTCGTGCCCGCAGGTAACAGCCGCGAGAGGAAGGAAAACAGCGTGCCCACCGCGGTGTTGACGATCATGCCGAAGATGATCAGGCACATCACCAGCCCCAGCAGTGGTGACACTTCGTTGGCAATCGACAGCATCGGCATCGGCTGGTCGGCCACACTGTCCAGGCGCGACAACAGCCCGGCACTCATCACCAGCATCAGGCCGCCTAGTGCCGCACCGCCGAGCAGACCTCCCCACACCGCCGCTTTCTCGCCCTTGGCCGAACCGCCCAGGATGGCCAGGATCGGCGCGCCCGCCACGATGTTATACGACACATACAGGAACGCACCCAGCAACCAATGACGGGTGCCGGCCTGTTGCTGGCTGGCCACCTGATCGAGCGCAGCAAAGCTCTGCTCGCGGGTGATCACGGCATACAGCGCTATCGCCGAAGCCACCAGGATCAGCAAGGGGGTGATCGCGCCGATTGCAAGAATCATCCTGCGCACGTCCAGGCACACGATGCCGACCACCACCAGCGTCACCAGCACGCTGCCAGTCAGGGCCGGGATGCCGAACTGCTGCTCCAGCAATGCACCACCGCCGGCCAGCATGACCACGGTGACGGCGAACATGAAAAAGGTGATCAACCAGTCGACGAACATGCCCAGGTGACGGCCGCAGATGGCCAGGATCACATCCTTGTGCGAGGTGGCCTGCTGGCGATTGCCCAGCCCCGCCAACGCCATGCCGAGGAAGGTGAACAAGGCAGCGCTGACCAACGCGCCAGCCAACCCCCACACGCCGAAGTCGACAAAGAACAACAACAGTTCCCGCCCTGAAGCGAACCCCGCCCCCACGATCACGCCGACAAATGCGCCGGCAATCTTCAGCTGCTCTTGCATGTGAACCTCTGGATTTATTGTTGTTTTTTCATTGCCGTCGCATACCTGTCGCAGGGGCGGCCTTGCAGCCCATCACGACACACGGTCGCCTCTACACGGGCTCTTTGCCCGGTCAGGCGTCGCCGACGAACGCCTGCACTTCGATCTCCACATCCACGCCCAGGGCCAACGCCGAAGCCACGGTGGAGCGCACCGGTAGCGCCGCGCCGAAGAACGCCTTGTACACCTCGTTGAAGCCGGCGAAATGGCGCATGTCCGACAGCCAGACCGTGACCTTCACCACCTGATCGAAACGCGCACCACAGGCCGCCAGGCTTTCGGCGATGCGCTCGCAGGCAGCACGGGTCTGGGTCTGGATATCACCGCGCACCACTTCGCCGTCGGTGCTCATCGGCACCTGCCCGGAGAGGAACAGAAAGCCACCGGCCTTTACCGCGCGGGAAAACGGGAACGGCAGGCTACTGGGGAAACGCTGAATGTCATTGCTCATGGGATGCTCCTTTCAGGGTTGCTGGAAACGGGCCGGGGACAGGCGCTCGGGCGCCACTCCCTGGCTGACAAGGTCGGGACACAAGGGCTGGCCCAGCAGCAGGTCGGCGGCCAGGCGCGAGGCGCCCGCTGCCGACTGGATACCATAGCCTCCCTGGGCCGCCAGCCAGAAAAACGCGGGGGCATGCGCATCGAAACCGATCACCAGGTCGCCATCGGCAACGAACGAACGCAGCCCGGCCCAGGTGTGGCTGGGGCGGCGGATCGCCAGGGTGGTCATGGTTTCAATGTTGTAAATACCCAAGGCCACGTCGAACTCCTCGGGCGCGGCATCCTGTGGCTCAACCGGGTCGGCATTGGCTGGCGACCCCAACAGTTGGCCGGCATCGGGCTTGAAGTAGAAGCTTTCATCGACGCCGATCACCGCTGGCCAGCGGGCAAAGTTTTGTTCTTCCGGGCCGGGGAAGGTGAAGGCGCTACGGCGGCACGGTTGCAAGCCGATACGCGCCACCCCGCACTGCTCGGCCACACGGTCCGCCCAGGCCCCTGCAGCATTGACCAGGCGGCGGGCCTGCAGCCGGCTGCCATCCGCCAACTCCACCTGCCACACGCCTTCCAGGTACCTGGCCTGGATCAGCTCGGCGTTACAGCGCAGTTCACCGCCAGCAGCGCGATAACCACGCAAGAAGCCTTGGTGCAAGGCATGTACATCAAGGTCCATCGCGCCTGGCTCAAGCACCGCGCCGGCCAGGGCTTCGCCACGCAAGCTGGGTACCAGTGCCAAGGCCGCGTCCCGGTCAAGCAGGCTGACCTCTGTGCCATTGGCCAGGTTCTGCGCGTAAGTTTGCTCAAGCAGTTCACGCTGCTCCAGGCCGGCCACATACAGACAGCCTCGCGGCTCCAGCAGCGGGTGCTCGCAGAAGCCCTGCGGTGGCGCTTCGTAGAAGGCCCGGCTGGCGCGAGTCAGTGCCTGGATCTGCGGAGTGCCGTAAGCCTCCATGAACATGGCCGCCGAACGCCCGGTGGAATGGTAGCCAGGCTGCGATTCACGCTCGAGCAACAGCACACGCTGCCGGCCGGCCAGGCGATAGCCCAGCGAGGCGCCGGCGATGCCAGCACCGATGATCAGGGTGTCGTAGGTCGGGGTCATGCACGCTCCTGCCAGCCAATTATCATTTATGAGAATTCTAATATATGAGAATTTAGAAATGCGCAAGTGTCCAAGGTAAGATGCCCGACCACCGCCGCATGCCGAGATCCCTGAATGCCCGCAGCTCTACCCCAGCTTGACCGTGCCGTCGTCGGCCAGCGCCTGCGCCAGGTGCGCAAGGCGCGCCAGATGACCCTCAAGCAATTGTCCGAAGCCAGTGGCGTGCCGCTGTCCACGTTGTCGAAGATGGAACTGGCGCAGGTGTCGGTCAGCTATGAAAAACTCGCCGCTGCTGCGCGGGCGCTGAATGTCGATATTGCCCAGCTGTTTCGCGCCAGCGGTACGGTCAGTGCGCCGGTGCCGGTGACCGTGGTGGTCGATTCACTGCCCGCAGCGGCGGGCTATTCGACCGGCACCTACGACTATTATCCGATTGCCGGGGACTTCCCCGGACGATGCATGACACCGGCCTATGCCCGCATCATTGCCCGTGAGCGCGGCCAGTTCGACGACTTTATCCGCCACCCAGGGCAAGAATTCGCTCTGGTGCTGAGTGGGCGCGTGCGCATCGAGTTCGAGACCGGAGAAGCGGTGAGTATCGGGCCGCAGGAGACGGCGTATTTCGACAGCCAGGTGGGGCACATCTACCTGTCGGAAAGCGATGACGGTGGTGATGCCCATGTCATGGTAGTGATGACCGATCGTTGATCGGGCGCACCTGCCAAGGCAAGCGCGGTTATAACCTAATAACGAACAAGTCTATTTGGCTATAAAAAAATCTATATGCTGACTGGCATCCGATAACGGGCAAAGTTGGGCAGTCGAGTAGCGTATGGATGTAGGTTCTTTCGGTTTCACCATTGCTGGCCTGGTCGTGGGCTTCATCGTCGGTATGACCGGCGTCGGTGGCGGCTCGCTGATGACCCCGATCCTGTTGTGGTTTGGCATCCACCCGGCGACTGCTGTCGGCACCGACCTGCTGTATGCAGCGATCACCAAGGCCAGTGGCGTCTGGGTGCACGCGCGCAACAAGAACATCGACTGGAAGATCACCGGCCTGCTCAGCATGGGCAGCGTGCCCGCAGCGGCGCTGACCCTGTGGTTCCTCAGCACCCTGCACACCGACACCTCGGCGCTCAACGCCATCATCAAGCAAGGCCTGGCAGTGGTGCTGATCCTGACCGCGCTGGCCATCCTGTTCAAATCTCGCCTGCAGGCCTTCGCCAGCCGCCATGCCGGTGATCACTACCACCTCAGCAACCGCAGCCTGAACACCCTCACAGTGCTGACCGGCGTGGTGCTTGGAGTAATGGTCACCCTCACCTCCATCGGTGCTGGCGCCCTGGGTACGGTGGCGCTGTTCCTGCTGTACCCGTTCCTGGTCACCCGTCGCCTGGTCGGTACCGAAATTGCCCACGCCGTACCACTGACCTTGGTAGCAGGCCTGGGCCACGCGGGCATGGGCAACATGGATTGGTCGCTGCTGGGCTATCTGCTGCTGGGCTCGCTGCCGGGCATCTATCTGGGTAGCCACCTCACCGGGCGAATTTCCGACCGCGTGCTGCGCCCTTGCCTGGCAGCGATGCTGCTGCTGATCGGTTACAAGCTGGCGTTCTGAGCCTTAGCCCAGGCGCAACCGCCACTGCCCGGTAAAGCTCAGTTCCAGGCGTGACAACGGCAGCACGTCGATACGCTGCCCGGCACTCAACGGACACCCTAGCACCTGAATCAGCATGGCGCGGATGACCATCGGGTGGGTCACCGCCAGCCAGTCACCCGGCCTGTCGAAGGCCGCCAGCCAGGCGGCCAGGCGCTGGCATAGCGCAGCGAACGACTCGCCACCATGCACGGCACTGGCCGGATCCTGCAGCCATTCTGCCAACGCCTGCGGTTGCTCGGCTTGCAGCTGCTTCAGCGACAAACCCTGCCAACGCCCGAGGTCACAATCGGCCAACCCCGGCTCGATCTGTACCGCCCCCGTTAACCACGCCGCCGTCTCGCAGGCCCGCCGCTCTGGCGCACTCAGCAACTGCGCACCTGAACGGTCGGCGCCTGACTCTTGCTCTAGCGGCAGGATGCCATCATCAGAATGGTGCAGGCGCCCGGTCTTCTGGGCCAGGGTCAGGGCATGGCAGATCAGGGTCAGGCGGACGGCTTTCACCAGGCATTTCTCGCAGCGGGCTGGGGCGCATGGTTTAGCATGCTGCGAGACTTTTGGCTGCAACAATGTCGTCGACCCGACTTGCCCGCGTATGGGCCGCACAGCAGCCCCTCGGATCAGAAGCTGATATTCAGCGCAGCAAACAACGCCCTGCCCGGCTGGTTATACGTGTTTGCCCCCGAGCTGCTGGCATTGCCGCCACGCAGGATCTGCTTGTCGAACACGTTGTTCACACCTACACGCACATCGTAGTTGGCGTTGAACCTGTACCCGGCGCTCACGTCCACCAGGCTCATACCACACCTTCACAGAAGTTCTGACTTTGAAGCTTACTTTAACCCCCAGGCACCCGAGAGCCAACTTCCATTACGGATCTCCAATTGGGCCTGATCAAATCGGCCCAACCCGCCATCCCGCGCCTACTCTTACGATAAGGACTTGACCTTAAAGTTTACTTTAAGCCTAAGGTAAATATCTGGGCTACATGGACTTTGCTGTACCGCGCCCAAGGGCGACAGCCACAGCGTCGCGCCCGGCATACGTAAACGGGCCATCATCATCGCAGTTAGTAGAGAGAAACCTTCTACCGAGGTTTCCAGGAGACCAAATGCAAACCGTTTTAGGCGCAACTGGCCAGATCGCCATAGAGCTGGCACGGGAACTGAACCGGACATTTACCGAAGATATCAGGCTAGTCAGCCGTAATCCGCGCAAAGTCAGCGACTCTGACACGCTGATTGCGGCGGACCTGCTAGACGCCAGCCAAGCGGCCAAGGCAGTCAAGGGTAGCAGCATCGTTTATTTCACAGCCGGACTCCCGCCAGATACACAGCTTTGGGAAACGCAGTTTCCAGTGATGCTGCGAAACGCGCTTGATGCGGCTCGCGCATCCGATGCCAGCTTCGTCTATTTCGACAACACGTATATGTACCCGCAGGATGACCGTCTGCTGACGGAGAACACGCCCTTCGAACCGGTCGGTCGTAAAGGGCAGGTTCGTGCGCGAATGGCATCGATGGTGTTGCAGGAGATGGCGCGAGGCGACATTCCTGTGGTCATAGGGCGAGCTCCAGAGTTCTATGGGCCCGGCAAAACGCAGAGCATCACCAATACCCTGGTCCTCGACAACATGAAGGCCGGCAAGACGCCACGCGTCCCTGTGCGAGACGATACTCAGCGAACACTCATCTGGACGCCGGATGCAAGCCGGGCACTGGCAGCGCTGGGGAACACGCCAGATGCGTTCGGGCAAACCTGGCACCTGCCCTGTGACGATGAGCGGCTGACCTACAAACAACTTGTCACGCTGGCTTCTCAGATCTCTGGCAAGGACGCTACTTATAAGATTCTAGGCAAATTGACCCTGACAGCTGTAGGCCTGATATCCAAGCAAGTTCGTGAGCTGCGGGAGCTGCTGCCACGGTACGAGCACGACAACCTGTTCGACTCTTCGAAGTACAAGCAGCGTTTTCCCGATTTCAAAGTCACGACTTACCGTCAAGGGCTCATTCAAGTCTTCAATGTGTCTGGTAGCTGCTGAGACGGCTCCATAGCGAGGATTGAAGTCGATGACGCATTGGAGATGGCGGAGCAAACAGAGGGCTCAAAATGTATAGTGACGGTCGAGGTATGACCGTCGCTATACGACCCAAACTGGACATCGATTTGAACAAGCAGTCATGTTCAATGGCCCAAGCTTGCCGTATTGCCTCTCCTTCAAAGTGTACTTCGACAAATCGCAGTAACGACGTAGTCCCCCATAGCCTTCCTAGCCTGCAGAGTAGCGCTGCCTATGTGCGGCTGAAGCACTACGTTATCCAGGTCAAACAAGCTGGTGGGCACTTGCGGTTCATTTACGAACACGTCCAAGGCCGCCCCTGCAAGTCGCCCATCCTGCAAGCGAGCAACCAGTTCCACTTCGTCGATCACGCTTCCCCGCGCCACGTTTACAATCACCCCTTTCGCGCCAAGCGCTTCCAGCACTGGCGCATTGACCAGGCGTGACGTCGCACTTCCTCCTGCGGCAGCGAGGATAAGAATGTCGCTGTCCGCGGCCAGGCTGCTAGCGTCGGGGTAATAGGTGTAACTGCAGCCCTGCAGCTCATTGCGATTGTGATACGCCAGCTTGACTCCGAACGGCAGTAGGCGACTGGCAATCGCTTGGCCGATACGGCCGAGACCTATGATGCCGACGCGCAGCCCTCGCAACGTGGTGCCTAGCAATGGGAATGCGGCCTCGCGCCACAGGCCCGCCCGAACGAAGCGGTCAGCCACGCAAACCTGGCGCAGCAAGCTCAAGAGCAAAGCTACTGCTTGGTCCGCCACGGCATCCGTGAGGATATCGACCGTCGTCTCGACCCGAATGCCGCGGGCTTTCGCCTGGTCCAGATCAATGCAATCAACGCCCACACCGTTGACAGCGATCAATGACAGGTTGACCAGTGCGCGCATGACTGGGGTTGTCGCCCCTACTACTCCGTTGGTCACCACCGCACGGAAACGTTCCGGCCGGTCGGCTAGAACAGCCTCCAGGGCATGCGAATCAAAAGCACGTACCAAGTCGAACTGCCTGGCGAGCTGACTTTCGTGCTCGTCGAGCAACGGCGCCAGCATCAGCAGGGCCTGGCGCGGGCTTGCTCCGTGATTGATGTTCATGCTGCCTCCAGGTTCAACTGCGCGCGGGGCTGCGAGTCGGGTCGCTTCAACATCGCGGCAGGGATCGCCATGATCAATGCTCCACTGATGAACAGGCACAGGCCCAAGACATAAGTGCCGTTGTTGATGTCGCCGGTGAGGTTCTCCGCCACTGCTGTAATCATCGAACCGGTGAAACCAGACAGGTTGCCGAACGCGTTGATCATGCCTATGCCTGCCGCAGCTGCGACACCTGAGAGCACCGTGCCCGGCAACGTCCAGAAGATAGGCATCAGGCTGAGCACCCCGGATGCCGCCACGGTCAGGAACACGATTGAAAGGACAACGTTGTGTGCGAAAACAGCACTCAGGATCAACCCGCAGCCACCGATGAACGCCGGGATCGCGGCATGCAGCCGACGTTCACCAGTGCGGTTGGAGTGGCGCGCGTTGAGGAACATGGCGATCACCGCAACGCCATAGGGGATGGCGGTCAGCAAGCCGATTTCCAGGGTGCTGGTCACTCCCGCGCTCTTGATGATCGACGGCATCCAGAAGGCCAGGCCATAAAAACCTGTGTTGAACGTGAGCAAGATGAATACGAGCAGCCAAACACGTGGGCTGAAGAAGACATCTTTGAGGCGTGAAACCTTGCCGTGCTCCTCTTGCTTCAAGTTGGCTTTGAGCAGTTCCTTTTCCTGCTGGGACAACCAAGCCGCCCTGTCGATGTTGTCGCACAAGCAGCAATAAACGATCGCCGCCATGATCACCGACGGTACACCCTCGACCAGCAGCATCCACTGCCAACCGGCCATACCATGCCAGCCATCCATGCTGGTCATGAGCCAGCCAGACAAAATGCCGCCCAGCGTCAGGCTGACAGGCATTGCCATCAGGAAACCAGACATCACCCGGCTTTGCCGATGGGTCGGGAACCAGTAGTTGAGGTAAAGAATCACTCCCGGAAAGAAGCCTGCCTCACAGATACCGAGCAGGAAGCGCAGCACGTAAAACATGGTACTGGACTCGACATGGAAGAACGCGGCAAGTGGCTGGGTAAATGCGACAGCCATGGAGATGATGGCCCAGCTCAGCATGATGCGGGCGATCCAGAACCGCGCGCCGTATCGATGCAGCAACAAGTTGCTTGGGACTTCAAACAGAAAGTAGCCCCAGAAGAAAACGCTCGCGCCCAAGGCGTAGACCGTATTACTGAACTGCAGATCCTCCAGCATGCTCAGTTTTGCGAAGCCGATGTTCACCCGGTCGAGATAGGCCGCCATGTAACACAGCAACAGGACAGGCAGGATTCGTATGATTACCTTGCGATAGGTGCGATCTTCGAAAGCCTTATCGTGCATGGGGTCTACAACTTGATGAGCCATAACTAACCTCTTGGCATGTCGTGCACGCCTGATTGTTGTTATTTAGAGAGCATCGGGCACGAGTGCCCGATGGTAGTACCTGTCAGCGAATCGCTTCGCGGCTGGGCTGACCATCGACCAGCCGCAGCAGCCCTAGTGGATTGGCGTCGCGCAGGGCTTCGGGCAACAGCGCATCGGGGAAGTTCTGATAGCACACCGGGCGCAGGAAGCGGTCGATCGACAGTGTGCCGACTGAGGTGCCACGGCTGTCAGAAGTGGCTGGGTACGGGCCGCCGTGCACCATGGCGTCGCAGACCTCGACACCGGTCGGGTAGCCGTTGACGAGGATCCGACCGGCCTTCTGCTCCAGTACCGCTACCAGTGGCGCGGCAGCGGCCAGATCGCTCTGCTCGCCGATCAGCGTGGCGGTCAGTTGCCCACCCAGTGCATGCAGTGCAGCAAGCAACTGGGCCTGGTCGGCCAGTTCTACCACCACCGTGGCCGGGCCAAAGACTTCTTCTTGCAGTAACGGCTCACCCTCGAGCAGCAACCGCGCATCCGCCGCGAACAGTTGCGGCCAGGCCTGGTTGCCCTGCTGTTCGGCACCCGCCAGATGGCGAATGCCGGGCAGTGCCTTGAGGGTGGCCACACCGTGGGCATAGCTGGCCAAGGTGCCTTTGTTAAGCATGGTTTGCGGTGACTGGTCGGCTACCTGCGCACGCATGTGTTCGACAAAGGTGCTGAATTCGGGAGAGCGCACGCCCAGTACCAAACCGGGATTGGTGCAGAACTGCCCACAGCCAAGCACCACCGAGGCGACCAGCTCGCAGGCCACGGCCTCGGCGCGAACCGCCAGCGCGCCGGGCAATACCAGCACCGGGTTGATACTGCTCATTTCGGCGAAAACCGGGATCGGTTGTGGCCGCGCCGCGGCCATGTCGCAAAGGGCACGGCCGCCCTGGAGCGAGCCGGTGAAGCCAACCGCCTGAATGGCAGGGTGTTTGACCAAGGCCTCACCCACGCCACCGCCGAAAATCATGTTGAACACGCCGGCAGGCATGCCACAACGCTCGGCGGCCCCTACAATCGCCTCGGCCACCCATTGCGCAGTCCCCATGTGGCCGCTGTGGGCCTTGAACACCACTGGGCAGCCTGCAGCCAGGGCTGCGGCGGTATCGCCACCGGCGGTGGAAAACGCCAGAGGGAAGTTACTGGCGCCAAATACCGCCACCGGCCCCAGGCCCATGCGGCACTGGCGGATATCCAGCCGTGGCTGCGGGGTGCGCTGGGGCTGTGCGCGGTCGATACGCGCACCGGCGAAATCACCTCGGCGCAACACCGAGGCAAACAGCCGCAACTGACTGCTGGTCCGCGCCCGCTCGCCCAAGATTCTTGCTGCTGGCAAGGCGGTCTCGCTACATACGGTATCAATGAAGTCATCGCCCAGCGCATCCAGCGCATCGGCAATGGCATCGAGGAATTCGGACCGGCGCAGAGCGGGCAACGCCCGGTAGATCGGATAGGCAGCGGCAGCGGCTAGAGCAGCCGCATCCACTTCTTGCTCGGTAGCCTGGAAAAACGCACCAGCTAGCGCCTGCCCGGTGTGCGCATCCACGCTATGCAATGAAGCAGTCCCGGTAGCACGGCGGCTACCGCCGATGAATTGTTGGCCTGCAAATGAAGTCATGAAGGGTCCCTTCGCGTCGCGTAAGACAGTGGGCACTAATCTATGCGGCTCTGCGATTCTTGCCCAATGGCTTTTGGGGATCATTTGATAACCGCTTGTTATCAGTCCGACTGCACCCTTCGTGCGTTGGCCAGCAGTATCTCGGCAAACTCCAACGCCGCGCCGGTCAAGGGCTCGCCTTTGCGGGTCAAGATGCCGTAATCCTGGGGATCCAGGTGCAGCGGCGTATCGAGGTTGATGAGTACCCCGCTGGCAAGGTGTGGCTCGACCATCGCCTGGGGCAGCATGCCGATCATCGGGCCGCCCAACAGCACCTTGAGGAAGGTCTGCATTGAAATGGTGTCGATGGTGTTGCGCGGTACCGCGACCCCGGCCTCGGCGAACGCGCGTTCCATGCGACCACGAATTGGCGTGCCCTTCGGGTAGAGGATCCACGGCCACTCGAGCAACTGAGGCAGGGTCACCGGCCCGGCATCGCTCAAAGGATGCTGGTCGTTGACCACGAAGCAGAACGGCTCCGGCGCCAGCGGCTGGAAGTCGAAGCGCTGGTGCTGCGCCACATCGGTGAATCGTGCTACCGCCAGGTGCAGGTTCTTGTCCTCCAGCATCGCCATGAGATGGTCGCTGGTCTGCTCCACCACCTCAATCGATAGCAACGGCTTGCGCTGCTTGATCTCGACGATGGCTTCCGGCAGCGCCACGGCGGTGGCGGCAAAGATGCCGCCAATCTTCAGATGCCCGTGGCCGCCTTGGCGCAGGCTGTCGATCTGGTCGACGAAGGTGCGCGCATCATTGAGTGCGACCTGGGCATAGCGCACCACCTGCTCGCCCAGGGCGGTGGGCGGCATGCTGCGTGGCAGACGCTCGAACAGGGCGAAGCCGAGCAGGTTCTCGATCTCCTTGAGCATCTTGCTGATCGCCGGCTGGCTGAGGTTCATCTGCTGAGCTGCCAGATGCATGTTGTGTGTGCGACCGAGTGTGTCGATGAGCAGAAGGTGGCGGAATTTAAGCCAGTTGCAGACGTGAGAAAAAGATAGGTCCGACATGAATCCACCTTGGGGCAATAACCACATGTTATCGAATAGTGAAAAGATGCCATTGGAGTTTATCGCACGGTTTGCCCTAGCGTTCAGCTTTCAGATCCAGGAGACCTAGATGCCATGCCGATAACGCTCACTTCCGCTAATACTCTTCCCGAGGACAACCTGGCCGGCACCCTTGTCGGCCGCGCCTGGACGCCCGGTGAACCCGGCGGCCCCTCGCCGATAGTGTTGCGTAATGACGGTGTGTTCGACCTCTCCGAACGCTTCGCCACCCTCAGTCAGTTGCTTGAGCATGAAGATCCGCTACAGGTAGTACGCAGCACGCCGGGCCAATTTCTGGGTAGCGTCGAGGCGCTGCTGAGCAACAGCGGTGCCGCCTTCGATGCCAGCAAGCCCTATCTGCTCGCGCCAGTCGACCTGCAAGTCATCAAAGCCGCAGGCGTGACATTCGCCGCCAGCATGATCGAACGGGTGATCGAGGAGCAAGCCGGCGGCGACGCCTGCAAAGCCGAAGCGGTGCGTGCCACAGTACGCACGGTGATCGGTGACAACTTGCGTGCGGTGCGGCCAGGCTCTCAACAGGCAATGGCGTTGAAAGCACTGCTGCTGGAAAAGGGAATGTGGTCCCAATACCTGGAAGTCGGGATCGGTCCGGATGCGGAAATCTTTACCAAAGCTCCTGTGCTGGCAGCTGTCGGCAGCGGCAGCGCAATCGGCGTGCACCCGAAATCGGCATGGAACAACCCCGAACCGGAGGTGGTGCTGGCGGTCGACAGCCGCGGCCGGATTCATGGCGCGACCTTGGGCAACGACGTCAACCTGCGCGACTTCGAGGGCCGCAGCGCACTGCTGCTGAGCAAGGCCAAGGACAATAACGCCTCTTGCGCCGTCGGCCCGTTCATTCGCCTGTTCGATGAGACCTTCGACTTGGACACTGTGCGCCGCTGCGTGGTCGATCTGGAAGTCCAGGGTCGCGATGGCTACCGCCTGCTTGGCAGCAGTTCGATGGACCAGATCAGCCGCGACCCCGAAGATCTGGTGCGGCAGAGCCTCAACGAAAATCATCAGTACCCAGACGGCTTCATGCTGTTTCTCGGCACGCTTTTCGCCCCCACCGAGGACCGCGACCAGCCGGGTGCCGGCTTCACGCACAAACCCGGCGACCACGTGCGCATTGCCAGCCCGTTTCTGGGCCAACTGCATAACCAAGTCACGACAAGCGACCAAGCTCGCCCTTGGACCTTCGGTCTCGGCGCGATGATGCACAACCTAGCCGCTCGAGGACTCCTGAAGTAGCAACACTCAGGATTTCCGCCGGGCCCATAACAACAAAAAAGCGAGGCAAGACATGCAAACCCAAGCCAAGGACGCCGTGCCCGACCCGCGTCAGCTGCGCCGGGCGATCTATACCGGCGCAATCGGCAGTGCTCTGGAGTACTACGATTTCGCCATTTATGGGCTAGCCGCGGCGCTGGTCTTCGGCCATATATTCTTCCCCACCCTCGGCACCACGGGCGCCTTGCTCGCCAGTTTCGCCACCTATGGCGCAGGATTCTTGGCGCGACCGTTCGGCGGGCTTTTCTTTGGCTCATTGGGTGACCGCAAAGGGCGCAAGCTGGTCTTGTTGCTGACCATTGCCCTGATGGGTACCGCTACTACCCTGATCGGCCTGCTACCGACTGGCGCCACGGGTGCTGTGCTACTGGTACTGCTGCGCCTGCTGCAAGGTTTTGGTGCGGGTGCTGAACAGACCGGCGCGGCAACACTCATGGCCGAACTGGCTCCGCGGGAGCGACGAGGGTTCTATGCTGCCCTGCCCTTCATTGGGGTATTCAGCGGCCTGGCCCTTGCCACTATCACTTTCCGCGTGATGCAGAGCTCGCTGACACAGGAAGAATTGCTCGACTGGGGCTGGCGGATCCCCTTCCTGGCCAGCGTAGTGCTGATATTCATGGCCATCTGGATCCGCCTCAAGCTCAAGGAAAGCCCGGTGTTCCAGCAGCTCAGCCAGAACCAGCAAGTGATCGAATCGCCGATGCGCGCCGTGCTGCGTAATGCACGTCGGCCACTGGCAGCGACTACGTTGATGCGCATGGCCGAAACGGGCTGCTCGACCCTCTATGCCACTGTATCCATCGCCTTCCTTACCGGTTTCGCCAGCAGCCATCTCAGCGAGGAAGGTGCCAACCTGGCCACCATTGGTACCAATGCGGTGCTCGTCGCCAGTATCCTCAGCGTATTCACCACCCCATTGTTCGGCGCTCTGTCCGATCGTATCGGACGCCTGGCGGTGTACCGTGGCGGCGCATTGTTCGGCGCGTTATGGGCATTCCCCTCGTGGTGGATGATCGACAGCGGCAATTCGACATTGGTGTACATCGCGGTGATAGGTGGCTTCACCCTGGCTGCAAATAGCATGCTCGGGGCACAGTGTGCGCATTTCACCGAACTGTTCGGCAACCGCTACCGCTACTCCGGTGTGGCTCTGTCCCGAGAAATCGGCGCGATGCTGTCCGGCGGCGTGGCGCCGCTGCTGGGCATATTCCTGGTCGGTCTGGCCGGTGGTGCCTACTGGGTGCTGGCGCTATACACCCTGGCGCTGACTGGGCTGACCTTGATCGGCACCTGGCTGTCCATCGAAACCCGTGGCCGCGACCTGACGGCACTGGACGACGCTGTGGGAAGTGCGGCTTCATCCCAACACAGCCATTTAGGCGTCGGTGTGCCGCAACGCTAACCAGTGGCCAAAAAATACAAGAGAGATCGATATGACCGATACCCCAAAACGCTCGCTACGCAGTCAGCAATGGTTCGACGACCCGAGCCACGCCGACATGACTGCGCTGTACGTGGAGCGTTACATGAACTACGGCCTGACCCGCGCTGAACTGCAATCGGGGCGGCCGATCATCGGCATCGCCCAGACCGGAAGCGACTTGACGCCCTGCAACCGCCATCACATGGAACTGGCTCAGCGGGTCAAGGCCGGTATCCGTGATGCGGGCGGCATTCCGATGGAGTTCCCAGTACACCCGATTGCCGAACAGAGCCGTCGCCCAACCGCCGCGCTCGACCGCAACCTGGCGTACCTGGGACTGGTGGAGATCCTCCACGGCTACCCGCTGGACGGTGTGGTGCTGACCACCGGCTGCGACAAGACCACTCCAGCTTGCCTGATGGCCGCCGCCACCACCGACCTGCCGGCCATTGTGCTGTCCGGCGGACCAATGCTAGACGGCCATCACAAGGGCCAACTGATCGGCTCGGGCACGGTGCTGTGGCATGCGCGCAATCTGATGGCTGCCGGCGAAATCGACTACGAAGGCTTCATGGAGATGACCACCGCCGCTTCACCGTCGGTAGGCCACTGCAACACCATGGGCACGGCGCTGTCGATGAACGCCCTGGCCGAAGCCCTGGGCATGTCGCTGCCCGGTTGCGCCAGCATCCCCGCGCCCTATCGAGAACGCGGGCAAATGGCCTACGTCACCGGCAGACGCATCTGCGAACTGGTAATGCAAGACGTACGCCCCTCATCGATCATGACCCGCGAAGCATTCGAGAACGCCATCGCAGTAGCCTCGGCCCTGGGCGCCTCAAGCAATTGCCCGCCCCACTTGATCGCCATTGCCCGGCACATGGGCATCGAGTTGTCGCTCGACGACTGGCAGCGCATCGGTGAAGACGTGCCGCTGCTGGTCAACTGCATGCCGGCCGGCAAGTACCTGGGCGAAGGTTTCCACCGTGCCGGCGGCGTACCGGCGGTGATGCACGAGCTGCGCAAGGCAGGTCGCCTGCATGAAGCCTGCGCTACGGTAAGCGGCAAGACCATCGGCGAGGTGGTCAGCGACACCGTCACCAGCAACCGCGACGTAATCCTGCCGTTCGACGAGCCACTCAAGCACAGCGCCGGTTTCATCGTTCTCAGCGGCAATTTCTTCGACAGCGCGATCATGAAGATGTCGGTAGTCGGCGAAGCCTTCCGCAAGACCTACCTGTCCGAGCCAGGCAAGGAAAACAGCTTTGAGGCGCGGGCCATCGTGTTCGAGGGCCCCGAGGACTACCACGCCCGCATCGACGACCCAGCACTGGACATCGACGAGCGTTGCATCCTGGTGATCCGTGGCGCCGGCACCGTGGGTTACCCGGGCAGTGCTGAGGTGGTCAACATGGCGCCACCGGCGGCGCTGATCAAAAAAGGCATCGACTCGTTGCCGTGCCTGGGCGACGGTCGCCAGAGCGGCACCTCGGCCAGCCCGTCGATTCTTAACATGTCGCCGGAAGCGGCGGTCGGGGGCGGCCTGGCACTGCTTCAGACCAATGACTTGCTGCGTGTCGACCTCAACCAGCGTCGCGTCGACCTGCTGGTAGACGACAACGAAGTGGCGCGCCGTCGCGCTGCCTGGAAGCCGAACATTCCAGCCTCTCAGACACCGTGGCAAGAGCTCTACCGCCAATTGGTCGGGCAGTTGTCCACCGGTGGTTGCCTGGAACCGGCCACCCTGCACATGCGTGTGATCGCCCGTGAAGGTGGGATGCCGCGGCATTCCCATTGAGCGGCATTTAGGACTTGGGTCTGCCACCGTATCGAGTAAAGGTGGCAGATCCACGGTTGGGTTCGATGAGTTGCTCAGGATGGCAAGTAAAGTGCATTCCTGTAGTTTCGGGCTCCGCTAGAAGTTCCACTCCTCAGCCCGAACTAGCCGGCAGAACGGCCCGTCAAGCGTTGCATTGTGATGGGCAACGATGTCCTTAGCTTTCATCATTGGCGTGTCTGAACAGGTATGGCCTTCGGCGACAAGTACCGCATCAAAGCCAAGGTCACGAGCAGCACGGCAAGTGCTGTCTACACAGTATTGAGTTTTCATGCCAGTGATGACCACACCGGTAGCCCCGCGAGACCGCAAATTGTCCGCCAGGCCAGTCATTTCGAAGGCGTTGGGTCGCCGCTTTTCGAATACCACCTCTCCACCCAGAAGCTTCAGTTCTTGCGCAACCATCGTCAACGGGCTGTCTGGTTCGATTGGAGATCCCGCAGGCCCGATGTGGCGCGCGAGAAAAATCGGAGCGCCAGCGCTGCGTGCCTTTTCCATCAGGGTATTCACTGTTTCCAACAACGCTTCGCAGCGCCATGGTTTTTCCGGGCCGTGAACAAGCCCGACTTGGATATCGAGTATCAACAGGGCGTACATGGATGCATCTCCTTGCGTTTGAACCAGCGACACAAGGGAGCCATAAAAAGGCCCCGTCCATCGCTGGCGGGCCTTTGAAGTTCGTTTGCTATTGGCTCACGACACCTCGCACGCTCCGCTTTCAGCGGTCGTGGTGGTGGTAGTCGAGGTGAGGCAATAGTCAGTCATAGATCGACACTAGCAATAGCGCAGCGAGCCGACAAGCCAGGATCCTGGAGTGAGCAATGCCCGGCTCGGTCAACTGAACGCGCACCACGATCTCTTATTTGACCAAGGTGATGGGTAAATCCGAGAGCTGAATCACCTTTGCCGCGACAGACCCCAGAAAAATCCCTGCCAAAAAACCATTGCCATGCGAACCCAGGATGATGCTGTCACATCCAAGGAAATGCGCACACGCCACAATTTGACTGGCTGCATCGCCTTGCAAGCTATGGAGTGTGAATGCAATCCCTTCTTGCTTCAGAAGCACCTCAGCCTTTCGTGAATCCTCGGCACTTCTATCCCCATAGTAGCGATCACGCTCATCCTCGCTCATGCCATTTGCGATTCGAGTGGGTAAAAGTGGCTGTACATTCAACAGATGTACCTCAACATTACCGCCCAGCAACCCACCCTCTTGGATAAGCCCAATAAGGTAACGCACGGCGCGTTCCGAATGCTCGGAACCATCGACCGCAACCAGTATTTTGTGCATGTTCCAAATCCTCTTTCAGGTCATGAAGGTGCTTGTCGTTCCGGGTGCCGCCAGCATTCAACCCGTTCTACTCGGACAAGCGGATTCGAATCTGTTTTTCTATCTCGATAACCGCAAATAGCGCAACGCCAACCCCGATGATCAGCAGGCCATCAAGGAAGGGGATTGCCTGCGTTGCAAATACCTTTTGCAGCGGGGGCGCATACGTGATGGCGAACTGAGCGAAGGTAATCACCATGACGGTGATCCACACAACCTTGGTGCCGCGAATCCCTTTCCAGGTAAGCGATGTGCTGTAGAGGTTACGGATGAAGAACAGGTGGAATATTTCCATCACGACTAACGTGTTCACCGCGAGGGTTCGGGCCAACTCAACGGAGTAGCCTCGGTCGAGGGCATAAGAAAAAATGCCATAAACACCGCAGAGGAAAAGAATGGAAACAAGCACCATATGCCAGACCAAGGCTGCGCTTATGAGTGGTTCCTTACGTGAACGGGGCGGTCTGCACATGGTGTTTTCTTCGGTGGGCTCGAACGCGAGCGCGATGCCCAGGGTCACTGCGGTTATCAGGTTGATCCACAGAATCTGTATCGGCGTGACCGGCAGCGTAATGCCGAGGAGCAGCGCGACAATGATGGTCATGGTCTCGCCTGCGTTGGTAGGCAGCGTCCAGCTCAACACTTTCTTGATGTTGTCATAGACTGTTCGGCCTTCGCGTACTGCAGCGACGATGGAGGCGAAGTTGTCATCGGCCAACACCAGGTCTGCGGCCTCCTTGGCGGCCTCACTGCCTTTTCCACCCATGGCTATACCGGCATCGGCACGCTTTAGCGCCGGTGCGTCGTTAACGCCATCACCGGTCATGGCCACGGTCATGCCGTTCGATTGCAGCAGCATTACCAACCTGAGCTTATGTTCGGGGCTGGTGCGAGCAAAAATGTTGACGCCTTTTACCGCCTCCTTGAGGGCGGCATCGTTCATGGCGTCCAGGTCCACCCCAGTCAACACCTTGTCGGGATTCTGCAGGCCTATCTGGCGACCGATAGCGGCGGCGGTACCGTCATGATCGCCAGTGATCATTTTTACGGCAATGCCCGCTTTTTGGCATTGCTGAACCGCCTTTAACGTCTCGGGTCTAGGTGGATCAATCAGACCGACCATGCCTAGCAACGTCAACTTTCCTTGCACGTCCCCGAACGCCAACACGGTGTGCTCGGGCCGAACCGGCCTTACTGCAAACGCCAATACACGCTGCCCCTTGGCAGCAATGGCGTTCGCCTTTGCGTGCCAGTAGTCCACATTGAGCGGTTCAGTCTCGCGAGTGCTTGCAAGCTGATGCGTGCACATGGCCAGTAGCTGCTCTGGCGCGCCTTTCACGTAGATGGAGGCATGTCCATCATGATTGTGATGCAGTGTCGCCATGAAGCGGTGCTTAGCGTCAAACGGTATGGCATCGGTGCGGGGCCAAGCCCGATGACTTTCATTTCGATCAATTCCGGTTTTCCCGGAGAATGCCAGCAATGCCCCCTCCATCGGATCACCTTCCACCGTCCATACATCGTCATGCAGGCGCAGTACGGCATCGTTGCAAAGACCTGCTGCTCGTCCCAGTTCCGACAGCGTGGGGTGAGACGATAGGTCAATTAACTGATCGGCAAGACTGATGCTTCCCGCGGGCTGATAACCCGTGCCATCGACCGTGAAGACCAGATCGTTCGTGACGACCGTTGCCACCATCATTTCGTTGCGGGTCAGTGTGCCGGTCTTGTCAGTGCAGATGACGGATACCGAGCCTAGTGTTTCGATGGTAGGCAGACGGCGCACGATGGCGTTACGTCGAGCCATTGCCCGAACGCCGACGGCCAGCGTAATGGTAAGGACGGCAGGCAGACCTTCAGGTATCGCCGCTACCGACATCCCCACCACGACCATGAAGATCTCGGTGAAGGCGTAGTGCCCGACATAATGGCCGAACACGAGCAATAAGCCGCCCACTAACAAAATCAGGATCGTCAACCAGCGGGCAAACACGTTCATTTGCTGCACCAGCGGAGTGGTCAGCGTTTCTACACCTGCAAGCAGAGTGCTGATGCGTCCGATCTCGGCTGCTGCTGCGGTCGCCACTACAACGCCTGTTGCTTGTCCGCAAGTCACGAGCGTGCCGCTGAACGCCATGCAGTTTCGATCACCCAAGGCTGCGTCAAGGGGCACTGATTGGGTATGTTTTTCTACGGGTACGGATTCACCGGTAAGAATGGCTTCCTGAATGTGAAGCCTGTTCGCGTGCAGCAAGCGTAAATCAGCAGGGACTTTGTCTCCCGCCTCCAGCAATACGATATCGCCCGGTACCAGCTCCTCACCTGCAATACTCAAGCGTTCGCCTGCGCGAATCACTGCGGCGCGCGGTGCCAGCATCTGCCGGATAGCATCCATCGCCTTTTCTGCTTTGCCTTCCTGAACGTAGCCAATGATTGCGTTTGCAATTACCACCGCCAGGATCACTACCGTATCCCACAGATGTTGCAGCATCGCGGTAATCGCAGCGGATCCTAAAAGCACGTAAATCAGGATATTGTGAAACTGCAGCAAGAATCGAAACCAGGCCGGGCGCCGTGCTGTCTCTGGCAGGCGATTGAAACCAGCGCGGTCAAGACGGGCTTGAACCTCGGCAACCTCCAGTCCGACATGCGCATTGACCTCAAGCAGGTTTGTCACCTGCTCAGCTGGCAGGGTGTGCCAGGCCACAGAGTGCGCAGGGATTGGTGTTTGCTCAACGACTGCGTCGACCACCGGCGTTTTCAACGAGACTCCCCTGTGCGCACAGCACGATTGTAACGGGCTTAGGTGGACATGAGCGGTTGTCGCTGTATCAGCATGCTGATAAGTCGCTCGTCACGCTTAGGTTCTCTTTGCCATCTAGGTGATACGAACTAAAAGAAACATGCAACCGACAGCTTGATGACTATTGACCTGAATCAACCAGAAGCGCCGGCAAGGTGAACTGCACTTGGGCGCCAGGACTTTGCTTGGGGCTGGCCCAGAAGCGGCCTCCGTGGCTGTCGATGATCGAGCGGCAGATCGACAGCCCCATGCCCAGGCCGGTCGCCTTGGTGGTGTAAAAAGGCTTGAAAACCTGTTCTACGTTTTCCACTACGAATCCGGGCCCGCTATCCGCCACTGTTACCCGAACCCCTTCCTGGTCGAGTGCCGTGCTTATTTGCAGCTTACGAGCGCCTTCAACCTCCAGCATCGCTTCCAGCGCGTTGAGGATCAGGTTCAGCAGCACCTGCTGCAACTCAACACGGTCGACCAGCACCTGCGGCAAGCCCTCGGCGAGGGTGGTATGCACCTGTACCCTCCCCCTCACGGCCTCGCCACGGGTGAAGTCGACCATCTCCAGCACCACCGCGTTGACGCCCACCGCGTGCTTCTGCGGCGGGGTTTTGCGGATCAGCTCACGAATACGGCCCAGCACCTGCGCCGCGCGGTTGGCATCCTTTATGATCCGTCCCAGCCCCAGGCCTACTTCATCCAGCGCCGGTGGCTTTGCGCTCAACCAGCGGATGGCGGCATTGGCATTGGTGACCGTGGCAGCGATCGGCTGGTTGACTTCATGGGCGATCGAAGCGGCCAACTGGCCCATGGTGGCGACACGGTTGGCATGCGCCAGTTCGGCCTGTATCTGGCGATTCTTGGCCTCCCGTTCCGCTACCTCGTGATACAGCCTGGCGTTTTCAAGCGAGATGGCGGCCTGTGACGCGACCAACCGCAACACCGCAATACGCGCGGGGTCGAACACTCCGGCACTGAGATTGTTCTCCAGGTACAGCGCCCCAACCAGCCGCGCCTGATTGCCAAGCGGCAGGCATAACAGCGACCGGGCCGAGCATCGGCGGATGTAGTCGTCAGCCATGAACGCAGCGTCACCCATGGCATCGTCCAGGCAGAGACTTTCCCCGGTGCGCAGTACCTGGTAAAGCACGGATTCGGCCAGCAACGTACTGCTCACCGGTTCGTTGCAAAGCACCACTTCACCCTGCCCCACACTTGCCTGCGCGATGATATGCGGCTCGCTCCCTCTGGCGCGGACCAACACGCCCCGCTCGGCACCGGCTTGCTCGATCGCCGTGCGCAGCACTTGGGTGATCAGTTTCTGCAGATCGACTTCGCCCGACACGGCGCGAGACACTTTGAGCACCGTTGCGAGGTCCAGGTGCTCGACCGGGGTGGCGATGGTAGCCGTGGGGCCTGGCTCCGGCTCGATGCTGCGCAGATAACGATGACGGCTGTCCAGCTGGCGTACCTTGCCATCGGCGCCCCAGCGCAGGTAGCCATAACGCGCATCTCGAAGGTAGACGCGGGCAATCCGGGCAAGCCCGCGGCTGCCGTAGAAGCGCGATGCCAACTCGTTTGCAAGCGCCTCGACATGCACAAAGCCGCTGTCACGCGCGAGCTGGATGGCCTGCTCATAGAGGTGCTCGGCGTCGACCACGCGCCCCTGCAAGCGCGCGATTTCGGCCTCCAGCAGCACCTGCCGGCTGGCGAAGGTTTCTGCGCACTGCCGGGCCCAGATCTGTATCTCGTGATGATGCTCGGCCAACGCCTGCAACGTGACATCATCAACGCTCTGCCCGGCCGCCAGCGTCAGTGCGGCAAAGAAGTGGTACTCCGCCTCCTCGAAAAACGAGGTGATCACCCATTTAAGCGCCTCGGCCCGCGCCGCACAGGCTTCGGCCGCCGCATAGTCGCCTGCCAGGTAGCGCGCCTGCAGCTTGCGCACCCAGTATTTGCCGGCCGCCAAGGCAAGGTCCGGGGCAGCGTCCAGGTGCTGCTCGAAGCGCGCTTCACTGAAGTGCTCGTCGTTCAGACATCCAAACACCGGCGTTTGTCCGCGCAGCGTGCGGATCAGCGCCAGCTGCGTGTTCATGAAGTCGATCACCAGCCCGAAATGCACTTTTTCTGCGTAGGCCAGTCCTTGCTCGGCCTCCGGTTGCATGCTGCCCAGCGGTTCGCCAGTGAATAGCTGATCGGAGATCAGCCCATTGCCTACATAAGCGGCGTACGGCAGGTCACCAACCCGGTTGGCCGCGACGAAGGCCCGGCGCAGCAACTCGCGACACTCGCTGACCGGCCGCGTCCAGCGCACCACGAACATTGAGAAACACAGGAAAGTACTGGCTTCAAAGCGTTGCAGGCCGCGCCGCTCGACCAGCTCGCAAGCAAGACGCCCGAATCGGTAACCGGTCTGGTAGTCGCCATAGCGCCGGGACACCCGCCCGATATTGGCGTAGAGCATGCACGATGCATCACAGTTGCCATGCTCAAGGCTCAAGCTTACAGCCTTGCATATGGTCAGGCAGGCCAGGTTGGCATTGGTTTGCACGGCCGGGGCGAACAGCTTGCACAAGACATCCAGGGTGGCCAGGGAGGTCGCGTCCTCCATCAGCGGCAGGTCAATCAACTGCTCGATGCTACGCGCGCCTACCCGCAACGCGATCTGGTCATATTCACCACGTACCTCGTCATCGCTCGGCCGCGCGACCCAGTGGATGCCCACCTGCCGCAGCCAGGCGAGGCAAACCGCCACCGCGCGATCGCTGCGGTCGAGCATCAGGCAAACATCCATATGCAAGCACGCTACCGCAACGCCTTCAGCTGTGGTCCTGGCGCGCCGAGCCAGGCCGATCAGCCGCGCGTCCGCGTGCCCGAGCTGGCCGGTAAGAAATTCGCATTCAGCCCGGTTCAGCGCCAGGGCAAAGCTCAATTCATGCGGATAAGCGGGACACGGCCCCTCCAGTAATTGCTCGCCCACGCTCAGGTAGGCCAAGGCCGATCCGTAGGCCGATGCGGCCTTGGCCCGGCGCCCGGCAAGCAGGTTGAGTTCCGCCAACTGCTCGCGTTCGCCTGGGGCATCGATCAGCGTCGCACCGCGGTTGAGCTGCCCGACGATCTCGAAAATGGCTTCCTCGCGGTGCTGGGCCGGCACTTGGTTGGCCAGCAGGCGACCGATGCGCAGGTGCATGGCAGCGCGGTCTTGTTCGGCGATCAGCGAGTAGGCGGCTTCATGGATGCGGTCATGAACGAACGCGCAGGTGCCATCATGGTGGGCCACCAGCTCCAGCCGGATTGCCGCCCATAAAACCGCCTGTACACGCTCCATTGGCAGATCGAGCACCAGGGCAAGCGTCTGCGTATGCGCCACGTTCCCCAGGCAGGCCAGGTGCTGAAGTGCCTGACGGGTTGCCAACGGCAGTCGCGCCAGCTTGCCAACCATCAGGTCGACGACATTGTCGGTGTAACCCTTGGCATGGATACGCTGCGAATCCCAACGCCAGCGCCGGGCTGCGTGGTCATAGGCCAAGAGCGACTCCTCAGCCAGCGCCTGGAGAAACTGGATGACAAAAAACGGGTTGCCGGCTGTCTTGTCCTGCACCAGCTGGGCCAGGCCCATCACGCTCGGCGCCGGGCAGTGCAATGACTCGGCGATCAGTTGCTCGATATGCGGGCGTGCCAGGGGCGCAAGGCGAACCTCATGCACAGGGGCGCCTGCCCGGCGAATCGCCTGGAGCCTGGCGGTCAACGGGTGGTGGGCATCCACCTCGTTGTCGCGGTAGGCGCCCACCACCATCAGGTAGCGCAGTTCCGGGTGCGTAAGCAGGTCTTCGAGCAGGTCGAGGGTCGCCGCGTCCAGCCACTGCAGGTCGTCCAGAAAAAGCGCCAGCGGGTGCTCGGCGCGGGCAAACACCGAGATAAAGCGTCGCAATACCAGCAAAAACCGCCGTTGCGCCTGCTGCGGATCAAGCTCCGGCACTGGCGCAGGCTCGCCGATGATCAGCCGCAGCTCCGGAATCAGGTCGGTCATCAGCCGTGCGTGGGGCCCACACGCCGCCAGCAATGCCGTACGCCATCCGGCCAGCACCTCGCTGCTTTTCCCAAGCAACGTGCGCACCAGCCCCTGAAACGCCTGCACCAGGGTGGAATACGGGATATCACGCTTGTATTGGTCGAACTTGCCACTTGCGAACAGTCCTCGCGGCGGTACCAGTACCTTGTGCAACTCATTGACCACCGAGGATTTGCCGATACCCGAATAACCGGAGACCAGCACCAGCTCCGGCACGCTGCTGCGCACCATGCGGGCGAAGGCATCTTCGAGGATCTGCACTTCGCGTTCGCGACCGTATAGCTTTTCCGGGATCAACAGGCGGTCGGGGGCACCTTGTTCATCCAGGCTGAAGGCCTTGATGCTCCGGCTTTGTCGCCACTCGGCAAGGCACCGGCGCAGGTCTTGCTCAAGGCCGGCAGCGCTCTGGTAGCGATCTTCAGCGGTCTTGGCCAGGAGTTTCATCACCAGTAGGGACAACAGCGGCGGCACGGTGGCGACGCGCTCGCTGGGTGGCAGTGGTTTGCGAGCAATGTGGCAGTGCACCCACTCCATAGGTTCTGCTGCTTTGAAGGGCAGCGAACCAGTGAGCATCTGGTACAGGCTCACCCCCAGCGCGTAGAGGTCACTGCGTGAGTCTACGGAGCGGTTCATCCGTCCTGTCTGCTCAGGCGCCATGTATGCCAAGGTGCCGGCGATGGTCTCCGGCGGTTCGGGCGCTTGCCGCTCGCGGGGCAAGCGTGACGCCAGGCCGAAACCGGTAAGGCGGACCTTGCCATCGTCGCAGTCGACCAGAATATGGTGGGGTTTGAGGTCCTTGTGCACCAACCCGGCCAAGTGCAGGCGGCCCAAGGCAACGCTAATTGCCACAGCCAGCTCAAGGCAGGTTTCGATGTCCAGCGGTGACACCAGCAAGGCCGACAACGGTTGGCCACCCGGGTCGCTCAGCACCAGTCGTGGCTTGCCATTGAAGCGCTCCAAGGCCTGGGGCTGCAGCGCCCAGCTATCCTCAAGCTCATCGCGTAGACCATACTCATGTGCCAAGCGGTCGACGGTGGCGGGCGTAGGCTGCTCATTGGCCGGCTGCATCAGCAGCACGCGGGTGCCGTCCGGGCGCCGTAGCCGGCAAAACAGGCGATCACCATCGTTCCACAGGACTTGCTGTTTACCTGGCATGGGTCCGGGCCCCTTCGTCAAGTTGGAACAATGCGGGCTGTGTCAGACCATGCGACGCAACGGCTCGACCCCCAGCGCCTCGGCCATGCGCACCAAGTCGGCGACCGAGCGAGCGCCGAGTTTCTTCATCATCTGCCCACGATGCACTTTCACGGTGACCTCGCTGAGGTTCAACTCAGCGGCGATCTGTTTGTTCATCAGGCCGGCGATAACGAAGGCCAGCACTTGACGCTCCCTCGGCGTTAGCGTCTCGAAAGCGCTGCGCAATGCCACACCTGCCTGTTCACCTGCCAGACGCTCGCGGTCGCGAGCCAGGGCATTGGCCACCGCGTCGAGCATGTCCTGGTCACGGAACGGTTTGGTCAGAAAGTCTACCGCGCCAGCCTTCATCGCTTTGACAGACATGGCGATATCACCATGCCCTGTCATGAATACCACCGGAATGTGCACCCCTCCCTGCTCCATCTGTGTCTGGAACGCCAGGCCGCTTTCGCCACGCAGACGCACATCGAGCACCAGGCAACCGGGCACAGCCTTGCGGGGGAAGGCAACAAAGTCCTGGGTGGAAGCAAAGCTTTGCACCTGCAAGCCGACCGAACGGAACAGCCCGTCAAGGGCCAGGCGCATGGACTCGTCGTCATCAACGATGTACACAACCGGCTCATTCGGGCCGTGCGTGCTCTGTAAGGCCATTTGCGCTCCTTCAGCCACGACGCCGCGTGCTGTTGGCAGGTTAAAAATCTAGCCTATTGTTGGGCAAGGTTCACAGGTTTGGCCACCGGAAACTGGCAATACCAGACGCAGGTATGGCCCAGCTATACCTAGGTATACTTCTGCCACTTGCGCGACCGGGTATCTTGAAACGATGGCACAGGCCGCCAAGAGCAGACCGCGCATGAAGCAGCCCACCGCAACTCTGATTGCCGTTGTTGACGACGACGAGTCCCTGCGCGATGCGCTCGACGGCCTGTTGCGCGCCACCGGCTACCGCGCCCGCACCTTTGCCAACGGCATTGATTTCCTTACCTCTGATGGCCCCGGCCAGGCAGGCTGCCTGATCTCCGACATCCAAATGCCCGGCATGTGTGGCGTCGAGCTGTTGACGCAACTACAGCTACGTGGGTTCGACATTCCGGTGATCTTCATCAGCGCCCACCCGGGCCAACGCTCACGCATCACTCCGGGCATGGCAGGCGTGGTCAGCTGTCTGCCAAAACCATTCGAAGCCCAGCAGCTGCTGGACTGCATCGAGACCGCCCTGCACCACTGAACAGTCCCTTCGATACGATCGTATAGCTGCTTACGCCCCATGCGTAATCCACTGCACACCCATGGAGAAGTGTGCGCGTCCCTGCCCCTGCATAACATCGACCTACAGCGTCCCGCCAGGGCCGAAGTTAAGAACCCTTACCCGTTCAACACAGGAGCACGATCATGAAACAGCAACTTCTGGTTATTGGCGCAGGATTCGCCGGATTGTGGAGCGCCCTGAGCGCCGCGCGCCTGCTCGACATGCATGGTCGGCAAGACGTGCAAATCACCGTGCTGGCGCCACAGGCTGAACTGCGTATCCGCCCGCGTTTCTATGAGGCCGACGTGCATAGCATGTTCGCCCCGCTCCAGGCGCTCTTCGATGCTGTCGACGTACGCTTCATCAAGGGCTGCGCCGAAAGCATCGACGAGCTGGCCCGCCGCGTCAGCTATCGCGACGAAGCCGGCCAACAGGCGCAATTGGCCTACGACCGCCTGATTCTGGCAAGTGGCAGCCGGCTGGCCCGTCCCCCCGTGCCTGGCCTGAACCAATATAGCTTCGACGTGGATCAGATCGAATCAGCAGCGCGCCTGGAGCAGCACCTGATGGCGCTGGGCAAACGCCCCGCAAGCAGCGCCCGCAATACCGTGGTGGTGTCCGGCGGCGGCTTCACTGGTATCGAAACCGCTACCGAGATGCCTGCACGCCTGCGTGCGGCTCTGGGCGAAGACGCGGAGATCCGGGTGGTCCTTGTCGACCGTGGCGAGCGCATCGGCGCCGCCCTGGGTGAGGGTATCCGGCCTTCGATCATCGAAGCCTCGGATGAACTGGGTATCGAATGGATTGTCGGTGCCACCGTAACTGCAGTGGATGCCAATGGCGTAACGCTGGCTGATGGCCGACATATCGAAAGCCAGACCGTGGTCTGGACCGCCGGCATGCGCGCCAGCCCGCTCGCCGAACAACTGACCGGTACCCGTGACCATCTGGGGCGCTTGCATGTGGACGGCAACCTCAAGGTGCGCGGCCTGGACCATGTCTTTGCCGCAGGCGATGTGGCTTATGCAGCCACTGACGAGATCGGCAATTTCGCGGTGATGTCCTGCCAGCATGCCATCAGCCTCGGTCGCCATGCCGGCAATAACGCCGCCGCCGATCTGCTGGGTGTGGCACCCACGACTTACCGACAGCCCAAGTACGTGACCTGTCTGGATCTGGGCGCTTGGGGCGCCGTATACAGCGAGGGCTGGGACCGCCAGTTGAAACTGGTGAAAGGCGAAGCCAAGGAGCTCAAGACCCAGATCAACACCGTGTGGATCTACCCGCCGGCAGCCGAGCGCGCCACCGCCCTGGCCTCTGCCGACCCGTCGATTCCAGTGGCTTGAGCCCCGCACGACCTTCCCATCCAGCAGGAGAACGACCATGACAATGCCAATGAACAATGTCGTCCCGACCGAGACCGAAGAACTGGTGCCCTCGCGCTATGCCGTGAAAGTCGGTGACATCGAGGTGCTGGTAGTGAGTGACGGTGTACTGCCATTGCCCACCGAAACCATGTCGACCAACGCTGACCCAGCCGCCCGCGCGGCTTGGTTCAAGGACATGTTCCTGGGGCCGGAAACCTTCGACTGGGCGCTGAATGTATTGCTGGTGCGCAGCGGCGAGCAGGTCATCCTGGTGGATGCCGGACTGGGTGGGCAGTTCCCTGGGTTCCCGCGGGCCGGGCTGTTCCCGAAACGGCTGGCGGCGGCCGGCATCGCGCTGGAGTCGATCACCGATATCGTCATCACCCACATGCACATGGATCACATCGGCGGTCTGCTGGTGGAAGAGGTGAAGAACCGCTTGCGTGCGGACGTAAAGATCCATGTCACCGCGACAGAAGTAGACTTCTGGGCTGCACCGGACTTTTCGCAAACGGACATGCCTAAACCGGTACCAGATGTGCTGCGGTCCACGGCAAAAGCGTTCATGCAAGCCTACGGCGACAAGATCCGCACCTTTGAGCTGCACCATGAAGTGGCGCCCGGTGTCGTCGCCAGCCTTACCGGCGGTCATACCCCGGGGCACTGTGTGGTGTACATCAACTCGAACGGAGAGCAGCTGACCTTCGCCGGAGACGCACTGTTCCCGGTAGCCTTTGACCACCCGGATTGGCACAACGGCTTCGAACACGACCCCGAGGAGTCAGTGCGGGTAAGGATGGCGCTGCTACACGATGCCGCAACCACTGGCGAACTGTTCGTCGCGACACACTTGCCCTTCCCTTCTGTAGGGCGGGTAGCAGTGGACGGTGAAGGGTTCCGCTGGGTCGCGGGATTCTGGAATTATTGAAAAACATCGTGGTGCTCGACAGCCCCTCACACATAGCAGTGCGTTGCACGAGATGCACTGCTCTGGTGAGGGGCTCCCGGAACTCAAGCCGAACTAGGCCAGCGCAGCTTCCTGCTCCAGCAACGACCAACCGCCATGCCCATCCACCTCAAGCCGGTGGGTATGGAACGCCGCCAGCGTGCTACGGTGGCCGACACTGACCAGCAATGCACTCGGCATCTCCGAACGCAACAACGCATACAGGGCATGCTCGAGCCCTTCATCCATCGCCGAGGTGGACTCGTCGAGGAACACCACCTGTGGCCTGTTGAATAGTACCCGGGCAAACGCCAGGCGCTGCTGCTCGCCCACCGAGAGGATGTGTGACCAGTCGCAGCTGACGTCCAGACGCTCGGCGAGGTGGGCCAGGTTGACCTGGCGCAATGCCTGCTGCATCAGCAGTTCATCCTTGGGTTTGCTGGCTGCCGGGTAGGCAATGACGGTACGCAAGTCACCCAGCGGCAGGTACGGGCGTTGCGACAGGAACAGTGCCTGATGGCCCGTTGGCCGCCTGACCTTGCCTTCTGCATACGGCCAAAGGCCCGCCAGGGCACGCAGCAACGTGGTTTTACCACTGCCCGATGGCCCTTTGATCAACAACGCCTGACCGGCGTGCAGGCTCAGGTCCAGGTCGGTGATAAGGGCATGCCCGTCCGGGCGTAACACCTGCAATCCAGCGATCTGCAGCGCATGCGCCTGGTCTTCGGTAGTGACGCGCGGCAGCGCACTCGCCTGCTGGTTGGCATCCAGAAAGCCGGTGAGACGGTCAAGGGTTGCGCGGTACTGCGCGAACGCATCGTACGACTCACGGAAGAACGACAGAGAATCCTGCACCTGCCCAAAGGCCTGGGAAGTTTGCATGACATCGCCCAGCTTGATCGCCCCACTGAAGAAGCGCGGCGCCTGAAGAATGAACGGAAACACGACAGCGACCTGACTGACACCCAAGTTGAAGCCACTGAGCTTCAGGTTCCTGTACACCAATGCCCATACATTCACGATCAAGGAAGCAAAGCGGCCCAGCAACGTGCCCCGCTCGACTTGCGAACCTTGGTAGAAGGCAATGTTCTCGGCGTTCTCACGCAGACGCATCAACGTGTAACGGAAGTTGGCGGTGAGTTTCTCGTTGAGGAAGTTAAGCCGGATCAGCGGGCGCCCGAGTCGGAAGGCCACCCAGGTGGCGGCGATGACATACAGGTACACGGCAAACACCATCGCCCGAGGGATCTCCACGCCGGCCACCGTCAATGGTGCTGACAGCCCCCAGAGGATGCCAGTAAACGCCACCAGCGAAACCAGCGCACTGACTGCGCCCAAGGCAAGGGTGACGGAGTTGGTGACGAAAGCGTTAACGTCCAGTTCGATACGCTGGTCGGGGTTGTCCACCGGCTCGGCAAGGAACTGGCCACGGTAATAGGCATCGCCCTGCATCCAGTCGTGGGTCAGGCGCTCGGTAAGCCAGACCCGCCACTTGATGCTGAATGCCTGACTGACATAGAAGGTGAACAACGAGCGCAGCACATGGATGGTGGCCAGCACCGCGAAAACGCCGAGCAGGTACCAGAACGCCGCTTGGTCAAGGCCTTGCAAAGCGCTGTAGAAGCCGTTGTACCAAAACGAGAACAGCACGTTAAGGCGAACCGAAAACAGCGTCAGGACCAGCAGCAGGGCGAACACCAGCAACGGCCGCCAACTGCGCCTGAAACTGAAATAGGGTCCCGCAAGCTGCCAGAACTGGCTGCCCCAGCGTGTACAACGCACAGCCAGAGTCGCGGCTGCAGTGAAGCTGACAAGGGTGATGAACGAGGCAATTGCCAGCCAGCTTAGGCTCTCTTGCAGGGCCTGATGCCAGTTCATTTCCATGGTAAGTATCCGTGCTGAGTATTTCCGCGAGCGTAGCACTACGCTGTCATGCTTCAGGTATAAATGACGCACATTTCATGATTTGTAGGAGCGGGTTTACCCGCGAACACCGGCAACGCCGGTGCC
>AZIG01006456.1_pt1 | contig 38261 bp, 41 predicted proteins | sample 359071 | NCBI WGS metagenome assembly AZIG01 (sample SAMN02429714, study PRJNA222667) | marine sediment metagenome | biome: Sediment sample; isolation source: enrichment culture of sample MGS-AQ(UA) from oil contaminated terminal site... | place: Jordan: Aqaba | collected 2011-05-15 | depth 18 m m | reverse complement strand
TAGTAACCCCATCCCCGGTTACACAGAATTCTGCACACCCTCAGAAATCTACAAATTCGTTCTACTCACTCGTTCCAGCCATCCTCACAGCAAGCTTCATGACAGGATATTCGTTAGCGAAGATACTGGATATCCTTTGGCGCGCACCACCTTTAACTCCTATTACAACGTAGTCATCAAGACTTCAAGACACGCAGAACTCCTCAAAGGTATCTCCTATCATAACTTCCGCCACCGATACTTCACCATATTAGTCGCCAAGAACATCAGTACGCTTTCAAAAATGTCGAAAGCCAATATTCTAGACGTAGCGATGGCCATCGCTCGCAAAAACTCATACCACGCATCCAAGAGCACACTCTCTACTTATATCCATCTCACACAAGATGCTGAAATACAATACATCCTGAAAGCAGAACCAAATGCGTCCACGACCCTCCATGCGATCCAAAGCATTGTCGATGCAACTGACGACAGATCCCCTGATGAGAAGCTCACGGCAATAACGGCATTGATACAAGCCAAGCTCTCTTGAAATGCTACTTCTTCTATTTTTCTAACCCGGAGTGGTCAGCGGAAGTGGCATCAAGCGAGAGGGACATTTGTACCTTTGTACCTTTTCTGGACTACGGTGAATCGGGGTTATGACAATAGCGTGCATTCTACGGCCCTCCAAATATGGAGCGCCGCTCCAGAAAAAGGACTCACGCTATGCTCTATCTTTCGGATGTCCAGCCTGCCTATTGCCCTCAGTGCGGCAAACCCAAGGAGCCGAGGCTGCATGGTTGGGAAGCCCAGGATCGTTTCTATAACGCTAAACAGCCTTTTCTCTGCGAATGCGGCGCACGTTATCTTCTCAGGGAGAATGTCGTTGCCAATGCGCTCGACCATGCCGAGTCGGTAGGCGGTGATGCTGGCTTCGACCGTGCCGCTTGGATGAACGTGTTCTCCGAGTTGTACGTGATTCTCGGTGCTCTCGATGCCCCCGAGGCTGTGCTGGACCAGGTATTAGCCGCAGACGAAGGTGATTTGCTGCCTTACTCCACGTTGCTCCCATTCGAGAAGGAATAGATGGACAGAATCCATTGGTTTGCCGTTTCAAACCCCGAGCAGAAGCGCTCCCCAGAATGGAGGCGTTCGTTTGGTATTAGCGACAACGGCATCGTCTTCGTGCCGGCTGCGATGGCTGGCGATGACTCAGAGTTGAACGTCATGCTCTGCGCGGCTGCCGAAGGCCAAAGCACAGTCGTTCACCTCGATCACCACTTCGTGCCCAGCGGCTGGCTCAAGCGCGAGTTCCCCAAGCACTTCGAGCTGATTGAGATCATCGAGGCCCGTGCACAACTGACGCTGGCGGCAGCTTTTTGAGCAACACGAGGGTTGATAACTGATCAATCTTTTTCTTGGGTAAAGCGATAGAACAGGTTCGGCTCGCTAACCACGTACAAATATCCTTCATTATCGATGGTTACGCCCTCAGCCTGCGGTATGCCCTTCAGCAAGCCAGCAAAAACTACGCGCCAAGGAACAGAAGCTCAGCACTTTGCCCTCATCGGTCATTTCAATCAGCAGTTTCGACTCGTCGCTCAGCAAGATCAGATGACTGCTCTGTTGGTCGAAAACAATCGAAGATAAGTCAGTGGCATGTTGGCGCTGATGGAAAATTGACCCACCCTGCCGATTGAAATTTGACCCAGGGCGGATTGCTGATTTCTGCATCAGCAACTGTGGATAAGTCTATCAGTGCAGCTGCTTTTGGAGCCCTCCTTTCAATAGCCCGGTGTTGCGATTACGGCCTGCCACATGCAGTCATGCCGCAGGCCATCCTCTGCATGAAGTCAAAACGGTTCGTCGTCCGCCGCCCCCTGGCCACCCTTACGTTTTCGTTCGCGTGATTTGATCTTTGCTTGGGCCGCCAAGCTGCTGTGTTGCAAGCGGCAGGACTCGTTGCCCGTTTCGACGATGTGGCAGTGGTGGGTCAGCCGATCCAGCAGGGTTGTGGTCATCTTGGCGTCGCCGAACACGCTCGACCATTCCGCGAAGCTCAGGTTGGTGGTGATCACCACGCTGGTGTGTTCGTAGAGCTTGGACAGCAGATGAAACAGCAGCGCGCCGCCGGCCTGGCTGAACGGCAGATAACCCAGCTCGTCGAGGATGACCAAATCCATGCGCAGCAAAGCCTGGGCGATCCGCCCGGCTTTGCCGTCGTGCTTCTCGCGTTCCAGCAGATTGACCAGGTCGACCGTGGAGTAGAAGCGCACGCGCAGCCGTGTTGGGTGATGCCGGACACGGCCAGTGCGGTGGCCCGGTGGGTTTTGCCGGTGCCCGGGCCACCGATCAGCACCACGTTCTGCGCGCTGTCGGTAAAGGCCAGGCTGGCCAGCTCTCTGATCAGGCGGGCGTCGGCGCTGGTGGCGGTGAAGTCGAAGCCCGCCAGGTCGCGATGCATCGGTAGCTTGGCCATGTTCATTTGGTGGCTCACTGAGCGCATGGCGCGATCCGCGTGTTCCTGCTGCAGCAGGTGTTCGAGCAGCCACCTGGAAGAGGTCGTTGCCGACTCGCCCTGCGCGATCAACTCTGCCCAGGCATTGGCCATGCCGTGCAGGCGTAGCTCCTTGAGTTCAGCAATGAGATCACGCATGACCGATCTCCTCGGCCTGGCCACGCAGGCGGTCGTAGCGTGCCGTGTTGGCAACAGGTGCCTCCTTGAGCGACAAGTGGGTTTCGACGGTGGGCGGCGGTTCGCTCGCCGTCAGCCGTGCCACGACATTGAGGATGTGTTCGGCGCTCAGGCTGCCGCTCGCCAGAACCAGCTCAACGGCCACCAACACGGTATCGAGTCCGGCGACCGGTACGGCGGCCAGGACTTGCGCCATGATCCGATCACCGTCGGTATGCCGCCCCAGACCGCGCTTGAGCTGACGCAGCGGCACTGGCAGATCGGCAAAGGGCGCGCCGTTGCGCAGCGCCCTCGGCTTGCGCTCGATCAGTGGGAGGTAGTGCTGCCAGTCATAGCTGACCTGGTCGCGATCCAGCAAACGCGCATGGCTGGCGATCAGCGCGTCGTCGGCTACCACCTCGATCCGGGTCGGATACAAACGGCTGCTGACCCACTTACCGGCGTACTCACAAGGCACCGAGTAGCGGTTGCGTCCCACGCTGACCTGGCCGGTGCTGGACACCCGCGCAGGAAGCTCAACGTAACCGTCGAAGGCTGCGGGCATAGGCAAAGGTTCGGCCCGCTCCAATTCCAGCACCTCGGCCACACTGAGGCCGCTGTAGTGCGGGTGCGACAGCTCGCCCCAAAGCGCGCGACAACGCGCCCGAGCCAGGCATTGAGCGCCTCGAAGGAGTGGAATTGATGATCTTGGGCGTCCAGCCAGATGCGCCGCCGGCTGTCTTGCACGTTCTTCTCAACGATGCCCTTTTCCCAGCCCGCGGCGACGTTGCAGAAGTCCGGGTCGAACAGGTAGTGGGCGCGCATCACCGCAAAGCGGGCATTCACCGTGCGGCCTTTGCCCTTGTTGGCCTTGTCGACGGCCGTCTTCATGTTGTCGTAGATGCCTAGACGCGGCACCCCGCCCAAGGCGCTGAACGCGCGCGTATGGGCGTCGAACAACATCTCGTGGCCCTGGCTCGGATACGCCACCAGCCAGAACGCACTGCTGGCGCAGAGCTTCAGGTGCGCCACCTGCATGCGCCGGTAAATGCCGCCGATCAGCAGGCCTTCCTCGCTCCAGTCAAACTGAAACGCCTCACCCAGCGCAAAGCTCAGCGGCACAGAGGCCTGCAACGCCTTACCCTATTCCCCGCGCCAGACGCGGATAAACGCGGTGAGCTGGCTGTAGCCACCGTCGTACCCCTCGGCCTTGATCTGCGCCAACAGCGCCTTGGCACTGCGCCGCTGTTGCTTGGGGCGCAGCTAATCGGCCTGCAGCGCCTGCTCCAGCGTGGCGTGATAAGGGCTGAGTTTGTTGAAGATCGCGCGGCGTTGGTAAACCGGCTGCTTCGCCTCGGGTGCTCTAACCCACTTGCGAATCGTGTTGCGCGCCAACAGGTGCGCTTGGCTATCTTATGCAGCGACAGCTTGTCGCGGAAATACATCCGGCGAATTTTGCCCATCATTTCCATACTGATCACCCTGTGTTCGCATGCTCAAAAATTGAGCAGAAGCAGTTGAACACCTGGGTCAGTTTTCAGTCGGCAGAACAGCCTCTACTGGGTCAGTTTTCGGTCAGCGGCAACACAAGGGGACGCCAATGTTAACCGGAAGCCCGGGTTTTGGAGGTTTCTAATCGTGCCTTGGCGCAGCGACAGCCCTCGGTCCCCCAGATAGCCATTGATCACCGCCAGCATGCTTGCGGCCAGCTCGTGTTTTTCCAGCAGACGACGGAGCAAAAACTACCCGTAGGTGTAGTTGGCGCAAGCGTCCGATTAGCTCAGGTTTATGATGTCGAGAGTGAGAGTGGGCGGCTTAACTTTCTCAGTTAGGCATAAAATTACGTCTTAAATCTCGTAGCGACTAATTTAATAAAAATTGGAGAACACCAAATGCATGAGAAACACAGAGTTCTGGATTCCGCTCCAGAGTACGTAGACAAAAAGAAATATCTCTGGATACTATCAACTTTGTGGCCGGCTACTCCGATGATCGGAATCTGGCTTGCAAATGAAACTGGTTGGGGGATTTTTTATGGGCTGGTATTGCTCGTATGGTACGGCGCACTTCCATTGCTTGATGCGATGTTTGGTGAGGACTTCAATAATCCGCCTGAAGAAGTGGTGCCGAAACTAGAGAAGGAGCGGTACTATCGAGTTTTGACATATCTAACAGTTCCTATGCATTACGCTGCATTAATTGTGTCAGCATGGTGGGTCGGAACTCAGCCAATGTCTTGGCTTGAAATTGGTGCGCTTGCCTTGTCACTGGGTATCGTGAACGGACTAGCGCTCAATACAGGACACGAACTCGGTCACAAGAAGGAGACTTTTGATCGTTGGATGGCCAAAATTGTGTTGGCTGTCGTAGGGTACGGTCACTTCTTTATTGAGCATAATAAGGGTCATCACCGTGATGTCGCTACACCGATGGATCCTGCAACATCCCGGATGGGAGAAAGCATTTATAAGTTTTCAATCCGTGAGATCCCAGGAGCATTTATTCGTGCTTGGGGGCTTGAGGAACAACGCCTTTCGCGCCGTGGCCAAAGCGTTTGGAGTTTCGATAATGAAATCCTCCAACCAATGTTCATCACAGTTATTCTTTACGCCGTTCTCCTTGCCTTGTTTGGACCTAAGATGCTGGTGTTCCTGCCGATTCAAATGGCTTTCGGTTGGTGGCAACTGACCAGTGCGAACTATATTGAACATTACGGCTTGCTCCGTCAAAAAATGGAGGACGGTCGATATGAGCATCAAAAGCCGCACCATTCTTGGAATAGTAATCACATCGTCTCTAATCTAGTGCTGTTCCACCTTCAGCGGCACTCGGATCACCACGCGCATCCAACACGTTCTTATCAGTCACTTCGGGATTTTCCCGGCCTGCCGGCTCTTCCGACGGGTTACCCTGGCGCATTTTTGATGGCGATGATTCCTCAATGGTTTAGATCAGTTATGGATCCCAAGGTAGTAGATTGGGCTGGTGGTGACCTTAATAAGATCCAAATTGATGATTCGATGCGAGAAACCTATTTGAAAAAATTTGGGACTAGTAGTGCTGGTCATAGTTCGAGTACCTCTGCGGTAGCATCGTAGTTATGTGAGCACGCAGAGCCCGGCGGTCGATATTTACAATAAGTGCTTCAATTTTATGTGCGGCGTTGAAAGCTCTCCAAAGAGTGTACTTCGCTAAAGTACTGAGGGTTGATTGCCTCTATGTAATTGTTTTGAAGGCGACCTGCTCCGATAGTTTCACTCTGATGAAGTTGTCGGAGCAGCGACTAACGCTGTGTTAATAGGAGAGTGGGAGAATGTCAAGATACCAGTGTCCAGATTGTCAGTATATCTATGATGAAAATAAGGGAGAGCCGCACGAAGGTTTCCACCCGAACACCAGCTGGAATGATATCCCCAAAGATTGGGCATGCCCGGACTGCGCAGTTCGAGACAAGGTGGACTTTATCTTTCTCGCGGATTCTCCCTCGAAAGAAACACAGCTAGGGGTGAATAGTCAGCTTGCCAACTCGGAAAGTGGTATTTCAGATGCTACTCCAACTGGAATGGCAGTTTTGGCCGCAGAATTAGTGATCCCACTTAATCAAGATAATAAAAATGAGGGCTGTGCGGCTAAGACTGAAGTTCTTGAACAGGCGAGCACCCCACAGGTTGTAAGAAAATCTTCCACAAGGAAGAGGATGAGAAATAAATAACGCAAATTTGCCGCAACGCAAAATAACGATTTGACATGGTGATGAGTATGGCTAGCTATAAATGCCCGGATTGTAATTATGTTTATGATGAGAGTGCGGGTAATGTGCATGAGGGGTTTTCTCCAGGTACGCCTTGGCACCTTATTCCTGAGGATTGGTGCTGCCCCGATTGCGCCGTTCGAGACAAGCTTGACTTCATGTTAATTGAGAGCGGCGTAGGTGAAAAGGGCGTCACCTCAACCCATACTTCGCCAAATTTATCCGAGGTTAGTGGCACAAGTTTAAGTGCTGAAGCAGTGGTTGCGCCGACAAGCTTAGAGAAATTGCCTAGTGCCGACGTTAAAGGCCAAGAGCTATATAAAACTCAACCTCCAAGGTCTGATGCCCAAGGCGGGAAAGCATACTTGAAGTGGATATGTATTACATGTGGCCATATATATGATGAGGCGTTGGGCGATGAGGTCGAGGGTTTTACTCCAGGTACTCGCTTTGAGGATATTCCTGATGACTGGTGCTGTCCGGATTGCGGGGCTACGAAAGAAGACTATGTGCTCTACGAGGAAAAGTGAAGATTATAACTTCAAGTCATTCTAGGTAATTCAGGACAAAATAAAAATGACCATACCAATTAGCCTGGCCAAGTTAGACTCTAGTGCCGATATCCATTCAGCGCTTGAAGTATTTAATTTGCAGAAAGTTGCAAGTAGTGCGCGTCGTGGTAAATTTGGCATAGCAGAGCGCATCGCTGCTCTTAATTTACTTAAGGAAACTATTCAGCGTCGTGAGCCTGAAATTATTGCTGCACTTGCAGCGGACTTTCGCAAGCCGGCAAGCGAGGTGAAGCTAACAGAAATCTTTCCGGTATTGCAAGAAATTAATCATGCCAAACGGAACCTTAAAGATTGGATGAAGCCACGGCGAGTGAGGGCGGCACTTAGTGTAGCGGGCACGCGGGCAGGACTTCGTTACGAGCCTAAGGGTGTCTGTTTGATAATTGCGCCGTGGAACTATCCATTCAACCTTAGTTTCGGTCCTCTTGTATCTGCGTTAGCGGCAGGAAATAGCGTTGTTATAAAGCCGTCTGAATTGACACCACACACTGCAACACTGATCGGATCTATAGTCAGGGAGGCATTCTCTGTTGACCTAGTCGCTGTGGTGGAGGGTGATGCCGCAGTTTCCCAGGAGCTGTTGGCTCTGCCATTTGACCATATTTTTTTTACTGGTAGTCCTAGGGTCGGCAAGTTAGTGATGGAAGCGGCGTCAAAAACACTAGCTTCGGTTACTTTGGAGTTAGGCGGAAAATCTCCAACCATTATTGGACCAACAGCAAATTTGCCGAAAGCTGCGCGCAACATAGTGTGGGGTAAGTTTTCAAACAACGGCCAGACGTGCATAGCGCCTGATCACGTATTTGTTCATCGGTGTATAGCCCAGAAATTCAATGAAATTCTTGTGAAAGAGATTGTGCGAGTTTATGGGAAGGATTTTACTGCGCAGCGTAGATCGGCAGACTATTGCAGGATTGTCAATGATCAACATTTCAATCGAATTAATAAACTCCTGACCGACGCAAAAGCTAAAGGTGCAAAAATTCTGCAAGGGGGTCAAGTTGACGCGACTGAGAGGCTTGTGGTGCCAACGGTTTTATCTAACGTCACTGCTGCTATGGATATTAACCATGAGGAAATATTCGGGCCGCTACTTCCTATAATTGAATACGATGATATAGATTCTGTAATTAAGCGTGTGAATGACGGTGACAAGCCCCTGGCGCTGTATGTCTTTTCTGAAGATAAACAATTTGTAAATAACATCGTGGCTCGTACAAGCTCTGGTTCGGTCGGAGTTAATCTGAGTGTCGTGCACTTTTTGCACCCTAATCTCCCATTTGGCGGTGTCAATAATAGTGGTATCGGCAGTGCTCATGGAGTTTACGGGTTCAGGGCGTTTTCTCACGAAAAACCAGTTCTTATTGATAAGTTCTCAATCACGCATTGGTTGTTTCCGCCTTATACCAAGAAGGTGAAGCAGTTGATTGGTATCACAGTTAAGTATTTGAGCTGAATAATTTTTTTGATAAATCATTACCTCGAGAAGATAAAATGTACGACTATATAATCGTTGGTGCTGGATCTGCAGGATGTGTGCTTGCTAATCGTCTTTCGGCCGACCCCTCTAAAAGAGTTTGTTTACTTGAAGCTGGGCCGCGAGATACGAATCCGCTAATTCATATGCCGTTAGGTATTGCTTTGCTTTCAAATAGTAAAAAGTTGAATTGGGCTTTTCAAACTGCGCCACAGCAAAATCTCAACGGCCGGAGCCTTTTCTGGCCACGAGGAAAAACGTTAGGTGGTTCAAGCTCAATCAACGCAATGGTCTATATCCGAGGGCATGAAGACGATTACCACGCATGGGAGCAGGCGGCCGGCCGCTACTGGGGTTGGTACCGGGCTCTTGAGTTGTTCAAAAGGCTTGAATGCAACCAGCGATTCGATAAATCCGAGCACCATGGGGTTGACGGAGAATTAGCTGTTAGTGATTTAAAATATATCAATCCGATTAGCAAAGCATTCGTGCAAGCCGGCATGGAGGCCAATATTAATTTCAACGGAGATTTCAACGGCGAGTACCAGGACGGCGTAGGGTTCTATCAAGTAACCCAAAAAAATGGACAACGCTGGAGCTCGGCGCGTGCATTCTTGCACGGTGTACTTTCCAGACCAAATCTAGACATCATTACTGATGCGCATGCATCAAAAATTCTTTTTGAAGACCGTAAGGCGGTTGGTGTTTCTTATATAAAAAAAGATATGCACCATCAAGTCAAGACAACGAGTGGTGGTGAAGTCCTTCTTAGTCTTGGCGCAGTCGGCACGCCTCACCTTCTAATGCTTTCTGGTGTTGGGGCTGCAGCCGAGCTTAAGGAACATGGTGTTTCTCTAGTCCATGATCTTCCTGAGGTGGGGAAAAATCTTCAAGATCATTTGGACATCACATTGATGTGCGCAGCAAATTCGAGAGAGCCGATAGGTGTTGCTCTTTCTTTCATCCCTCGTGGTGTCTCGGGTTTGTTTTCATATGTGTTTAAGCGCGAGGGCTTTCTCACTAGTAACGTGGCAGAGTCGGGTGGTTTTGTAAAAAGTTCTCCTGATCGTGATCGGCCCAATTTGCAGTTTCATTTCCTTCCAACTTATCTTAAAGATCACGGTCGAAAAATAGCGGGTGGTTATGGTTATACGCTACATATATGTGATCTTTTGCCTAAGAGCCGAGGCAGAATTGGCCTAAATAGCGCCAATCCATTGCAGCCGCCTTTAATTGACCCGAACTATCTTAGCGACCATGAAGATATTAAAACGATGGTTGCGGGCATTAAGATAGGGCGCGCTATTTTGCAGGCCCCATCGATGGCGAAGCATTTTAAGCATGAAGTAGTACCGGGCCAGGCTGTTAAAACTGATGATGAATTAATCGAAGATATTCGTAGGCGAGCTGAGACTATATACCATCCGGTAGGTACTTGCAGGATGGGTAAAGATCCAGCGTCAGTTGTTGATCCGTGCCTGAAGATCCGTGGGTTGGCAAATATTAGAGTCGTTGATGCGTCAATTATGCCGCACTTGGTCGCGGGTAACACAAACGCTCCAACTATTATGATTGCAGAAAATGCGGCAGAAATAATTATGCGGAATCTTGATGTGGAAGCATTAGAGGCTAGCGCTGAGTTTGCACGCGAGGGTGCAGAGCTGGAGTTGGCATGATAGCTGTCTGCATGTAAAAAACATGGTCAGTAGATGGTTTTTTTAATGAACATAAATCATCAATGTGAGGCGACGTGATGTTAGGTCAGATGATGCGTAATCAGTTGGTCATTGATTCGCTTGTTGAGCATGCTGCACGATATCATGGTGCGAGAGAGGTGGTTTCAGTCGAAACCTCTGAAGATGTAACAAGAAGTTGTTGGAAAGATGTGGAGCTTCGTGCTCGTAAGCTCGCTTCTGCATTGGGCAAGATGGGTCTTACGCCTAGTGATCGTTGTGCAACGATTGCATGGAACAATATTCGTCATCTTGAGGTTTACTACGCTGTCTCTGGCGCAGGAATGGTATGCAATACAATCAATCCGAGACTTTTCATTGAGCAGATCACATATGTGATAAACCATGCGGAGGATAAGGTAGTATTTCTTGAAGATACGTTCTTGCCAATCATTGCAGAGATTCGCGGTTCGTTACCAAAAGTCAAGGCGTTTGTCTTGATGGCTCATAATAATTCAAATGCATATGCTCAAATGCCAGGATTGATTGCATATGAGGATCTAATTGGTCAGGGTGATGATAACTATATATGGCCTGATGTAGATGAAAATGAGGCGTCTAGTCTATGTTACACATCAGGAACTACGGGCAACCCGAAGGGTGTACTTTATTCACACCGCTCGACAGTTTGCATTCAATGACCACCGCAATGCCAGACACACTAAATTTGTCTGCGCGAGATACCATTTTGCCCGTAGTCCCAATGTTTCATGTAAATGCATGGGGGACTCCATATTCCGCTGCAATGGTTGGTGCGAAGCTAGTTCTTCCTGGTCCGGCTCTTGATGGCGCTAGTTTATCGAAGTTGATTGCTAGCGAAGGAGTTAGCATTGCTCTTGGGGTGCCGGTTGTTTTGCAGGGGTTGTTAGCGGCACAAGCCGGTAATGGTTCTAAAAGCCCAAGCCTCACGCGGGTTGTTGTAGGAGGTTCGGACTTTCCTGCGTCTATGATTAGAGAATTTAACGATATATATGGTGTTGAAGTTATTCATGCTTGGGGTATGACTGAGCTTTCGCCATTTGGCACGGCAAACACTCCACTCGCGCACCACGTAGATTTATCTCCGGATGAAAAGCTTTCACTGCGCAAAAGCCAAGGGCGCCCGCCTTACGGTGTCGAGTTAAAAATCGTTAATGATGAGGGGATTAGACTACCTGAAGATGGTCGAAGTAAAGGCAACCTAATGGCGCGTGGGCACTGGGTTATTAAAGATTACTTTCATAGCGATCCTGGTTCGACACTCTCAGATGGTTGGTTTTCAACTGGAGACGTGGCTACCATAGATTCGGACGGTTTCATGACAATCTGTGATCGTGCAAAGGACATTATAAAGTCTGGCGGTGAGTGGATCAGTTCGGTAGAGCTGGAGAGTATTGCGATTGCGCACCCTCATATTGTTGATGCTGCTGTTATCGCTGCAAGGCACGAAAAATGGGACGAGCGACCTCTCCTCATCGCAGTTAAATCCCCTAATTCGGAATTAACAAGTGGTGAGGTATGTAATTATTTCGCAGATAAAGTGGCAAGATGGCAAATTCCAGATGCCGCTATCTTTGTTGAAAAACTGCCACGCAATGGTACTGGCAAGATTTTGAAGAATCGTTTGCGCGACACATATGGTGATATTTTATTGCGCAGTAGTTCTTCTGTCTGTGAATAAGCTTTCTGTATGGGCTTAGACTGATTTTTAGATATCAGTCTCTGTGATATGTTAGCAGTCCTATTTAAGAATATGTCGACAACAAAACGAGGGTAGCACAATGAGTTTTTCTAATTATAAAGTAATCGCGATGCCGGTGTTGGTTGCTAATTTTATTTTGGGGGCAGCCACTGCATGGGCGAATGAAAATTATCCGGCGAAATCTGCTGGCTATAATCAAGGTGACTGGGTCGCTAGCTTCAATTTTTCTAAGGTCTATGTGGGTGAGGAGCTTGGCGATCTAAATGTTGGGGGGGGGGCTTTGCCAAATGCTGATGTAAGTATTGGTAATGATACAACACTTACGTTTGATATCGCCTATTTTGTTAGCTCAAATTTAGCGGTGGATTTTTTTGTTGGGGTGCCAGCTAGGGCTAAATTTCAAGGTGAGAAATCAATCTCCTCGCTGGGAAGAGTCAGTGAAGTTGATTACGGCCCTGCAATTCTTTCGCTTCAATATCATTACGATAGCTTTGATCGACTTTATCCATATGTTGGGGTTGGTGTTGGTCGGGTGCTTTTTTTTGATAAAACCGACGGTGCTTTGAGTTCGTTTGATATTAAGGATAAATGGGCGCCTGCTTTTCAGGTCGGCCTTAGATATGACATTGGTAACTCATGGATGCTAAATTCAGATTTGCGTTATATTCCTTTCAAAACGGACGTCAAAGGTACTCTTGGCCCGGTTCCTGTTTCTACTAAAATTGAGGTTGATCCTTTCATTCTCAGTCTTGGTGCGTCATATGTTTTCTAAGTAATCAGGTCTGTCACTGTCGCAGCACTCTTTCGATCCATTAGAGAGGGTGCTTTTTTCTTGAAAGCCCCGCTCCGGATCAGCGATATATGGGCCATCCGTGTAAGGCTCCAGATTGCGGAGAGATCCTGGGATCTTGCTCCATTCGACTCGTCCATCGACAGCAAGCTGCGAGCCTGCGACTTAACCAAACTTCGTGTGCGCGACATAGCCCATGGAGAACACGTGTCGCCGCGAGCCATCGTGATGCAGCAGAAAACTGGTCGCGGTAGGGACGACGGTTAACTGCCGCCCCCCGTACGGGCGTCATGCTCCGTATAGCCTTCTGCTTCGCTTAACAGCATCGGCATCCCGAATTTGTGATTACGCGGCTCCATGGCTGGCCCATCGGTTTCCCCTGTCAACGCTTTACCCTGAACCTCACGGCGCAACATGCATGACTCGGTGTCTGGTTGATTCGCCATTTATTACCAGTATCGAACTGTCATCGACTACCCTCTGCCAGCTTTAACTGGCGCACTAAGCCCTCCATAATCCGCAAATACCCTGCAAGATTCACAAGCACTTGAATTCCATGTGCACGAGCAAGTGCCCGGGTTGATTGCCGCAGCAATAATATTACTTAGATAACTACACCAAGGAGTAGTTGAAGGCAGACTAAAGATAAGTTCAGCCCTACCATGTTAGATGTGAGAGTAAATGGCCTGATTTTCCTATGTGGAGAGAAATTAGGTTGCGTGATACTTTGCAGAGACTTCTTGAACAGTGGGAGAACAACAAGATGATTGGCAAAAACCGCTTTCTGCATTATGCTCCAGAATACGTGGATAAAAATAAATATTTTTGAATGCTTTCAACTTGCCATAGCGCTTAGAGGGTTTAATATGAACTGTTCGCTGCGGTGTCGTTTTTTTTTGATTCTTGCTATGGCAGGATTTTCTTTTTTTGTTTCGCTATTCGGGATGCGATTAATGCATAAGATGGCTGAATTTGCTTATTTTGAAAGGGAGCATGTTGTTGCCTTGAGCAAGGTGTACTACGAGCTGCATAAAAAAGAAATAGATATAAGTTTTATAGTAGGGCAGGTGCAGAGGGCTCGTAGACAAACTACAGCTGTTAACAGTTTGTGGAAGGGTGATAAAGCTCTTTTAAGATTACTGGGAAAGGGCTTGATTCTTGAGCTGTCTGAAGCATCAGAAATAAAACTTGGGCTGCTCGAGAGGTATGCAAGTAGCATTTATAAGGATGGATTAAACCCTGGGCATATTGAGGAAATGAAACGACTTGTAAGTTGGCCCTACACGAACTCTAATCGCTTCGGGATTGAAATTGCAGATATTTCCAAACGCGTTAAAGCTTACGTGTATTTTCTTGTTGTATCAATTAATTGTCTCTTTTTTGTTGTTATTTTTCTTCTTATGAAAAAGACTCGCAGTTCAATAGATGAAATAGTTCATGTCATGAATGATATGTCAAGAGGTGATCTTACATATCGCACTACACCAAGCAATGACGAAGTTGGTAAAATGCAGTCTTCAATCATTGCGATGGGGGCTGGGGTAAGCGCCTTGATTGAATCAATAAAGCACATACAAGGTGATCTGTTTAATTCAGCGGGCGAGGCTTTAAATATCTCACAAAGCACGTCAAACGATATATGTGACCAAGCAGGTAAGATCGACGAATTTGTCAGTGCGTTATCACAGATTTCTTTCGCTATAACTGAAACTTCAAATGCGGCAAATAAGTCCTCAGCACTATCATCTGAGGGGCGGCAGTTGGCGGTTCATGGTCAAAAAGCTATTGAAACATCCGTATCATCTATAAATGCCTTGTCACAACGAGTTAATGATTCACACGTGGCTATTAAATGCATTGAAGCTGATATTGCAAAAATAGGTAAAATCATTGAAATCATTGATCAAATCACTGATCAAACAAATCTGCTGGCTTTGAATGCCGCGATTGAGGCTGCACATGCAGGCGAGGCCGGGAAGGGCTTTGCTGTTGTTGCTGATGAAGTTCGAAGCTTAGCTCAACGTACAAATAATTCCACTTATGAAATTCAGGCGATGATTGCTTCTTTAAATAAAGGTATATTTTTTGCTCTTGGTGTCATGGGAGACTGTGTCGTTGAATCAAAAAATAGTGTTAATGCAGCAAGCGAAGCTAGTAGATCAATTGAGAAGATTGTAGATTCAGTATCCCAAGTTATGTTGCAGATTGCACAAGTTGCAACTGCTTCAGAGGAGCAGAGTGCTGTTGTAAAAGACATGCTGGATAATGCAAATATTATTAGAGAAATTGCGGCAGGAGTTGAGTTGGATAGCAGGAGAATTTCGGAGGTAAATCAGTATTTAGTTAAGTTGGCTGGTGACTTGGGAAGAGCAGCAAAGGTATTTAAGTTGTATTAATTCTGTCTCTGTCCGCGCTCGTTTTGGGGGGTGACTAGTTGGCTGTCCGGAAAGTTAGTTTATGTGTGTACAGATCAAGTATTCACCTGACACCGGCCCCGTTCCGGGGCTGAGTTAAGCAGCGTCTTCCGTGGCCGGTTCTGGCTGCTCAACAATACCTTCGATGAACGCATGGCTTGGCGTTCTGCCGTTCATCATTCGCCCCTGGTGGGGCCGCTCGTAATTGTAGTGGTGCAGGTATTTATCGAATTCCTCCTGCATCTGTTCAACGCTCTCATACCACGTCGTACGCCCTGCCACGCGGAAGTGCTCATCCAGCAGGGTGCGGTGTAGTCGCTCCACAAATCCATTGCTCTGTGGACGTCGATCACGCGTGGTTCGGTGCTCGATCCCTTCGAGCTGCAGGAACAGTTCGAAGGGATAGTTATCGGGCCTGCCGCAGTATTCGCGGCCGTTATCCGACAGCACAGTTTCTACCCTCACGGCGTGCTGCTCGAAGAACGGCAGCACATCGTTATTCAATACATGGACAGCGGTGACCGGCATCTTGCTCGTGTACAGCCTGCCAAAAGCAAAACGGCTGAAGCAGTCGATGACGGTCTGCAGATAAACCTTGCGACGCCTTTGAGCGTGCCGACAAAGAACGTGTCTATCGCAACCAATTCGCCGGTGTGATGCACCTCAATCTGCCGCTCCCGGAACTCAGGGCTAAAGCGTTCCAGCAGGCGAATCTGCTCATCGCTGAGCTCCAAGGCACGATCCTTCTGTTCTCGTTCCAATCGCAACAAACGGTCATGCTTGGACAGCAAGTCATGCCTGCTCCAGACGCCTCGAACGCCGCCTGAGCTAACCGTGATGCCGCGCAGGGCTAGTTCTTGTGATACCCGCAGTGGGCCGTGGGTAGGGCTTTGTAAGCTGTAGTCCAGAATGGCCTGCTCAATCTCGGGCGACACCCGGTTAGTATGCGTACCTTTGCAGCCCGGCAGCTTATCCAGCAGGCCAGATGACCCGTAGGTCTGGTAATTCCTGCGGATCTCGTAGAACTGCTGGCGGCTGTATCCCATCACCTTGCAGGCCTTGCTGACGTTGCGTAGCTCTTGCGCCAAGTCCAGCAGGCTTAGCTTAAGTCGTGCTATTTTCTCCTCGGTGGTCATGCGTGCTTCTCCAGGTTACGGACAGGTAGGGGTACCCGTTTCATAACCCGGTTCGAGGCCGTATGACCACCACCCCTGACAGTGGTCAACTGTCAGGTGAATACCATATCAGCACATGTGAAACAGAGAGTTTTTAACCGCAGCGATAACCTCGCAGCGCCCATTTCCCCCATTACAGGCGCACCTCTCCTGTGGATTCCACGCCATTTGGACATGCAGCCCACGCTGATCCGGACACCTGATCCACGATCATTCAGACAGGCAGTCGGAGCGGAGCGACGCAGAGTTGGCATTGTTAGTCTGAGGTGCCCAGCGTCATCAATTTCTTCGCCCGCTTGCGCATTGATTCGCCCTTGAGATTGATCCGGTAAGCGTTGTGACCAGGCGGTCGAGGATAGCATCGGCCAAGGTCAGATCGCCGATCAATTCGTGCCAACTGTCCACCGGCATCTGGCTGGTCACGATGGTTGAGCGCTGGCCGTAGCGGTCGTCCAACAGTTCAAGCATGTCGCGCCGTTGTTCGGCGTTGAACGGGGCCAGGCCCCAGTCATCGAGTAATGTTGAGCTCAACATTACTCGATTTATGTGTAGCGGCCAGTTATGTGGAGTAAATGCAGTTCGACTTCTGATGTGACGCCAGCTTCAGTCTCGGCAACTCCACATAACTTCGTCACAACCGCCGCAGCCATTCGACCACATCGACACCAGCCTGGGTACCGCCTGCGGCCAGCGGTGACAAGGCTTCCGGAAAAACCTGGGCGTGCACCTGGCGCTTCAGGTCCAGATCGGCGCGCGTATCGCCGGCATTGTGCTTGGTCTTGAAGCGCTCGGATTCCAAGCGCTTGAGCCAGAGGCAGAAACCTTTTCGCTCCCAGTAGAGGATCTTGTCCTGGCTACGGGTGCGATTGAGGAACACGAACAGCAACGGCAGGCCGTTGATGGATTTGCGGAAGTCGTCGGGCTTTGGATACAGGCAGACCTTCTGCACCTTGGTGTCGGGACGCATCATGGCGGGGCCCCACTGGGGAAAACAGGGCGCCCAGCGTCCAGAAACGGATAGCTCAGTTGAAGGTGGAGCTTATGGAACGCTTACCGCCAACACAGCAGTGTATTTGAATAAGAGCTCGAACATGATCGGATCTCCCATTTCAGCAAGGGAAATCCCACCATAGCCACCACCGATTTATGTGGCGTAGAAAACGGTCATCACCAAATATGGCAATACTTCCCCGCTCAAGCGCCACATAACAGCCTGGGCCACATTTTACGCGGTAGTTCCGCACGTACGGAGTGCGGGGGGCGGCAGGTAACTGCCGTCCCTATCGCGACCGTTGGTTCGAGTGGCTGAGCATCATTGCTAATCAGGTAATTTTATTCTCCCTGCAAGCGCACCTTGACGTTTAGGCAAATTTATTGTCTCAGTTGCAATCAGTCGCTCCTGCTTGTACGCAAGGACTTCTAGTTCAAGAGTTTCGTTATTAATTGCAACAACGAGTTTATCGTAGTCCTTTAGAGCACCAAGTCCTTGCAGCGCCATCCCTTTAAGATCAGACCAGAACCGTGGTGGGGTTGGTGCTGGTGTTGATGTGCCACAGATGCTACTTGCGACAATTTGAGCGTGTGTAACCGCATTATGAATTGTCTCTAAACGTACCATCGTTCCCCAAAAAGGATTTCTAGCCATTGCGCAGTCGCCGATTGCATATATACTTGTATCCGATGTACACATCTGATCATCGACCACAACACCATTACTCACTTCAAGGGCCGCCTCAGTTGCCAGCTCTAGCTCTGGGATAGCGCCGATTCCAACTACAATCAGATCCGCCTGAATTTCTTCTCCACTTTCAAGTACGCATTGTTCAACATGGCCATTCCTGCCCTTTATAGACGTTAATTTAGCATTCAGCTTGAACTCAATTCCTTCAGCCTCCAGGCGGGCTCTGACTAAGTTTGCTGCTGCCGGCGTAACCACGCGCGCCATTACACGCGGGGCGGCTTCTATCACTGTGACCCTCTTCCCTAAGCCCACCGCAGCTGAGGCGACTTCAAGCCCGATTACTCCGCCGCCCAACACAACAACAGACGCACTCTCCACAAGTTTCCTACGTAAATTTTTGGCGTCTTCCATACTGCGTAAATAGCAGACCCCAGACAGTTCAGCTCCCTCGCAGGTTAACCTACGTGCGCTAGCACCTGTTGCAAGAATCAATTTTTCATACGCGTATTCTTTTCCATCTTTAGAAGAAACTATCTTACGCCCCACGTCGATTGATACAATCGGTGTATTTAACGAAATGGTAATATTGTTATTCGTATAAAAACCTTCTGGCTTTAATGGCACTGCGGATTCTGCAATCTCACTTGTCAGAAAAGCCTTGGATAGAGGAGGCCGCTGATAAGGCGCCACAGACTCTCTGCTAAAAATCCTAATTTCCCCTTTATAACCATATTGACGAAGCCAGAACGCAGCATTTACTCCAGCTGTACCAGCGCCAACAACAACGATTGCCATAATTCTCTCTCCGGTATACTTTTCACTATATCACTTAATGCCGATTATTTTAGATAATCCCTTGACGCTCAGCTTCAATTGTTGCTTGCGTGCGATTCACTACATTCAAGGTGGCAAATATTTTCCTCATATGCCACTTTATAGCATCTTCGGTGACATGCATATTTGTTGCTATTTGTTTGTTTGTGCGCCCCTCTTTTACAAGCCTCAAGACAGCAATCTGCTTCCGTGTCAATAAAGCGTCAGCTTTATTCTCTGCGGACTTTCCAATCTCAACTATTCGCGGAAGACTAAAAGCCCCAATCGCTTGATCTAAATTAACTGCTGTGAAGACTTCACATGAAGCCGGTATTATTCGCTCAATTAAACATACTTCATCAAGAACTGTTTGAAAGCATTGAAGCTGTTTTGCTATCTCCACTGCATAAACAATGTTAAGCTGAGCCTTTTTTAAATCACCGGCACCTGCCTGCGCTCCGGCCAAACACAATAATCCACGGACTTCCAGCTGGCCCGCGTTAATTTTACGGGCTTGCTGAATAGCCAATAACGCTCTGTGCGCGGCACTATGAAAGTTCTGATCTCGGGAAAGCACTAGTGATTGAACAAGCAGCAGGCGTGCTTTTAGGGGGGCTGAGTGCTGTCCGGAGAAAATCTTATGACCTTCAAGAGCTTTTAAATCATTTATACCCGTTATGCCTTGACAGACTAAGCGCTGATAGATCTCAATTTGGCTCATAACTTCCAATCTTGGTAGATTTTTTTCAACCGCATGCGCCTTCGCCCACTCCAATATCTCAATGGAGCCATTTAGGTCACTCCTTCCAAGCCGCCAAGCTGACACAGCACGGCATACGGAAAAAAACACGTCTGTCACCCCGTGGTTGGAAATGAACTCTAAAATTTTGGAGAGCTTTTCTTCTGAGGTGTCCAAGCAGCGCAATTCATAATGTAACTCAAGCTCTAGAGCGTCAAACATTTTCGAAGTAAACTCGGATTCCATCATCTGCGCGCGACTGTCTGTGCGTGCTTGATTTATAATCTGCCTCGCCCAGCCCATTTTTCCGCTTGCTAGGGCTTGTTGAAACCTCGCGACATACAGCCAACCAAAAGCAAAATTTTGTTTTGCAAATTTATTCACGGCTTGGGCCTGAGCCAGCACGTTCTCCAACTCTGCAAATCTATACTCACTGGCAAAAATAAAAGCCAAACAGGTTAGCGCGGCCCCTTTTCCAACTACGTTTGAATCCCCAAATAAACTAATCCACTTATTACAGAGCTCCTCACTCGAAAGCATTTCATCTTTCGTTGCTTTACCTATTGCAAGCACAAGCTGCAGCCATTCCTTTTCTTGCCATTTATTTTTTTTATCGGATTGTGAAGATAGGTCTTTAATTAACTTCTCTGCTCGCGCGCCTTGCTGACTGAAATACAATACCCACGCGTAACTAATAAGCACTATGGGTTTTTTGTGCCAGGTCTGCTTCGGCAGCTCTGACAGCCACTGTCCCAGCGCATCTATTTCACCCTGACGAAATGACAAATCTAAAATTATTCTTTCAGACATGCTGACTGCCCAGCGACAGTCATTCGCCCGTAGGGATATTCGTATTGCATACTGGTATTCACCTCTACGCCAATGCCAGAAAGCTGCACGCTTAAGCAGGTAGGATCTTTTAGCAGGATTTTCAGTCCAAGTAATTTCTCGTAGAAAATTACGCAGTACTGGATGCAGTGCAAACTGCGCTGGCTCACCGCTCACATGGCGAAGCAACATGTAATTAGTGCTTAAATACTTAATACATGAGACCCCATCGACGCATTTGAATACATAATTGTATTGATCAGGCGTCACGAAATCGAGCAATGAAGAATTTGCAAGAAAAACACGATAGCGCTCGGGAATCGCCTCAAATATTTCATCCCTAAAGTAATTGTCTACTTCAACTACTGCTGAAATATGCTTGGCCGGCAACTCACGCTTTAACAAAAAAACTAAAAGAGCAGGCCACCCCTCAACTTCTTGCACCAAGGTCTCTATCTGTTCTTCAGGAACTCCAAGAACAGACTCTGCCTCCGCTAACGCCACCGCCTCTTCTGCGCTAAAGGCCAAGTCTTTCTCGGTGTACTCCCGCATAGCGCCTGAAAGTTTAAGCTGCGAGAACCCTTTTATTGTATTGCCTGCAACTGCAAACCTGATATTTTTTGGTGTATTTATCATAAACTCCATAAGTGCGTGCAACAACGGCAAGTCTAAGTCATGATTAATGTTATCCAAACAAACTAGCGTTTCTATCTCGTTATTCGAGGTGCTCTGCCAAAGACTAGATGCAAGGTCTCGCAAGAGCGCAGGCTTGCTCACACCCTCTCCCACACGGCTGAATTTTACCATTTCGAAAGTTTCAAGCTGCTCAATAATCTCTGCGCAGATATCAAATTCACTGTAAGAACTGGCTCTTAAAGAAAGCCACACTGCAGGACGTCCGGCTGTTCTGTGGCGTAGCCACTCGAACGCAAGAGCAACGGTTTTCCCATATCCAGGTGGGGCTCTGTAAAGGCATACTCTGGGAGCGGCTCCATCCGCGATACTCAATCTTGGCCGATATATGCAACTATGAACTTTGGCACTTACTAGAGTCGTAATTTGATCCGCTCCGACCTTAGCGACCGGGAAATCATTATTTATTATTATTTTCATTATGCTATTCTCGCGCCAGCTGACTGGAAATTTTCACCATAGGTTACGGTGTTAAATATTAAAACTACACTTAAGTGTAGTCGGCATGATCGGTGGTGCAAAATATTTACTAGGGAAGGTCTGAAGTTGGCCGCTATTTCTGGCCGACTTCGGCCTTCACCGATTTTGAAGACGGGCACCGGGTCAAAATCGACCAGATAGCTCGCTCATTTCGGTGCTTTCAGCCGTCGCGAGTAGCTCGCGGCAGCCATTTCCTGCATTACAGCCGCACCTCTCCTGCATTCGTCAGCAAATGTCGGCGGGCCATCCACAGGTTGGACAGGGCGCTCAGCGTCACCAGTTGTGCGGTGTTCTTCACCAGCCCCCGGAAACGCATCTTGGTGTAGCCAAACTGCCGCTTGATCACACGGAACGGGTGCTCAACCTTGGCACGCACCTGAGCCTTTGCCTTCTCGATCTTGCGCCTGGCCTTGTACAGGGCGCTGCGCTTGCTCAGCTTCTTGTAGGTGCTACGCCGCGCCGCGATCTGCCAGATGACCGCACGTCCATCATGCTCGGGCCGCTACTCCACTCCGGTATAATCGGCGTCGGCACAGACCACGTTCTCCCCGCCGTGCAGCAGTTGGTCGACGCTGGTGACATCGGCCATGTTGGCCGCCGTACCCACCACGCTATGCACCAAGACGGACTCGGCATCGGCACCGATGTGGACCTTCAGTCGAGTAAAGCAGGGGTGTTACCACTCCTGCCTCCCCTGATAACCGTACTTGAGAGTCTCCCCTCATACGGCTCGAGCCTTCCAACAGCCTGAATACGACCGGGCTACCAGACGACGCGCTCTTCGGCGCTCAAGGTAAAACGTCCATGCCGGATCAAACGGGTTGCTTCGCCAGACGGAACAGAAGAGCCATGATGCAACTGAACCTAGGAGCCTGTAGGACTTAACTCGGCAAGGACCGCCAGGGCGGGATCAGGGAGTTTTGGGGTGCGAGGCTGTTCCGTTCAGGCATCCGAGTTGGTTGGCACGGCCCTGGGACGGTGTGTCAGCACACCCGAGCGACTGCTTGGGCAACCGCCGGGGCGTACTTTTTGGCCGATTCACATCGCGCGCAGCACATGCAAGCGCTTGATGTTCTCCGCCGGCACCTCCATGCCATCGGGGATGGCGCTACGGTCGCTGCTCTCGGTCAGCGCCAGCAACTGCTGGACTTCCTGGCGTAACTGCGCCTCGATCTTGTTGGCGTGCGCCCAGGACAAGGCTTTGTGCTTACTGGCGTTGGCCTGGATCTTTGTGCCGTCGAGCGCAATATGACCCAGCTTGAGCAGCTTCATCTCGCGCGCCAGCATCAGGACCTGGACGAACAGCGACTCGACCTCTTTCAGGAAGCGCCGGCGGAACGTGGCCAGGGTGTCGTGATCAGGATGCGTGTTGGCCGCCACATAGCGAAACGCCACCGAGTCATAGGTCGCGCGTTCGATCTTGCGGCTGGAGTGCATGCCGTTGGCGTAGCCGTAGATCAGCAGCCCTAGGAGCACGGCCGAACCCCGGCCGGCGTACTGGCCGGTCAGCTCGCTCAGATCGAGTTGCTCAATGACCTCGACCACGAACCGTGCCAGGTGATCAGCCGGCAGCCATTCGTCCACCGAGGGCGACAGCAGGTACGCAGTGTCTCGGTCAGCGGGGACGAAACGGCTCATCGGCAAGGACTCTCAGTGGCAGGGCCCCGATTGTCACGAATACTTTCAACGCAAGGAAGAGTCAGAAAGTCCGACAGGCTCCTAGGGGCTGTTGACGTTTTGCGGCCGGGGCATTGATGAAGAAGAGCAAACCCGCAGAATCGAGGTTCCTACACCAGTAACCCTGCGGGTTTGCAATGCCCAGATCGATGCTCAGTGACGAGCTTTGGTCGAAGATGGAAAAAATTCTGCTTCAACAAGCGTTTACCACAAGCCAGATCTACGGATGACGGTTGAGGGTATGCTCTACTTCAGACCATCCCTAGGTGTGTAAAGCCAGTAGGTTGTTCATCATCGGCAGCCTGCTGATAGCTGGCAGATCACCGATAGCTGAGTGTGGGCGATGCCAGTTGTACTAAACCAGCGCCATCGACAGGTACGGATTCCTGTCGATGGATAGAGTCACAATATCGTGGTGATGATTTAGGCAAGATGTCATTATGTTGGTGTGTTCCCCGCGCGAGCGCACTGCTGTCCGGAATAAATTTGGGGGAGAGTTCTGGAGGGATTGCAGCCACTGAGTTTGAAGGGTAGAACCCGTTGATGCGACTCAACAACTCAGTGACTACAACGTGTACATAAATACCCGATTTGCCGATCTTTTGAAAGACTTGCCACGCCCTGTTTTCGACAAGCAGGTTCGCGAGCTCGATGCAGACAAGCACTGCAAAGGCTTTAAATCCTGGGACCAACTGATCGCTCTGATCTATGCCCAGATTGCTTGCGCCTCCAGCCTCAGGGAAATAGAGTCGGGCTTTAACAGCCAGAAGATCCACCATTACCACCTGGGCACACGCTGTATTCGCCGCTCGACCCTGGCAGATGCCAATCAGAAACGCCCAGCAGCACTATTTGAGCGCATATGCCAACTGCTGATGGCCAAGGTCAGTCGTCACCTGCTGCAAGAGGTGGGCGATTTTCTCTATCTGCTGGATTCCACGCCCATTCCCCTAAAAGGACTTGGCTACGATGACTGGACAAGAGACAACCACAACCAGCGCACGCAAGGGCTGAAGCTGCATGTACTGATGGCATCAGGCAGCAACACACCGGTGCAGAGCCTGGTTAGCGCACCCAACATCAACGATATCGACGTTGGCCGGAATATGCCCATTGAGGCTGGCCAAACCTATGTCTTCGACAAGGGCTACTGCGACTACAACTGGTGGTATCAGATTCACTGCGCGGGGGCTTACTTTGTCACGCGACTCAAGAGCAATGCGGGTGTTCAGGTATTGGCTGACAACACGCAAGACAGCTCAGAGCACCCGGAAATACTGGGCGACCATCTGATTAGCTTCAAGAACCGCCGCCCTGGCGGTAAACGTATCAACCAGTATCACGGCACGCCGTTGCGCAGAGTCCTGGTAGCACGAGAGGGCGGCAGACCGGCGCTAGTCATAGCCACGAACGACCTGGCGTCACCTGCCAGCGTGATTGCTGCCAACTATAAGGCACGCTGGGGCATCGAGTTGTTCTTCAAGTGGTTGAAGCAGAACTTGAGCGTGCGGACGTTTCTAGGGCGCAGCGAAAATGCCGTCAAGATTCAGATATTTGTAGCCTTGATTACCTATCTGCTGCTGCAGATACAGCATGCCGGTTCAGCAACAGTCAGCTCATTGCGCTGCAGCCTGACCGAGCTGAGAGCAGGCTTGTTTCAGCGCAAAGAGACGGATCACCAACTGCTGCAACGAAGGCAACGGCGTCAACTGATATGGACCAGGATGCAGGGTGCTCTGCCGCTATGAATTTATTCCTGACAGCAGTGCGCGCGAGCGGGGGTGACCTGTATTCAGCATCCATGATTTCATGCGTCATCGACTGATTAAGCCTCTCTGCGGCCTGATGAGAGGCCCTGCAATGTCCTATTACTGCCATAATAGGACTTTTTTCAAACGCTCGTTTGATTCCTCTAGGCTACAGTTGGAATCTTTTGTCCCCGACAGCTTCGGCCACGGCCCCGACTACGGCGGCGCATTTGTTTGCCCACTCAACACTGGCCGCCATGTAGTCATTATCAGGCAATCTCTTCAAATCGTTCTCTGAGTTTTGTTCATCGAAGATCCGCCTGCGCTCGGCATCTGCCTTGGCGACCTCATCGAGCAGCGGGAGGAGTCTTTGAGCGTCAATCATCAGTGTTTGGTTCATTTCGTACTTTCTCGTAAGGTCTCCTTGAACATAAAAATGTTAAGCCCAAAATCCAAGGCTTTTTTCTCTGATTGTGGCTTTGGGGCAACTGCATTCACTTGACGTGTCGTTTGGGGCGCTGGCCGTTAGGATGAGTCCAGGCCTCAGAATCTCTGTGATCCGTGACAACCTAAAGGATGGGTACCTGTGACAGCAGCCGCCAAAGAAATAGACATTGAAGGGGAGCCCGCAGAACTCGGAAAAAATCGTACGCTAAGGTTTTCCGAGCTGCCGCAGCGGCCTGAATTTCCCGTCTTCCAGCTTGCGGCTTTGCCGCCAAACGTAATCGCCGGTCAGGTTGATGTGCTCCCAGCCCAATGGCGAAAGGTATTGCAGTAACTCAGGATTAACTGGCTTGCCTGCCTCTTCTCGGGCCTGGGTCGCGCGCTCCAAGTACACGGTGTTCCACAACACGATGGCGGCCGTCACCAGGTTGAGGCCGCTGGCCCGGTAGCGCTGCTGCTCGAAACTCCGATCCCTGATCTCGCCGAGGCGGTTGAAGAACACCGCCCTGGCCAGGGAGTTACGCGCCTCGCCCTTGTTCAATCCGGCATGCACGCGGCGACGCAGTTCCACGCTTTGCAGCCAATCGAGGATGAACAGCGTGCGCTCGATCCGACCCAGCTCGCGCAGAGCCACGGCCAGGCCGTTCTGGCGCGGGTAGCTGCCAAGCTTGCGCAGCATCAGCGATGCGGTGACGGTGCCCTGCTTGATCGACGCGGCCAGCCGCAGAATCTCGTCCCAGTGAGCGCAGACGTGCTTGATGTTCAGGGTTCCGCCGAGCATTGGACGCAGCGTCGGGTAGTCTTGGACGCTATTGGGCACATACAACTTGGTTTCACCGAGGTCGCGGATGCGCGGCGCGAAGCGGAAGCCCAGCAGGTGCATCAGGGCGAAGACGTGATCGGTGAAGCCAGCGGTGTCGGTGTAGTGCTCCTCGATCCGCAGATCGGACTCGTGGTACAGCAGACCGTCGAGCACGTAGGTGGAATCACGCACGCCTACATTCACCACGCGGGTGCTGAACGGCGCGTACTGGTCAGAGATGTGGGTGTAGAACAGCCGTCCTGGCTCGCTACCGTACTTCGGGTTGACGTGGCCGGTGCTCTCGCCTTTACCGCCGGCACGGAAACGCTGGCCATCGGAGGATGAGGTGGTGCCGTCACCCCAGTTGGCGGCGAAGGCATGCCGGAACTGGCTGTTGACCAGCTCGGCCAGGGCCGTCGAGTAGGTTTCGTCACGGATGTGCCAGGCTTGCAACCAGGACAGCTTGGCGTAGGTCATGCCCGGACTCGACTCGGCCATTTTGGTCAGGCCGAGGTTGATGGCATCGCCCAGGATCGCCGTTAGCAGTAGCGTCCGGTCTTTCGCCTGTGCGCCATCCTTCAGGTGCGTGAAGTGGCGGGTGAAGCCCGTCCATTCATCCACATCCATCAGCAGCTCGGTGATCTTGATGCGCGGCAGTAGCTGGCTGGTCTGGTCGATCAGCGCCTGCGCGGTGTTGGGCACCGCGGAATCCAGCGGGGTGATTTTTAGCCCGGACTCGGTGAGGATGGCATCGGGTAGTTCGTTGTCCTTTGCCAGTCGGGTGACAGTGGCCAGCTGCTCGTCCAGCAGCTGCAAACGCTCTTCCAGGTACTGGTCGCTGTTCGGGTTGATCGCGAGTGGCAGCGCCTGTTCCCGCTTGAGTGCGGCGAATTTCTCGGGAGGCAGTAGGTAGTCATCGAAGTCGCGGAACTGCCGCGAGCCTTTGACCCAGATGTCGCCGGAGCGCAGCGCGTTCTTCAACTCGGACAAGGCGCAGATTTCGTAGAAGCGCCGGTCGATGCCTTCCGGGGTGATCACCAGCGGTTTCCAGCGCGGCTTGATGAAGGCGGTCGGTGCGTCGGAGGGCACCTTGCGCAGATTATCGGCATTCATCTCGCGTAGGGTCTGAACGGCATCCAGCACGGCTTGCGCTGCCGTCGCGGCTCGGAGCTGAAGCACCTCCAGAAAGGCTGGGGTGTAGCGGCGTAGCGTAGCGAAGTTCTCGCTGACCAGGTGCAGGTGGTCGAAGGCTTCCGGCCGGGCCAGCAGCTCGGCCTCAGTGACACTCTGGGTGAACTCGTCCCAGGGAATGACCGCCTCGATGGCGGCGAACGGATCGTCACCGGACTCTTTAGCGTCCAGCAGGGCCTGGCCGATCTTCGAGTACAGGCGCACCTTGTCATTGATCGCTTTGCCCTGCTTCTGGAACTGCTGCTGATGCTTGTGTTTCGCGCCACTGAACAGCTTGACCAGGATGCGGTCGTGCAGATCAACCAGTTCATCGATCACGGTCGCGGTGCTTTCCAGTACCACGGCGACCAGCGTGGCATAGCGCCTCTCCGGTTCGAACTTGCCGAGGTCTTGTGGCGTCATCTGCCCGCCCTCGCGGGCGAGCTTCAGCAATCGGTTCTGGTGGATGTGCCGGCCGAGGCTGTCGGGAAGGCCCACCAGTTGGAAAATCTTCAGCCGCTCGATGTGCTCGATCATGTGCCGCGAGTTCGGCTTCAGCGGTGATTGCCGCAACCAGGTCAACCAAGTGCTGTTGCTGCCGGCCTTAATGGTGAGCAGTTCGTCGAGCTTGGCGTGATGCGATGGGTTCAACGGCTCGATCAGGGCGCGATAGACCCGCCGATTGGCGCGTGCAATGGCCTCCGAACACGCCCGGTCAATAACGCTCAGCGTCGGCAGGATGCGCCGCTTCTGGCGCAAGCTCTCCAGCGCCTGCCCGGCCAGCAGCAAGCCCTTGTCGGTCTGCTGGGCCAGCTCGGTCAACTCGCGCACCAGGGCGCGGAAGTCCGACAGACCGAACGGGGCCAGTTGCAGGTAGGTGCGCAGTTCCAGAGCGTGCTCGCGGCGGGTCACGTCGCGCTCACCGTACTTCGCCCAACTCGCGGGGTCGGCTTGGACTTGCTTGGCCACCCACTGGATCACGGGCTCGGGTAGCGCCGTGTCGTTGCCCAGCGCATAACCAGGGTAGCGCAGCAGGCAGAGCTGCACGGCGAAGCCGAGGCGGTTGCCATCGCCCCGCCGTTGACGGATCAGGGATAGGTCGGAGTCGTTGAAGGTGTAGTAGCGGATCAGGTCATCCTGGCTTTCTGGCAGCGCAAGCAGGGTGTCGCGCTCCGTAGCCGAGAGAATCGAGCGACGCGGCATGGTTCAGTCGTCCGTGCGAAGGTACTGGTAGAGGGTTTCACGGCTGATGCCGAACTCGCGTGCGAGCTGAGCCTTCGGCTCGCCGGCAGCGGCCCGCTGCCGCAACGTGATGGCTTGATCGTCGGAGAGAGCTTTCTTGCGGCCCCGGTAAGCACCGCGCTGCTTGGCCAGGGCGATGCCCTCGCGCTGCCGCTCGCGGATCAGGGCGCGCTCGAACTCGGCAAAGGCCCCCATGACCGACAACATGAGGTTGGCCATGGGCGAGTCCTCGCCGGTGAACACCAACCCCTCCTTCAAGAACTCGATGCGCACGCCGCGCTTGGTCAGCCTTTGCACCAGACGGCGCAGATCGTCGAGGTTGCGCGCCAGGCGATCCATGCTGTGCACCACCACGGTATCGCCTTCGCGGACGAATCCGAGCATGGCTTCCAGCTGCGGGCGCTGGGTGTCCTTGCCCGAGGCCTTGTCGGTGAACAGCTTGCCGATCTCGACCTGCTCAAGTTGGCGTTCCGGGTTCTGGTCGTAACTGCTGACCCGAACGTAACCGATGCGTTGTCCCTGCAAGATGCCTCCATAGGCTGGATGGGCGGTAGGGCTTACGTTGGTTTTTGGTTCCATTGCGCCCTAAGCCTTGAATTTGTCAGGTTGGAATCTATGACCTTGGCAAGCATGTGTCAAAGAATGTGAAAGCAGACTCTATTCTGACGGCGCAGCGTGGCCATTCCTGACATCCAGTTAGGGTATGCCTTAAATTGACGCTCCGACATGAGTTGTGTATTAGATATAACTTATTGTAGTATTTGTAACATTAATCATCTTTTTGACGAAGGAGCCCGTGCTTGAGCTTTCTTGCCCTATTCGTCAGCCTGCCCACCAAGGCATCGACCGGCCGCATGCGCGTCTGGCGTTCTGTCAAAGCGCAGGGCTGCGCAACGCTGCGCGACGGGGTCTATCTGCTGCCCGACTCGGCGGACAGTGCGGCGACGCTGGGCGAAGTGGCGGCGCAGGCGGTGGAAGTCGGGGGCAGCGGCCAGGTCTATCGACTGTCGGGGTGTGACGAAGCTCAGAAGGCCGCGCTACGCGCCCTGTTCGACCGGGGCGAGGAGTACGCCAGCATCGCCGAGGAGATCAAAGCGCTCGGGCGTAACCTGGCATCCCCGGACGGCGCCGATGCCATGCGCAAGCTCCAGCCGCTCGTGCGCCGCTTCGAGCAGGTGAACCGCATCGACTTCTTCCCCGGCGAGGCGCAGCGGCAGACCTTGAGCCTGCTGGACGACCTGCGCGACGCGATCCCCCGCCGTATGTCTCCCGACGAGCCGACCGCCCGGCAGACGGATATTCCGCGGCTGAACCGCGCCGACTATCAGGGTCGGACCTGGGCCACGCGGGCGCGCCCGTGGGTGGACCGACTCGCTTCGGCCTGGCTGATCCGGCGGTTCATCGACCCGAGCGCGCGCATCGTCTGGCTGGCGAGTCCCTCCGACTGCCGCAATGGCTGGCTCGGCTTCGATTTCGACGGCGCCGCCTTCAGTCATGTGGGCACCAAGGTCACCTTCGAGACGCTGCTGGCGAGTTTCGGACTTGATTCCGCCCCTGCACTGGTACGCCTGGGCAAGCTCGTGCATTGCCTGGATTTGGGCGGGCTGCCGGTAGCAGAAGCGCTGGGCATCGAATCGCTGCTCGCCGGCTTGCGCGCATCGGAACCCGATGACGACGCGCTGCTTGCCCGCGCGTGCGAAATTTTTGATTGGCTATTGAAGAGTTACGAGGACAAAACAACGTGAACGCCCCGACCAGTCCTCAGACCGCCGCGCAACCACGCCCGGCCCGTCCGTCTTTCTGGGACATCACCCAAGACGACCTGCTGCTGGCCGCAGGCTTCGGCCGTATTCGACGGCTTGTTGGCCAACTTCCGTATTTGACTGGTTACTGTTGAACTACAAGGAGAAGATCTATGAGCGTTGCGAATGAAGAGTCGTATCGCCCGAGCAAGGCGACGGATGCCACGACTGAAGCCGTCCCTCCACCCATGAGCTACCCACAGCTCTTCGCGCGCTTCCTCAAGTTCGGCTTGCTCGCATGGGGCGGGCCTGTGGCTCAGATCGGCATGTTGCGCCGCGAGCTCGTGGACGAGGAACGCTGGATCTCCAGCAAACGCTTCAACAAGCTGCTTGCGGTGATGCAGGTGCTGCCCGGACCCGAAGCGCATGAAATATGCGTTCATTTGGGCATCCGAGCAAAGGGGCGGCTGGGGGGCGTGCTGGCGGGACTCGGTTTCATGCTTCCCGGATTCTTGCTGATGTTCGCGCTGTCCTGGTTGTACTTCCAGATTGAATTCGTGGGTACCGCGCTGGGCGCGGCGTTCCTTGGCGTGCAGGCGGCTGTGATCGCCCTGATCGTGCGCGCCGTGCACCGTATCGGCGAGCACATCCTGCTTGATCGCTGGTTGTGGGTCATTGCCATCGTTTGCGCGCTGGCAGCCATAGGTCGTGTCGACTTCTGGATCACCCTGCCGGCGGGCGGCCTTGTGTACGCCCTGCTCGTGCTGAATCATCGGGCCTCAGCGCTCTTGGTGACACTGGCGGCGGTGGCGCTGGCCGCGGCCGTGGCTTTGTGGGCTGCACCGACAGCGAAGCTTGTGGAAGCGGTCGTTCAGGGCCAGGCCTCGGTGCTGCTCATCTTCGCGTCGGGCCTGAAGGCCGGCTTGCTCACCTTCGGCGGCGCCTACACAGCGATTCCGTTCGTTCGCAACGACGCCGTCGGGCGCGGATGGATGACGGATGGGCAGTTCCTGGACGGCCTGGCGCTGTCCGGTGTGCTACCGGCACCCCTCATCATCTTCGCCACGTTCGTCGGCTATGTGGCGGGGGGGCCGATCGGGGCGGTGGCCATGACGGTGGGTGTCTTTCTTCCGGCCTTTGCGTTCTCGCTGATTTTCTACGACCGGCTGGAGGCGGTCGTGGAGAACAAACGGCTGCACGCCTTTCTGGACGGCGTCGCGGCTGGGGTAGTCGGCCTGATCGGCGCAACCACCATCGACTTGGCGCAGGTCACTGCTGAACGTGTCCCATCGTTGACGGTGGGCATGTCGATTTTCGCCGCAGGCTTGGCATTCCTTTATGCCTGGAAGAACAAGCTCAACGTCGTCGTCGTGATCCTCGCGGCGGGATTGGCGGGGTGGCTGGTATTTCCGAACCAAGGCTGAACCTGATCGAGTCAGCCTTCGTCGCGCCGTTTCCGATCCACCTTGCTGAGGAAGCCAAGATGCCTTACGAACTGAAACCTCTTTCATGCGATCCGGCCAAACTCACCGGCCTGTCCGAGAAGCTGATCGTCAGCCACTGGGAAAACAACTACGGCGGTGCGGTAAAGCGCCTCAATGCCATAGCGAGCCCCGCCATTGGCGGCGCCCTATTCGCCGCCGGCTGGCTGGCGGCGCCGCTGGTGGCCTGCGGCCTACTCAAGGTCGTCTATGACGTTGTGCTTTGGCGCGCTTTTCGGAAGTACGAGGGACCATCCTCTTGAGAGCGCTCGCGCGCAAGCACATGGCGCGGCTTAGCGTACGATTTTTTCCGAATTCTGCGGGCACCCATTGAAGAGCTGATGATCAAGCTTCTTGATCGAACCGCAACTTGCCCGGATGACGATGGCTCGGAATCCATTATGCGTGCCGCTCTTCTCGATCAGGCAGACCTGATTAGGGAGATCGGTCAGGCATGTGAGAAAACTGTCATTTATCGGTCCGGCATTGATCGCTTCACAGAGCACAAGAGCGAGTTTGATGCTTGCCACGAGCCTTGCGACCGGCTCCTAAATGCTTGGCGCTTGGCTCTGCATAGAGTTGTTTACGCCCCGACACAGCTTCACCGCAAAGCCGCAGTACGCTTGTGCATGCCGCTAGTGGCCTGCTATCTGCCCAGCGAGGCCTCACGTGGCGTCCATTGATGAGATCGAGCTGTTACGGCGTAAGCTGCGCGCGGCCAGGCAGCGTGCGCGTTACTGGTCTGGAAATCCAAGCAGCAGAGGCTTTGGATTCAATCCCAGCCACTCTTCGACTGCAGACTCGGATATTGAATACGAAGCAGCCATGGACGATTGCTCCGCCCTCGCCGACCAGATCCTTCAGATCACAGGTAAGCGGCCTGCAACCCCAGACCCCAAGCAGGACTTTAACAATCTGTTTGCCAGCACCCTGCTGCCCAAGCTAGCCGGCAATGATCATTGCGGGGAGTAACTGCTAAGCGCCGTCGGGCTCGCAGCTGCTTGTAAGCTTTTCGGCTGGGTATTGGGTGAGGAGCTTCTGAGCGTCAGCAGTGCTACCTCCTAGCCAGAGGCTGATCTTGCTACTGGGAAGCATGACAACCATGCGCTTCTCATCCTCGGGCCTGTGAAAGCGTTTCATGAGCGGGTGATCGTCGGCGTTGACCGTGAGCATGGTAAACGACTCAACAACGTCCTCACCCTCTCCTTTCCACTGCTCCCAAAGGCCGGCAATCAACAACAGGCCGCCGTCAGATCTTGATATCCGAGCTGGGATTGCCTTGCCCGAATTCCAGTCAGGCTCATAGATCGCGGTGGCGGGAATAATGCAGCGTTGGCCACGCGACCAGGCCGAGCGAAATGACGGCTTTGACGCCACGGTTTCCGATCGCGCGTTATAGGTTCGCTTGGCGAGCTTCTTATCAGCAGCCCAGTGTGGAAGTAGCCCAAACATCCCTACCCTGATTTGGGGTTGTTCGCCGGCGCCTCCCGGAGTGACAAAGGCGCTTGAGTAGGTAGGCCAGACATCGAGCTGGTACTGCTGGGTAGGCACCCTGCCAAAAGCTTTCTTCAGTCGGTCGGCATTGGGCGCCTCGAAGTGACTGCACATCAGCAGACCCCATTATGGATGGGCTTAGGATTCCAAGAACTCATTACGGCGCTCCAAGTCGGACGCTTCGTCTAAGTAATCAACAATTCTGGAGCCCGGGATAAAATGAACCAAGCCGGTAGCCTCTGAAGCCATGATCGCCATTCCTGCAAAAAGGACTTCGTCTGGGAAGAGAGCTACTACTACCGAGCCGCTCATGCCCCTCATGCTCTTAGGGACCTGGCCATTAGCTTGAGTTGCCTGAAGCCCTGGCACGTAGCTCTCTGCCGGGACGCTCATGACCGCGTAAATCTGTGCGGAGACAAATCGCTCCTCATAGTCGTAGTTACGCCCCTGCTCGGGATAGCCAACCACGGCAACCTCGATAGCGCTGCGAAAGAATTTATCTTCAAGGGTTTCGTCGCTGTCTATTGGCTCAATCCCCGCTGCGACGAGAGTGGCCCTTTGCGAAGGAAGAATGCGCCTAACCAGCAGGTCATGCTCCGGGTCAGCGTCTGTCCTGAACACCAATGCCCGGTCAAATTGAACAGTGATCTTCTGTTTCGGAGTCAATAAGCAGAACTGATCTTCAGCCGCATTCTGGCTGGTGAGCACGTGCCCGGCCGAGATGGCGTAAAACTGATCTTCGTGCTTCAGAATGAACGCGGTCCCTACACCGTAGTACGGATAATCGGCATCACCGCTTAACAAGATGACGGGGTGCACCGCTCCTCTGAGCGAATCGCCGATGCTGATCGGGGGCTGTGCGGTCATGGGTTCCAATTCTTGGATTTCGGGATCTGGGCGGTTCAAGTATCAGTGGTCGGAGGCAAATGCATCAAGTTGAGTTGATGATAGGCGAGCGGGCGGTATCTTGGAGTGGCAGCCTTGGTGAGAACCTCGGCCAGCCCTTGGAATGGGACGCTCATCCACTACGAGGAATACAGATCCGGCGAGCAGCTGAACAAAGGCCGGACGACTAAATCCATTGAAGGAATCGACGTGAAACTGATCCAAAAAGCGCTCCTCGCAGGCTTCGTAGCCTCCGCCTCCCTCCTAACCGGTTGTGCGTCTGTGAACATGGCACCGGCCGCCCTGGACGCCGAGCTAAAAACGTTTGCAGCCCCGCCGGCGGACATGTCCGCTGTCTACATCTATCGAGACAGCACCATCGGTGCGGCCTTGAAGAAAGATGTTCGCATAGATGGCCGTACTATCGGTGAAACTGGTTACATGACCTACTTCTACCAGCAGCTGCCCCCGGGTGAGCACATCCTCGCGACCGAATCAGAATTTGGCGACAACTCGATAGTTTTGGACGCCAAGGCCGGGCAGAATCACTTCGTTCAGCAATATATCCGTTTCGGCGCCTTCGTTGCTGGCGCCGGTCTGCGTGTCGTTCCCGAGAATGAGGGGAAGCGCGGCGTTCAGAGCACTAAGTTGGCCCAGTCCGCCGAGTAACACCAGAAAGGCCCAGCTCCCGGGCCTTTCTGCTCCTGCAGCCCCATCACATAAAACGGTGCTATGAAATTCAAATCTGTTCTTCGCGTCGCCCTCCCCGCCCTTTTCGCTCTGTTCGCATCAACACTATCCGCAGCGCCAGAGACCTTCTCACAGGCTAAGCGCCTGCTGCGTGAGCATGTCTATCATGATCAGAACGCGAGTCGCGGGACCTTCTACTGTGCATGCCAGTTCAACTGGGTCGGCCGCTCCGGCGGGCGCCTTGATCCTTCCGCATGCGGGCTGACAGTGACCAAGCTTGAGGAGCGAGCACAGAGAATCGAGTGGGAGCACCTTGTTCCTGCATCAACGGCTGGCCGCCACCTGGCTTGCTGGCGTAACGGTGGTCGTGAGAACTGTCAGAAGACTGATCCGGCCTTCAACCGTCTCGAGGCCGATATGTTTAATCTGGTCCCGGCTGTCGGCTCTGTTAACGCAATGCGTTCGGACATCAACTACGGGATGGTTGCTGGTCGATACGAGAACCTGGGTAACTGCTCAACCAAGATTGGCACTCAGAATCGGGTTGTCGAGCCACGTGACGAAGTAAAAGGCATGGCTGCTCGTACTACCTTCTACATGGCAGACCGCTACAACATTCGCCTCTCGCGGCAGCAGGAAGCCGTCCTGATCGCATGGGATCGTCAGTTCCCGGTCACACCTTGGGAACTGGAGCGGAACCGCAGGATTTCGCGCGCCATGGGGCACAGCAATGAATTTGTCACGGGCGAGCGTCGTTGGACCCAAGGGTATCGTCCATCTGGTGAGGGCTTAAGCCATAACCCGGGCCGCTCATCTGCCCAGCCATCGGCAAGGCCTCAGATGCCAACACAAGTCGCCTCTGCTGGAGTGGTGATTGGCAATCGGCGCAGCGGTGTTTATCACCTTCCTACTGGGTGCCCGAGCTACAACCAAGTTGGCCAGAGCAACAGGGTCCCTTTCCCTTCAGAATCAGCAGCTGTAGCAGCGGGCTTTCGTAAGGCAGGAAACTGCCAGTAGAACCTACCCGCCCTTCGCCAGCTGGTAGTAACTGCAGCGACATCGCTGGAGATGCTCGCGCATGTTCCAAATACTAGCCCTTTCCAATGCAATGACGGGGCAACATGCGCGAGTACATTCTAAAGAGACCGTGGGCGCTCTTTGCCTTTGCCTTGGTCTGGTCCGGGTGGATGTTGTTTGTCGGCGCCCTGCCCAACCTCTTGGCAGACCGTAGTCTTGAGTCTCTGACATTTGAGTACAGGGACTATCTCCTCAGGCTGTTTGTCGTCTACCTGGTAGCCCACCTCTTTGTTCGCCGGACCAGCTTTGTGTTGCTGTGGACGTTGCCACCCCTGACGCTCGCTCTGCAGCTCGGCGTTGACGTGTACGACTTCTCAGAATGGTATTCGAGAACGTTCCGGGTGAATTTGCATGAGCTCAATGCGCAGCTGTTTGTTGTCCCAGTTCAGCTTGGAATTCTGTGCGCCGGAATTTACTTCTGCGCCCGAAAGAAACTGCGGACAACAACGCGGATCTTCGCCACAACCATGCTGGCCGGCAGCATCATCTCAACCCTTGGGTTCCACCTAGCCATCGTAAACGTGAGCTACAAGCCCATCGAAAGGATCTATGCGGCCAGCTTGGACAAGGTTACTGGAATGGATGAGCCTGAGGGTGTGTGTGCTGCCATGGGCTTTGATTGCCGCACCTATGGCTTAGGTACTGAGGGTTGGCCACCGGAGTTATACCTTGACCCTCAGTTGCTCCGATCTCACCGGCAGCTGCTGACTCAGCTCTTTGTTCACCAGATTTGGCTTGAGCGCGTGTCGGCGCTTGAACACCGAATTCACAGCGCGTTGGTAGTAGAAGGTGGGGTTGTTGAAAAGATGGCCAGCTTACCGGCAGATTTGGTCAGTAATGCCTATGCATTCGCATTCAGCTCAGACCAGTGCCCGACACGGCAAGGTGCATACTGCTGGGATCTGGGGGTAGATACGGAACGACCGGTTCTTAGTGACTTCTCGACCTCAATCATGCTCGATTTGATGGCGCAGGACGTCTATCTGCACACTTGGCTAGATGCCTATGACTTTGATGGCGACGGAGTGGTGAGCCCGTCGTTGATGGTCTCCGGCCGAAACTCTGGCCGTGGTGCGAGAGTGGTGGTCACCCCGCTCCCTCTTTCGATCTTGGAGCCGCTTGTTGATCCGTCTGAGAGTCAGGACATCATGTCCACGCACTGGTCAGCTTCGAATGCAGAGATCGAACCTCCAGCCAAAGTTCAGCAGCTGCTGGATCTTGTAGAGAGCGGTCAATACCAGGCGCCGACCTATCGCTGGGTTGATAAGGCCCTCTCTCTCAATCCCGTTCTCTACATAAACCGTCCAGAATTTCTGCGCTCAGCCCAGTTCTACGACGGCCACGTGAGGATCTTCACGACACCTTCGGCTTTTTCCAGCACAACCCTCGACATCAAGATCTCATTCAACCTGATCATCGCGTTGTTCTCCGTTTCGTGGCTGACGCTCGGAACCTTTCTGATTCTGTTCCACACGCGAAGAGAACTGTTGCGCTCATCTTGAGCTGTCGGGATAGCAGTTGCGTGGACGGTTGTGCAGCTGTTAGCAAATGCTTTGAGTTGAGATGCGCACGAAAGCCGGTATATGTAACTTGAACTGAACTGAACTGAACTGAACTGGACGACGAAGAGGGATCTCATTCGAATGCACCCAACACTGCAAGACTTCACTCAATCATTGATGTCTTACCCGCTAGAGGTGGACCTGGTTGAGTCCAACCTGCAGGCATTTAGTTTCAAGGCCATCGTGCGCACCGGGGATCTCAAGGGAGATGTTTCCTATGCCGCCGGCAGGTGTACTGGCCCTACTTGGTTGAGGGAAGTGATTGGGCAGAGACTGGTTAGCAACAGTTGCTCAGGTCGCATCTTGGATTGTGAGAACCAGTACGAGCTGTTGCTGGCGCTGGCTGACTTGAAGATCGCAACTGAGGCTGCGGTTGTGCTGCTGGAAAAAGCCGTGTCGGTAATCTCTGGCGCACGTTTGGTAGTCGTTCGGCCGGGCCCCAGCTTGCTGCTGGAGAAGCCAGCACCAGGGTGTGGGTTGGATGCCGGACTTCACATGGTAACCAACCCAAATGCAGCGGTTTTGAATGGCAACACCCCGCATCGCATTGCCCGCATGATTCTAGCCTACAGCGAGTTAAAGCCTGACTATCTAGCCAAGATCGACGGCAGCTGTTTGGGTGGCCAGCTCCTGAGTCACGTGTACCTGAAGCTCGTTGAATCGAGCCAGTCACTGCCCTCTCCAGCACTCAATGCCGGCAACAAAATCAGAAGCCTTTTTGGGGGTGTACGAATTTTTGTGTAACCGGCTAATGAGCGACA
>AZIG01007276.1_pt1 | contig 38615 bp, 40 predicted proteins | sample 359071 | NCBI WGS metagenome assembly AZIG01 (sample SAMN02429714, study PRJNA222667) | marine sediment metagenome | biome: Sediment sample; isolation source: enrichment culture of sample MGS-AQ(UA) from oil contaminated terminal site... | place: Jordan: Aqaba | collected 2011-05-15 | depth 18 m m | reverse complement strand
CTGAAGCCGCTGCAGAAGCAACCGGTGCTTCTGGCTGCACAGGTGCCGGCACTGGCGCAGGTGCTGCAACCGGCGCAGGGGCAACTGCGGCAGGCGCGGCCGCCAGGGTGACCAGCCCCAAGTTGCTGGCATTGCCCGAGCCGCTGGCGTACAGGTTGCCCTTGGCATCGACCGCCTTCCAGCTCACCTTGGCAGTGGAGCAGTCCTTGGCGAACACGAACGGCAGCTTGGTCAGCAGGCCAGACAGCAGTTCCTGGTTGTCCCACGCCGGGCGGGTGATGGTCAGGTCGACCTGGGGCTTGCACCAGCTGGTGGCATCCCCAGGCACTTCGACCTTGATGTTGTCTTTCTTGGAAAAGGCCAGCTCATGGGCGAACGCCTGCGGTACCAGACCACAAGCGCCGATCACTGCCAGCGCGAGCGCGTGCTTTTTCATGGAGTTCCTCAGATCAGTTCCCAGGTGCCATTGGCTTGTTTGCAGAAGGTGTTCTGCTCTTGCTCAGTCTTGCCGCTTTGCGATTTCAGGCTGACGGTGACAGGGCGGCAGGCCGCTTCGGCGGCAACTGTCTGGGTCGGCAGCGACTGCACCGAGTCCAGGTCGAAGCCTTGGGTTTCCTTGCTGGCAGCAACGTCCAGCTCGTCCAGGTTCACCGCCGGGGTCACGCGCTTGGCCACGGCCTGGGCCTTGGGCTCGACGTAGTTCTTGTGCACATAGCCAACGGTCACACCCTTGCGCCCGACCAGGATCCAGTCACCGGTGGAACCCACGGCGGTGAATTCGGTGTGGTTCTTCAGGCTGCCGACCTTCTCGCCAGTCTGATTGGGCGCGGCGCGCACATTGAGGTTGTCGCTGGTGGTCACATACGGCTCGTTGATCAGCTTCATCGACGGCACCGCCTGGATCTTCGGCGCGCGCTTGACCTCAACCTGCTTGGTCTTGGTGTACTCCTTGCCCGGCACGATCTGCGCGGTGGCACCGGAGTGGTCGGACTTCCAGGTCACTGGCTGGGCACTGGCAGTGGTTTGCTGCTGGCTCAGCACTTCCTGCGTACGCAGCGCCAGGGCTTGCTGGTCCTTTTCATCGAGCATGTGGCCGATGCGGTTGCCCACGTAGGCGCCAATGCCACCTGCGATCAGCGCGGCGGCGATCTTGCCGTTGCCACTGCCCATGGTCGAGCCGATGGCCACACCGGCCAGGCCACCGATCACGGTGCCCGCTTGCTCTTTGCTGATCCCGAGCTGTGCACAGGCCGTGGTAGAGGCGATGGCGACCGCCAGAAGGGACGCGACGAATTTCTTACGCAAGTGGAGCACTCCATTTTCGGTGGGGCGCACAGCCGCGTACCGCAGCCAATGGTTGGCGGCAGCATTCAAAGTTGTGCGGGGTTTTCAGAAAGTGCGCAGCACTGGCCGCAGACGACAATTCAGCCGTCCAGCGAGGGGCGCAGGGGGAGACCAGTACGGCGCAAAGCATCCAACGAATCCATGTCAGGAAGAGTTCATCGCCCAGCGCGCGTAATCATTACGGCGTGTGGCCTGGGCGTGAGTGGCGTATCAGAGGGCCGCATTGTAGCCCAAGGTGCCATTGGCAGTTCAAGACAAAATGTTGCAGGAAGCCTGTCTGATTGATTAGTAGAAATCCGTCCTACAACTTGTACTCAGAATTATCCCCTTCCTTGTAGGGCGTTTCCCAAACATACTGCCAACCCGCTCAAACGGTTGCGACGGATTCGGTCGCGCTCTAGTCTCGGCTCGTCGTTGTGAAATCAGCGACCGGCTTTGACAGGCCGACTACTCAAGTTTCCGTTGCAGCGCTTGATGGCAGCTGTGCATGGGGCACATTCGTGTGCGCCGGGTCCTTGGGTACCGGTCTGTCAACCCATGTATAGCTGCCTCCATTCGTTTGACAGCGTTGCCAGGCGGCTCCACTAGCCAAGGAGCTTACATGCGCAAGACAGTCCCCGATCCACCCTACTCCCCCATTCCACCCAGATCCTGCAAGACACCCTGGTCCAGTCCTCAGAGTACGTACTCTGCGCCCTGTACGTGGCCCGCCAATCCGTGCAACTCAAACCTACCGCCCACAGCTCGATCGTGATGCAGGTCGTGATCCATGAAATGGAAGCGGTACAGGGGCTGGTCGAGTCGGCGTTGATGCAGTTGCAGATGCGGCCGCATTTACCCACAGAGCCTTACACCTTGCATTAGCAGGTCAGGCCTCTTCGCGGGCACGCCCGCTCCCACAGGGTCATCACAGCCGTCACGCACCGCACAGTACCTGTGGGAGCGGGCGAGCCCGCGAAGAGGCCAGCCCAGGCAACCCAGAATCCAGGGAAACAAAACAATGCCCACCGACAACACGACAGAACCCACCACAGTAGGCAAGACCTGCTTCTACCAAGGCGAAAACAACACCCACCCGCTGTTCCGCATCGAACCCGGCATCCCCTGCCAGGACGCCCGCGAGCAGGCCTCCGAACTGATGGGTTACGTGCGCGACCTGATCATCACCGGCCTGATGGACGGCGACCAGAAACTGATCTGGGCCTCGCATTACCTGAGCGCAATGGCCAAGGCGCTGTTGGATGATGCTGAGTTGGGGACGATGAAAAAGTAAGTACGAGGAAGCCCTGGAAACGCAAAATATCCCGGGGCTTCACCGATTGCATCATGTCGCAAGCGCACCTAAGCGAGCCCCCACGCTGACAGCTGGAGTGCGACATTCTCTACCGCCATGTAGTCCATTTCCCAAACGCTCAGCAAACCCGCGCTATCCGTTGCCAGCGCTCCGCTCGCGCCCTAGCCTCATCACGTCGCGGCCAAACCAAGCGCCGACGATGGGAGGCGAACATCGCTGCAGGCGTATACACCCGTTGCGTAATGGGCAACCCACTCCGTTTATAGAGCCGCAGGCCCACTCGGCCGCTCACTCATCGACAAGGAGTAGCCAGTAGGCTACATTCAATGCATGCCGAATCAGATAGACACAACGTCTGAATTTGACGATTGGCTAGATGGCCTAAAAGATCCAATTGGCAGAGGTGCTGTTTCCTTGAGGATTGCCCGAGCAGAAAACGATTGCTTCGGTGATATCGAATCCGTTGGCGAGGGTATCAGTGAGATGCGCGTATTTGTAGGCCCCGGATATCGAATCTACTTCGTTCGAACGGGCTTAATCCGCTACCTGATGCTCTACGGTAGCGATAAAACAGATCAACGCAGAGCCATCAAACGAGCAAAGGAAATTTTTGATGCTTTACGAGGTAAAAAATGATGAGCAAAAAAATTTCGCCGCAAGACATGCCAATCCTTGATCTGGATTTGAGCAAAACAAGACGCTTCGAGGCCTCCCGGTTTCTCGACAGCCCGGAAACCATCGCGGCATTTCTGGCAGAAGCGATGAAGGCTAATGACGCTCAGACCCTGATGCATGCATTGGGTGAAGTGGCAAAAGCCAAGGGCGTGAATCAGTTTGCGCAAGACGCAGGGGTCAATCGAGAGTCTCTTTATAAAACGCTGAAGGGCGGAGAAAAGACCCGTTTCGCTACTATTCAAAAACTGATGGTTGCCTTAGGTGTAGAGCTCACGGTCAGGCCGCTCGAGAAGCTTCCGGGCTCTTGATTTAACCGCTCGGGCAATTAGCATGCTGGCTGTAAATCTTTGCCTTCCATAACGAAAAAGCCCCCGGAAGCTTTCGCTTCCAGGGGCTTGATCTTGTATGGCGGAGAGATAGGGACCCTCAGCCAATTGATATCAACACCAACAAACCCAAGCAAAACAGGCAGCACAGCTTCAAAGTAGTACAAATGAGTAGTACAATTTAGCTTTCAATCTCGGCGGCACTATGGCGGATTTCATCTTCAGAAAGCGGGGCGAATCGACTTGGTATGTACGCCTGGCCGTGCCCGTGGATGTTCAAAAGTCCATTGGGAAAAAGGTTTTCGTACAGTCATTGAAGACTGCGTCACGCACTGAGGCGGTGCATGCCAGTCACGCACATTTAGCCCTTTGGCGACACCAAATCCAACGTGCTCGCAAGGCGAAGGAAGCACCGGAAGGGTGGCAGGAAGCTATCGTTGCTGCGACGACCGAAATCGATACGCTAACCCAGACGCAGAAGCGGGCAGCGATTGGCGAGACGATGCCCCCTGTTGCAGTCACCGATGCAGACGTTCAAGCATTCAAACAAGCCAATCCTGACCTAGTGGCCCGGCTTGAAGGATGGGAGAGCATGCAGGCGGACAATGACATTGCGACCGAGGTGCACTTGCAAGATGCATTGAACGCGGGATTCAAAGTCATGCTTGAACGCGCATTCAGCACAAAGCACAGCTTGACCACAGATCAACAACAGGAACTGATATCACTTATTGACTCGCCCGCCAGTTACCGAAAAAAATCTCCGTTGACGAAAGCTAGGCTGATTTCATTTCGGGCTTATCGGCTCGGCCAAAACATCGCCCTGAAAACTGTTGATCAGCAAGAATCGAAGCTGAAAAAACTGTCAGACTACTTGACAAGCAATCAAGCCCCTCTGGACACCGATACGGTAGCGTCCTGGTTGAGCTCACTTGAGTTGGCAAGCAAGACGCTGACACAGTATCTATTAGCGGGAAGTGTGTTTTGGAAATGGGCTAATCGTTACGACGAACGCTGGCGGACCGATTACAAAGATCGGGTAAACCCTTTCGAAAACCATGATTTACCCAAAGTGCGAGGCAAGGCCAAGGCCGCCAGCAAACGGAAAGATTTCAGCCTAGAGAACTTGGCAATGTTGCACGAAGCCGCCGCAAAACGTGGACTGCACGTTCTAGCAGACCTGATCCTTCTAGGGGTGTATACAGGGGCACGCATAGAGGAATTATGCAAATTGACCACAGAGAACGTTATAAGCATCGAAAATGTTCAATGCTTTGATATTCCTGATAGCAAAACGTTTGCCGGCATTCGATATGTCCCGATCCATCCCGCGCTCAAGCCAGTCGTGAAACGATTGCAGAGAGATTCAGTTGACGGTTTCTTGATACATTCTAAAAGCCGTAACAAGTACAAGAACCGGTCCGATCCCTTTTCAAAGGCATTCGGTCGCCTCAAGACAGCTCATGGGTTTGGCAAACAGAACGTTTTCCACAGTATCCGAGGGACTGTAGTCACACAACTATTGAGGGCTAACGTGCCCGGGACATTGATCGCAGAAATCGTCGGGCACGAAACGGGGACCGTAACGTTTGATGTGTACAGCCAAGGGGCAAGCCCACAGCAAAAGCTCAAAGCAATTTCCAAATTGCCACGACTGAAACCACCGGCCAACACTGGCACTACGCCCCCAGTCACCTGATGAGCTGACAGCCAAGCCATTGTTACCCCCTAACAAGGGAACCGGGTACATGTACCTACTAGTAGCTACCGGTGATATATGGAACCACCTGAATTTTACCCCCCCCGGCCTAGGTGGGGGGTTAAGCCCCACGCTTGATCCGGTAGACTGTGGCAACTCCAACATCTGCGAGTTTGGCAATGTCGTTCGCAGACATGGTTGGGTGTTTTTCAATTAGCATCTGCACCCTTGTCCATTTTTCGACATTCTTTCCCTTACCCTTTGGCGCCCAGCCTGGGTCCGTAAGGCGTTTGTTTTCCAAGCCTTGTCTAATTCGTTCAATACGCTTTTCCTGATCAAGGCGAGCCATCGTTGCCATAAGGTCCAACAGCATGCTGTTGATCACCTCCATGATCTGACCTGTCATCCCTTTGTCTTCGATCAGCATGTGACTTGTAGGTAAATCTGCAATCACCAATCGTAAACCCTTTGCTTTGATCTTGGCCTTCAATGTTTCCCAATCCGACTGGGACAAGCGACTTAGGCGGTCAACGCTTTCACACACAATGCATTCACCAGCAAGGGCGTCATCCAGCATCCGTATTAGCTCAGGGCGATCTAACGTTGTGCCACTGACGTTTTCCGAATACACGCCAGCAACAAGAAGACCTTTCTCAGCTGCGAACGCTTCCAGGCTAGCTTTGGCCCTCAATGCATCTTGGTCTTTGGTACTAGCCCGGAGGTAGAGATGTGCTTTCAATTTGATTATCCTTTGTAGTTAAATTCGATAGACCTATGATAATTCGATCACATAGCTATGTTCAATAGGCTTGTGATAGGACGAAACGAGTGGGTGTCGGACTACTAAAAAAGTAGACCTATGCGATAGTCAGGGTGACAGCCTTCGGCATGGTGATGGAGGCGTACGGTATTGCATGCTTTGCGGAGGTGAGATCGCGATGGCCGAGATACCACCTCGTAGACAGCACATTGCAGGACGTAGCATGGCAGCCACTTGTCTTCCTGGCGAAAACTGAAGCTATTTTTGAGTGGCGGCAGAAACTGGAGTTGATTGAGTCGTCAGCAATTCCACCTCACCGATAAACGAGGCCGGGGTGCAGTTCAGGGCACCTGCCAGCTTGAACAGTACTGCTATCGTAGGCTGGTGTACTCCACGCTCGATCAAGCTGACGTAATTCCTCTGAATGTCAGCTTCATATGACAGCTGTTCTTGGGTAAGCCCTGCTGCCTTGCGCTTCTGCCGTAGAACTGTCCCGAAGGCTAGGCCGATTTCCACCGTTCTGACTCCGACTGAAAAGTCAGTCAATGTCAGCGATGGATGCTAGATCGTCTTCACAGTATACTGGTAATTTCTTGCCTGATTCCCTGGAGACGTATCTTGAAGACCTACATGGCCCTGTTTCTTGCTTCTTCCAGCTTGCCGCTTGCTGCAATTGGCGGAATTTGTGCTTTCCAATTTGGAATGGTGTGGAACCTACGCCAGGCGCTTGCGATTGGTGTTTTGATTTGCTCTGTGGTTTGGTTGATTGCCTTTGTGGTTTTTTTGTGGGGAATGCCGAAAACCCTCAAACGTCTTCGTGCACACGCTGCTGCATGAAATTCAAATTTTGATTGGATGAGCTAGGGAAGTCTCATGAAAGTTAAGTTATTGGCGTTGTGTGCCTTGTTCTCTGGTGTTGCATGCGCTGAAGGTTTTACACCTGGGGATGTATCGGTGTTCAGTGACAGGCTGCAAGAGATGATCGATACCACAGGCTGGGATTTCAAAACCGCTATCAACACAAGGACGGTTGTTGATGACTGGAGGCATAATCAAGCTGGTGCACGGCTGGCGTATAGCTCTCCCCATGTGTACTACGGTCGAGTTAATAAGGTTCTGACTGATAACATGGGGGTGTATCTTGTGGTTGATCAAGGTACAAGTTACGCAGTAACCATTATATTAGACCGTTTTCAGCCTTGGCCTTGGAAGCAGGCTGGTTACAAAATAGAAATTGCCGGAATGCAAAATAGCCTTCAGTTCGCTGCACACGTCAAAGCGGGCGATATTATGTACTTTCAGTGCCGTCGAGTAGAGTTCGGCCTGGGTGTATATGCGAACAATTGCCTGGCGTTTCCACAACTCGCTGCCATGATCGGGGCAGAACCTAAAATTCCAAAGACTGGGGACATGTCAGGTGACTTTGAGAAGTTAATCAAAATCCAAGCCGCTGAGGGTTGGGTTCGTCCGACTTCCGCTCGAAAAGATATGTCTGTTAGATTACATATTTCAATTCGGGATGACGGTAAAATCACATCGGTAGTCGTTTCGAGAACGAGCGGCGACCAGGCATATGACCGATCTGCTGTTAATGCAGTTGAAAATATCGGGATGTTGCCGGAGCTACAGGACTTGAGTAGTGACGCACGCGCTCGATATGCTTCGTTCAGTATGGATTTTACAACATCTGATTTGACCCTGTAGCTAACGCTACATTAGTCTTCCTAGGATGCTTGTCAAAATTCTCAACTACTCGGACAGATACTTTAACACACCCCCTATCAGGCCCTACAAGGCTATTGTAGGGGGTTCGTACCTGTATCGCTGGCATTGCATTGGCTAATCGATAAAGCTGCTTAAATCACCTTCCTGACCCCTTATGCGGCATCCAGTGATGCATGCTCGATGAAAGCCAGGTTTTGCAAGTGTTTTTCCCTTCAATCGTGACAACGCATAGTTTTTGGCTGTGCAGCCTGAACCAAACTGTTTATCTCGCTTCTTTGCAAGATAACTAAGGTGTTTAACGCAGCCATGAATCTGAGACACATTCGACCTATTAACCGTATGCGATCCAGCAACTTGTACATGACCACCTACAACGCGATTCCAGCAATCTTTAATAAGACCCCATATGCCGGTATAGACACCACCTTCAAAGCCCCCTAGGCGAAGATACAGAGCCTCAAAACCCATAAAGAAATGGTAGTGTCCGCGCCTCTCTTTACTACCAACTTCGTAGACCCACCCAGAAATCAATTTGTCGTGCCCCAACCATTCCTTGGTACGCAGTTTCGATTTAAGCATCTTGGTGAAGTCAGACATCAGATCGTTTTCTAGCTTACGATCAATCTTCCAGCCTTTAGTAAAGTGGCAATCGATTCGGATTACGGTAACCCTCGAATACCAACTGAGCAAAGCCTCGACCTGGTCAATGATTCGACCCATTATATCCGTGACAATGCCCCACTTACGGTACTTGCATGCATTAATCGGATATCCTTTGTACACATCCGAATACGTTACAGTAATCGTCAACGATCAAAATTCAAATCGTGAATCCTCGCTTTTTGTTAATTTTAAAAAATCCACCAGACAACCAATACCCAAGACAAATCCATTCACACCCCTTCGCCAAAGCCAAAGAAGCCTTAAATTGATTAACACCTTAGATAACAATTATATACAAGCTAGAAAACCGACGCAGACCACGGTTCGATTGACCTTCAGTCCATTATTCGCCGGTAAAAACAGGGGTAGACATGTGATGAATCTTACCACATTTCAGCCACCACCTAAACATTCAAAAAAAACCTGTGAAAACCGCGTCTAAATTTGATACAAACCGATTGCAGAAAAGATAACCAACGGCATTAATCGGTCAACGCGAGTTTGATGCAATCAATACCGAAGGCTTGGGGCTATGTGATGATAGCTTGCAAGACTGCTTGCGCATTCGGGTCGGTAGCTTCATCGAAATATTCCCTCGAAACTACCTGATAGCCGCCAGGCGAAACCACTTCAAATGGACAAGTCAGTATGCTGATATTCGTGTGCTCCAGCCGATTACCAAATTTACCCAATGCAATACCGACTACTTTTTTAACACCGGCAGCGTATAGAAACGCAGCAGCAACGGCAAAAGAAACACCATATGTAGTGCAATCGTCAACCACAATAACATTGCGCCCTTTGAGTTGGGATTTGTAGGCCGGATTGAGGTGCAAGGTTTCGATTTGGTTGCTAGGGTCTGTTCGATCCCCAACATTTGAAGTAGACCGTTTTACAGACTTCGTGTGTCGGATGAAAAGGGGTTCGCCCCGTTTTGCAAAATGAACACCGGAAGCAGCCGTCCGAAGCCGCTGGACGAAATCACTTAGAACCTCTGTATCATCATTGGCACTTGCCGAAGATGGGAATACCCCCCAAAACAATTTGCCGTCGAGAATATTGTCCATTTTCATGGAACGACAGGCGACAGCAAGCAACGCTGTTAATCGTGCACCGCCACTTTTAGCAGTGTTAGTGACTTTCCTTGCGAAAGCGGCTTGATCATTACTCACATAACGATTACTAGACAGATCAACTAACGCCCGAACATCATAAAGACTGCCCTGCCCCCTATACCACCATTGACTGGTCCATCCTCGCGTAACATCAATAACCTCACGCAACTGGTCGATAGTGTCAACTTTCATGCCGAGGCCAGCTACACGCTTGTCGGTAGACCATGTTCCTTCGATAAGGATTGCGCCACCTGTTTTGGCCATCTGCATATCAACCTCATTGACGGCCAGAACCATAACGTCATGCGGATTGATCTGGAGAGACTGTGCTATTTCCCGAACCGGGTGTCCTTTCTGACGTCCCTTTGCATGTATGTATGCGATGTTGAGGCCACCCAAAACCTTAATCACGCCATCAGGTACGCCCTGATTGGTAACAACATACACAGGGGTTCCCTGGCCTCTAATAGCCGCCAAAGTATCCAAAGCTTTTGTGGAAAGTTTTCCGCCTTCAACCAAAGCTGCGGGAGAAACAATCAGAGCGAGCATATCTTGTCATCCTTGATCAAATGAGTGGGAGCTGGCCAGATTCTTCGACCACTGCCTGAACGTCTTCACTTTTCTTTTCAGCAACCGATACATCCACTTCAGTGGATGCGTCATACTCAACTAACAAGTGTTCTGGTGCAGGGACATCCACTGGCGCGGAAACTGAAATTTCAGACAGCGTCCCTATAATGTGACACATCACGTCACACTGATTGGGAAGAACAAACAAAGCCCCCTGACACTCATCAACAATGAAGGCAGACTCAGGTGTCCGATTTTCTTGATATGGGAGAGAAACGCTGAACACGCGTTTTCCGTATGCCTTGGCGTAACGAACAGTGTGCGCAGTTCCGCTCTTTATTTTCCACTCGACTGGAATCAGAACGTCGGATAAAGCAGCCTGAATGCGATTTCGACGGACAAAGTTTTCCGCACTATGACTTTGGTTGGGCAGATACTCAGTGACAACCGTCCCGCCGCTGCTCAGAATCGTCTTACGCAGTGCTTGAGAGTTTTTCGGGTAGTTTTCCAAAATCCCTGTACCAAGGACAGCAATGGTTGGAATTCCACAATTCAAGGACTCGACATGGGCAGCCTGATCAATCCCGAGAGCCAAACCACTTACGGTAGAAATCTCAATACCATGCAAAGACGCCACTGCCATCCGGGTTAGAAAAACACCCTCTGGCGTTGGTTCTCGCGTGCCCACAATGCCGACGGTTGCCCCATAGAGGTTATCAATTTTCCCTTGGACAAATAGCCAAGCGGGCGGGTCATTGATTTCACGCAACCTTGCTGGAAACTCCGGCTCCCCTCTGAAAACAAGCATCGCATTGATTGACGCAAGCTGACGAGCAACAGACAAGCCCAACGCCCATACATTATTGAGTGCATCGCTGAGGCTAGGAACCATTGATTCAGAGTCGATTGACGAAACTGACTTTTCGAAGCCGAATCGCACAGGGTCACGCAGAACGTCTTTGAAGCTAAGCCCCGCATCAGACCATTTCCGCAGCGTCCAATAACCGATGCCCTTCAACTGGCACAGTGCGAGGAACGCAACCTTTTCAGATCGCCAGTAATCCTTCTCATCCATGGGTGGGCATGCCTTCAGTGCTGACGCCAACTTGATTCCTAGGCTGGCCGAACGGTTGCGCAATCAGATCAACCAAGCCATGCCGCACCGACGCTAGAGAGGTGCCACATGAGGTTTAGGAACATCTTGCCACATACCGGCAAAATGCCCAACAAGCCCCTGGCAGGAGTGGTACAAATGAGTAGTACAACAGAAACAAAAAAGCCCTCGTAACTCATTGAGTTACAAGGGCTTTATTTGTATGGCGGAGAGATAGGGATTTGAACCCTAGGTACTGTTGCCAGTACAACGGATTTCGAATCCGTCCCGTTCGACCACTCCGGCATCTCTCCAATGCCGCGCATCATACCAGCGTTCTTTTAAAACGCAAATCTTTTTTTCAAAAAAACCGCGTGGTATCAGGCGCTTGCGTGAACGCGTCGCTTACAGCGGCACGCCCAGGCGCTTGGCAACTTCTTCGTAGGCTTCGATCACGTCGCCCAGGCCCTGACGGAAGCGGTCCTTGTCCATCTTCTTGCGGGTTTCTTTGTCCCACAGGCGGCAGCCGTCCGGGCTGAACTCGTCGCCCAGCACGATCTGGCCGTGGAATACGCCGAACTCCAGCTTGAAGTCGACCAGCAGCAGGCCGGCGTCATCGAAGAGCTTGCTCAGCACTTCGTTGACCTTCAACGACAGCTTCTTCATTTCTACCAGTTGCTCGGCGGTGCCCCAGCCGAACGCGACAACGTGGGATTCGTTGATGAAGGGGTCGCCCTTCTCGTCGTTCTTCAGGAACAGCTCGAAGGTGGACGGCTCCAGCTTGATGCCCTCCTCCACGCCCAGGCGCTTGACCAGACTGCCGGCAGCGTAGTTACGCACCACGCACTCGACCGGGATCATGTCCAGCTTCTTCACCAGGCACTCGTTGTCGCCCAGCAGCTTGTCGAACTGGGTCGGCACGCCGGCTTCTTCCAGTTTCTGCATGATGAAGGCGTTGAACTTGTTGTTCACCATGCCTTTGCGGTCGAGTTGTTCGATACGCTTGCCGTCGAACGCCGAAGTGTCGTTACGGAACAGCAGGATCAAGCGGTCGGCGTCGTCGGTCTTGTAAACCGATTTGGCCTTGCCGCGGTAAAGTTCTTCGCGTTTTTCCATGATTGGGCTCCGCTTGCTTGAGGTGTTGGGCTAGGCGATTTCGCGCCAGTCGAGCCCGTGTTCCTGATTCGCCACCTGGAGCCAGTCCGGGTCGCACCCAAGGGTGTCGACGAAGCACTGGCGGGCCAAGTGTGGCAGGTTGTTCTTACTGCTGAGGTGGGCCAGCACCAGGTGTTGCAGGTTGTTCCAGCCCAACTCTTGCACCAGGCGCGCGGCCTGGTGGTTGTTCAAATGCCCTTGCATGCCACCCACCCGCCGCTTCAAAAAGGCCGGATAGTGACCGCGCGCCAACAGGTCGCGGCAGTGGTTGGCCTCGACAAGCAGTGCATCCAGGCCCTGGTAACGCTCCAACAGCAGCGCGTCGTACGAACCCAGGTCAGTGAGCATGCCAAAACGCCGCTGACCATCGCTGACCACGTACTGCAATGGCTCGTAAGCATCGTGCTCGACCCGCGCTGCGGTTACTTCCAGGCTGCCGACGCGCAGGCTTTGGCCACAAGCGAGAAAACCGGCCACCTCCACCGGCTTACGCATGCCGCGCAAGGTCCCTTGGCTGAGGTAGACCGGTACATTGTAGCGCCGTGACAGCAAGCCGACGCCATGCACGTGGTCGGCATGTTCGTGGGTGACCAGTACCGCACTGAGCTGGGCCGCCGACACGCCGAGCAGCGCCAGGCGCCGCTCGGTTTCGCGCAGGGAAAAGCCGCAATCGACCAGGATGAACGTGTCACCACTGGCGATCAGCGTGCCGTTCCCTTGGCTGCCGCTTCCGAGTACCGCGAAGCGCACTTAGCCCAGGTGGTCCTGAATGGCGCTCAGCACGCGGCGGGCGACATCGGCCGGAGCCACGGTGTTGATGTTTTTCTCGACCGTGACCTGCACGCTCTCACCCACCTTGCTCAGGCGAACCTGGTAACGCTCGGCACGGGCTTCACGCTCTTCCTTGGTAGGCTCGCTGCCGAACAGGCGGCTGAAGAAGCCAGGCTGGTTCTGCTTGTCGTCAGGCTTTTCGGACAGGTTGATGTAGTACAGGCCCAGGCTGCGGTTGATGTCTTCAACACGCCATTCGCCACCCTGCTCCAGGGCACGGCCTACGCCAGACCAGGCGCGGTCCAGGTCAGAGCCCAGGTACAGCACCGGGTTGCCGCTGCCGTCTTCGCTCAGGCTGACGCGGCTTGGGGCGTCGAAATCGCGCGCGGCCAGCAGCGACACCGAACCACCCTTCTCGGCGCTGCGGTTCATGCTGGCAAGCATTTCGTCGACCAGCAGGGCATCGGTGCCGATATTGCTGGAGGTGGACGGGAACGCAGGATCGGCAGTGCTGCCCGCCGGGCGCTCGACGCTGACCACATACACCTCGGAGGTGTTGCGCTGCACGCCAGGCTCCATGCGCACACGCACACGCACCTCGCTGTCACCGCTGCTGGCAGTGCTGGCCAGACGCTGGCCAAGCGATGCCGACAGCTCATCGAAACGCTGCCAGGTGGTATTGAACTCGCCTGTCTGCGGGCGCTCTTCAGCAATGCGGAAGCCGTTGTCCTCGAAGAACTGCCGGGCTACCGGCCACACTTCGGCTGGCGAATGCTGGGCCAGCACCCAACGGCTGCTGCCGCTGCGCTGCAGGCTGTAGTCGGTAACCTGGGCGGCACCGCCAGTCAGCGGTTGCGGGCGAGGCACTTCGAACTCACCCTTGACGTTATCGTCAGCGACGTTACGCGGAATCGGCAGCAGCGGGTCAAGGCGCTTGACGTTGCTGGCGTCCGGCGGCAGTTGCATCGGCGCGGTCGGGTGGGCCTGCAGGTAGTCACTGCCGCGGTCGCGGAAATAGCCATCCTCGCCCCACAGCCAGCCACACCCGCTGGTGCTGGAGATAATCAGGGCAAGGGCGGAAAGACCAGCCAGTCGCTTCATGCGGTGTACTTCCTCTTAAACCAGTACGCCGGACTGGCGCAAGGCAGTACGGACTTTTTCGTGGCAGCCTTCGCTCAGCCAGGTCAGGGGCAGGCGAATACCTTTTTGCATCAGGCCCATTTCGACGAGCGCCCATTTCACCGGGATCGGGTTGGACTCGCAGAACAGGTCTTTGTGCAGCGGCATGAGTTTTTCGTTGATTGCGCGGGCCTTCTCGGCATTGCCCTCAAGGGCGGCCTCGCACAGGTCGGCCATTTCGCGCGGAGCGACGTTGGCGGTGACGGAGATGTTGCCCTTGCCACCCATCAGGATCAGCTCGACGGCAGTCGGATCGTCGCCGGACATGACGATGAAGTCCTTGCTGACGCCATCGAGGATGGCCTTGGCGCGGGCCAGGTCGCCAGTGGCTTCCTTGATGCCGATGATGTTCGGCACGGTCGACAGGCGGATCACGGTCTCGGCCTGCATGTCGCAGGAGGTACGGCCGGGAACGTTGTAGAGGATCTGCGGGATGTCGACGGCTTCGGCAATGTGCTTGAAGTGCTGGTACAGGCCTTCTTGCGTTGGCTTGTTGTAGTACGGCACAACCAGCAGGCATGCGTCGGCGCCAGCATTCTTGGCGTTCTGGGTCAGGTGCACGGCTTCGGCGGTGGAGTTGGCACCGGTGCCGGCGATGACCGGAATCGGTTTGGCGCTGCGTTTGACGCGCTCGACCACGTGCTTGATGACCAGGATGTGTTCTTCGACATCCAGCGTGGCCGACTCACCGGTGGTGCCGACAGCGACGATCGCATGGGTGCCGTTTTCCAGGTGGAAGTCTACAAGTTTGTCGAGGCTGCCCCAGTCAACACGCCCTTGTGCATCCATGGGTGTGACCAATGCCACCATACTGCCCGCAATCATGTAACTGCTCCTGCCGGAAAAAGAGAGCGGTAATGGTACTGGGGGCATCGACCTTGCACAAGCGAAGCAGGCGGGTGGAGCATTCCCCTCGGCGGCTTATTTCGCTACCCTTGACCCTTTGATCGGTGCAGCGCGGCCCGCCGGGCCGTCGACCTTGCTCCCCGCCAGCGTCCAAGACCTCGCATGCGAGCCCCGGGCCCTGCCGACAGGAGGCTTTTGCCCGTCCTGTGCCGACCGCTCATCGCTTTAGGAATGCTGCATGTCCACCCCCACCGTCCGCGAACAATTCCTTGTCATCAGTGCCCTGGGCCCGAACCCCATGGAGCTGGCCAACGTCCTCAGCCGCGCTGCCTTCGAAAACCGCTGCGCGGTGGTCACCTCGCGCCTGAGCCGCCACGGCGAGACCAGCGCCCTGGTGCTGCAGGTGGGCGGCAGCTGGGACGCCCTGGCACGTCTCGAATCCACCCTGCCAGGCCTGGGCAAGAAACACGGCCTGACGCTCGACGTGGTCCGCAGCGCCGACCAGGAAGTGCGCCCGCAGGCCCTTCCATATGTGGCCTACGTCAGCGCTGCCTACCGCCCGGACATCATCAACGAGCTGTGCCAGTTCTTCCTCGACCACCGCGTCGAGCTGGAAGCCATGACCTGCGACACCTACCTGGCGCCGCAAACCGGTAGCAGCATGCTCAACGCCCAGTTCACCGTGATTCTGCCGGCCGGCACGCAGATCAGCTGGCTACGCGACCAGTTCCTGGACTTTGCCGATGCCCTGAACCTCGACGCACTGATCGAGCCATGGCGTCCACAGAACCCAATGTAAGGAAACCGATCATGGCTGTAGCACTCGACCAACCTGTTGCCGACTTCCAGGCCCAGGCCACCAGCGGGCAAACCGTCAGCCTTGCCGAACTCAAGGGCCAGCAGGTGGTGGTGTACTTCTACCCCAAGGACAGCACACCAGGCTGCACCACCGAGGGCCAGGGCTTCCGCGACCAGCACGATGCCTTCACCGCAGCCAACACCGTGGTATTCGGTGTATCGCGCGATGGCATCAAGTCGCACGAAAACTTCAAGGCCAAGCAAGGCTTCCCGTTCGAGCTGATCAGCGACAAGGACGAGGCCCTGTGCCAGCTGTTCGATGTGATCAAGCTGAAGAAGCTGTATGGCAAGGAGTACATGGGCGTTGACCGCAGCACCTTCCTGATCGACAAGGACGGTGTGCTGCGCCAGGAATGGCGCGGGGTGAAGGTGCCCGGGCATGTGGATGCAGTTCTGGCTGCTGCTCAGACCTTGAACAAGGCTTGAAATTGAATGGGGCTGCCTTGCAGCCCTTCGCGGGCACGCCCGCTCCCACAGGAATTGTGCAGGGCCCAGTGGGAGCGGGCATGCCCGCGAAGGGCCGCAGAGCGGCCCCAATTACCTTCAAAGCATCGGTGAAACGCTAGGCTCCTGCTTGGGCCACGCATCCAGCACGGCCTTGATCAGCGTCGCCAGCGGGATGGCGAAAAATATCCCCCAGAACCCCCATAGCCCGCCAAACAGCAGCACTGCACAAATAATCGCCACCGGGTGCAGGCTCACCGCTTCAGAGAACAGCAGCGGCACCAGCACATTGCCATCCAGCGCCTGAATGATCGCGTACACCGTCATCAGGTAGATGAACTGGTCGCCCCAGCCCCACTGGAACAGCGCAATCAAGGTGACCGGCACAGTCACGACCACTGCGCCCACGTAAGGCACCACCACCGACAGCCCCACCAGCAACGCCAATAGCGCTGCGTAGTTGAGCCCCAGGCTGATGAAGGCAATGTAAGTGGCAATGCCGCAGATCAAGATCTCGATGCCCTTGCCGCGGATGTAGTTGGCGATCTGCCGGTTCATCTCGCTGCCCACCCGGCTCAGCAAGGTGCGCTGGCGCGGCAGGTAGCCGCTGACCCAGCGGCCAATGAGTTCGCGATCCTTCAGGAAGAAGAACACCAGAATCGGCACCAGCACCAGATAGATCATGGCATTGACCAGCAGTGGCAGGCTGGACAGCGAGAAGGTCAGCGCCCATTGACCAAATTTGCCAATTTCACCGCGCACCGACTCGATGGCGTGCAACACCTGCTCGTCGGACACCAGGTGCGGATACCGCTCCGGCAGCAGCAACAACAACGACTGCCACTTGCCGAGCATCCCCGGCAGCTCGTTGAACAGCGTAATCAGCTGGTGCCACAGCAGCGGCACCAGCACCAGCATGAACACCGCCAGCGCCCCCATGAACAGGGCGAACACCAGCATCACTGCCAGCCGTGTTGGTACCCGCACGCGCTCCAGCGCGTTGACCAGCCCCTGCATCAGAAACGCCAGCACCATGCCCGCCAGCACCGGCGCGAGCATGCCGCCCAGGGTGAGCACTGCGGTAAACGCCAGGAACAACAGGACCGCCAGCACCACCGCTTCCTCATCGGAGAAGTAGCGCTGCACCCAGTCGCGAAAGACTTTGAACATTGACGATCCTTGGAAAAGACTCAGGCCTTGCGCAGCCAGTAAGTGTAGGTACCGGCCTCGGCCGTTTCATGCAGTAGGGTATGACCGGCCAGCTGGGCGAAAGTGCGGAAGTCGCGCTGGGAGCCTGCGTCAGTGGCGATTACCTTGAGCACCGCGCCACTGGCCAGGCGATTGAGCTCCATCTTGGCCTTGAGCAGTGGCAAAGGGCAATTCAGCCCGCTGGCGTCCAGTTCGGCGTCGCAGGTCAGGATGTTACTCATCGCAGGGTCTCCAAAGGCATCGCCAGGCTGCTTCTTGGCATGGCTGGCTAGGATAGCGCCACTGGTCGTCAACGTGTGAGCCCGCTACAGTAGGTATCTTTGATCCGACGCGAGCTTCATGCATGAATCTACTGCGCCCTACCCTGCTGACGCTGGCCTGCCTGATGGCCCTTCCCGGCCATGCTGACGACCTGCCATCACTGGGTGATGCCAGTTCTGCGATCGTCTCGCCGCAACAGGAGCACCAACTGGGCCGTGCCTGGCTCAGCCTGCTGCGCGGCCAGGTCAATCAGCTCAACGACCCTCAGCTCAAGGACTACGTCGAAACCAGCGTTTACAAGCTGGCCGAAACCAGCCAACTGCAGGACCGGCGCCTGGAGTTCATCCTGATCGACAGCCGCGAGCTCAACGCCTTCGCCGCCCCGGGTGGCATTGTCGGGGTCAACGGTGGTCTGTTCCTCAACGCCCAGACCGAGGGCGAATATGCCTCAGTACTGGCCCACGAACTGGCGCACTTGTCGCAACGCCACTTCGCGCGTGGCGTCGAGGCCCAGCAGCGCATGCAGTTGCCGATGATGGCGGCGCTGCTGGCCGGCATCGTGCTGGCCGCAGGTGGCGCCGGCGATGCGGGCATCGGCATGATTGCCGGCACCCAGGCAGCAGCCATTCAGGAACAGCGGCGCTTCTCGCGCCAGAACGAACAGGAAGCCGACCGCATTGGTATCCAGAACCTGGAAAAGGCCGGCTACGACCCGCGCAACATGCCGACCATGTTCGAGCGCCTGGCACGCCAGTACCGATATGACGCCAAACCGCCGGAATTCCTGCTGACCCACCCGGTGACCGAGTCACGTATTGCCGACACCCGTAACCGCGCCGACCAGGCGCCCAAGGGTGGCATTGAAGACAGCATGCGCTACCAACTGATCCGCGCCCGGGTGGCACTGATCTACGAGGGCACACCGGGGCTTGCCGCCAAACGCTTCCGTGCCCAACTGGACGAAGACCCAAAGCTGGACGCTGCACGTTATGGCCTGGCCTTGGCGCAGATCAAGGGTGGGCGATTGAACGAGGCGCGTGAAATGCTCAAGCCGCTGCTGGCCAAGGCGCCCAACGACATCACCTACAACCTGGCACAGATCGACCTGGACATCACCAACAACCGCCTGGCCGACGCCCAGCAGCGGGCCGAGCGGATGCAGGGGCTGTACCCGGGCAACTACCCGTTGAAACAGGTACGTGCCGACCTGCTGGTGAAACAGAACAAGCCGGCCGAGGCCGAGAAGGTGTTGAACGAGCTGGTCAAGAGCCGCCCGGATGACCCGGATGTGTGGTACGACATGGCTGAAGTGCGGGGCTTGTCGGGCAATACCATCGGCTTGCACCGGGCACGGGCCGAGTACTTCACACTGGTCGGCGACTTTGACCAGGCAATCCAGCAGCTGGATTACGCCAAGCGCCGGGCGGGTGGGAATTTCCCGCTGGCCTCACAGATTGACCAACGCCAGCGCGAGATCATGGAGCAGCGGCGCATGGTTCAGGAAATGATGGGGCGCTGAAGGCGATTCGCGGGCTTGCCCGCTCCCACAGGTACTCCACCGCCTTGGTAAACGGTGCAATATCTGTGGGAGCGGGTGAGCCCGCGAAGAGTATGACGCGGTCTGGCGTCAGGCATTACCAGACAGCTTCAGCCGCGCCGCCTGGGTAAAGTCCAGCATGCGATTCAGCGGCTTGATCGCCTTGGGCACCAGCGCCGGGTCGACAAAAATTTCGTTGGTGCCGTTACGCAGGCAATCCAGCACCCGCTCCAGGGTGTTCATCGCCATCCACGGGCAGTGCGCGCAACTGCGGCATGCCGCGCCGTTGCCGGCGGTGGGGGCTTCGACGAATTCCTTGTCCGGGCACAGCTGCTGCATCTTGTAGAAGATGCCGCGGTCGGTGGCGACGATGAAGGTTTTGTTCGGCAGGGTCTGGGCAGCCTTGATCAGCTGGCTGGTGGAACCCACCGCGTCGGCCAACTCGATCACCGCTTCCGGCGACTCGGGGTGCACCAGGATCGCAGCATCCGGGTACAGCGCCTTCATGTCGGCCAACTGGCGCGACTTGAACTCTTCGTGAACGATGCAGGCACCGTCCCACAGCAGCATGTCGGCACCGGTTTGCTTCTGGATGTAACGGCCCAGGTGCTGGTCCGGGCCCCAGATGATGGTTTCGCCGTTGTCCATCAGGCTTTCGACAATTTCCAGCGCACAGCTCGAGGTCACTACCCAGTCGGCGCGTGCCTTCACCGCTGCGGACGTGTTGGCGTAGACCACCACGGTACGTTCAGGGTGCTGGTCGCAGAAGGCCGAGAACTCTTCTACCGGGCAGCCCAGGTCGAGCGAGCAGGTGGCCTCCAGGGTCGGCATTAGCACGCGCTTTTCCGGGGTGAGGATTTTTGCCGTCTCGCCCATGAAGCGCACACCGGCCACGATGACCGTTTCGGCAGGGTGATTCTTGCCGAAACGGGCCATTTCCAAAGAGTCGGATACACAGCCGCCGGTTTCTTCAGCCAGCGCCTGGATGACCGGGTCGCAGTAATAGTGGGCAACCAGCACGGCATTCTGGGCCTTGAGCTCGGCAGCGATGGCCGCACGGTATTCGGCCTCCTGCTCGGCTGTCAGCGGGTTGGGCTGCTTGGCGTCGAGGTGGGCCTGAACCAAAAGGCGTTCGGAAATCTGGGTCATGATCGCTGGACCTGCAGGCGCGCTTGCGCGTCAAATCGAGTGTATCACCCGGCCCTGGCAGATCGGCTAAGGGTGCCGGACGGCACACTGACCGCCACGGCCCTCTGCGGGCGCGGATTATTATCGGAGGCCGAAGGCTACAGACAATCCAGCGATTACTAAAGTGGTTTTTGTGTTGCCTGTGCTGGCCTCTTCGCGGGTAAACCCGCTCCTACACTGTGAAATCCTTGTAGGAGCGGGTTCACCCGCGAAGGGGCCGCAACAGGAGAAACCATCACCCCTGCGGCGACAGGGCCGCCAGATGCGCCGCCATGAACATGGCAAATTCTTCCACGGTCATTTTTCGGCCATTGAAATCGACCATGCCCTCGGCATAGTGCAGGCTGCTGACCACATCATCGCCCTGCACGGTGGCCATGCCGCTCTGCAACGCCATCATGCCGACCATCTCCCCCGCCTGGCTCGATTGCATGGCAATCGCTTGGGCGTCGGTCTGGCCATCCAGCAACGCCTGCAGGGTCGCCAGGTCACCGATCATCGGCTTGGACAGCGACAGTTGGCTCTTCACCTCGGTAACCAGCTGCTTGCCCAGCTGATCCGGCGGCAGGTCGAAGCTGGCGGGTGCCGCAAAGTCCATGGACAGGTTGAAGCGGCTCTCGCCATTGGCAGTCTTGAACGAGAGATTTTCCAGCGCCACCCTGGGCTTGGCAGCCAGCAGCTTGTGCAGGTCACCCTGGAACTTGGCTTTCTCGGCATCGTCCATCTGGATCTGCGGCACCGGCTGGCCAGCCGCACTGGCGGCCTCGAACTCCGGCAAGTGCGACTGGTACCACTTCGACAATGCCTGCAACGCCGGGGCGTTAACCGAAGTCACGCTCACCGCCATCTGTGCCTTGCCTACCGCGCGGCCATCCCAGCTGATGTCGCCGACCTTGTACTCCGCGCGCCCACCCACGGTGTCCGTGCCCTCGAGGGTTTGCAAGGCCTTCTGCTCCAGCCCCTTGATCAGCAGCACCTGCTGTTTCGGCCCAAGTGTGACCTTGGTTTCAGCCAACGCCAGATCGACGTTGCCCACATAGATGGCGTCGTGTGCAGTGGCTGCGAGGTTACCGCCAAACTTCAGCCCTTTGAGCTCGAACGTGGCCGGCGGCTGGTCGTCTTGCACCCTTTTAATCACGAGACTGTCGGCCTGGCCGTGGAACGTCGAGGCCTTGCCCTCCTTGTCCCCGCTGACTTCGAACTGCATGCCCGAGAAGTCCAGGCTGTTGCCATCCGCTTCATCCAACTTGAGCGGCGCCAGCTGAACCTGGCTGACCACACTGCCGCTGTAACCCAGGCTGGTCTGCGCACTGATCGGGGCCTTTTCACCCGCAGCGGCAAACCATGGCGCGACGGCCTCATCCTTCTGCAGCGTGCTGTTGCTGACCGCCATTACCGGCATCAGCTTCAGCGCCCTGACCCTGGACCAGGGAAACGGGCCGTGCTCGATCTGGTCGGTCACGCCCACGTCAAAATTGATCACTTCGCCCTCACCCACGTTGATGTCGCGAGCCTTGAGCCGGTACTGGGCAGTACTGCTGAAGAGGTGCTGCTCCAGCGACACGCGCTCGATGCTCATGCTACCGCCGGTGCTGACCAGGGCCTTTCCGAGTTCGGCGTTACTGCGGGCAAGCGCGTTGTCCAGCTCTGCCGGCAGCTGCTTGCCGGTGTACCAGGCGCCTGCGGTAGTTGCGACGGCAATGGCGATAGCCAGGCCGGAAAGGATGCCAACTGATTTCTTCATGAATAGAACCGATTGCTGTCCGTAAGGGCTTCGAAGGCGGCCAGAGGCCACGCAGAAAACGAAGAGTACCACCCCCGATTGGGCCGAGCGCTGGCCCAGGTCGAGAAATGCCATTTTTCGGACACGTCTGACACCGAGGCAGGCAAGCAAAGGATTCGTTAATTTTTACGAACACGCCAGTTGATCACAATCGCAAATAAACGCGCAAAAACCGAACAAAGCCGGGATTTAATCGATAAATATTTCAATTCAGCAACATCTTGTCATGTTTAACTTGACACTCACCTATCCATCGTTTTTTATTTTCACCACTTTGCGCGCCCCCCCGCGCCTCCCGCCGCTCCAACATAAAAGGTGAACAACATGGAGCCCATCCGCTCGCCCTTGCCGCATGCGCAATACACCGTGCCCGTCGTTTACGCCCAGCAGCAGGAGCCATGCCAGCATGCAGCCTGACCAGAGCGCTTCCGGCCACGGCCAACTCCGCAAAACCCTGCGCCTCTGGCACGTGATCATCATCGGCCTGGCCTACCTGACCCCGATGACCGTGTTCGACACCTTCGGCATCGTCAGCGGGATTACCGCCGGCCACGTACCCAGCGCCTACATTCTGGCGCTGGCCGGCATCCTGTTCACCGCCGTGAGCTACGGCACCCTGGTAAAGCGCTTTCCGCAGTCGGGCTCGGCCTACACCTACACCCAACGCGCAATCAACCCGCACGTGGGCTTCCTGGTGGGCTGGTCTTCACTACTGGACTACCTGCTGCTGCCAATGGTCAACGCACTGCTGGCCAAGCTTTACCTCTCAGCCATGTTCCCGGAAGTGCCGGAGTGGATGTGGGTGGCCGGCTTCGTCACCCTGATCAGCCTGATCAACATGCGCAGCGTGAACCTGGTGGCACACTTCAACCTGCTGTTCGTGGGTGTGCAGGTGGCAATCATCGCCGTATTCATTTACCTGTGCGTGCGCGGCCTGGACCATGGTGAAGGGCTGGGTACCACCTGGAGCCTGATACCGTTCGCCGACAGCCAGACCCAGTTCAGCGCCCTGGCCGCCGGTGCGACCATCCTGTGCTTCTCGTTCCTGGGCTTTGACGCGGTCACCTGCCTGTCCGAGGAAACCCGCGACCCAGCCAAGACCATCCCCCGGGCGATCTTCCTCACCGCATTGATCGGTGGCGTGGTGTTCATCACTGTGTCGTATTTCATCCAGGCCTACTTCCCGACCATGGCCCGTTTCCACGACCAGGAAGCGGCCCTGCCGGAAATCGCCCTGTACGTTGGCGGCAAGCTCTTCCAGTCGATCTTCATCGCCTGCACCGTGATCAACACCATCGCCTCGGGCCTGGCCTCGCAAACCAGCGTGTCGCGCCTGCTGTATGTAATGGGCCGCGACAACGTGATCCCGGCCAGCGTCTTCGCCCGCCTGCATTCGCGTTACAAGACACCCGTGCTGAACATTGCCGTGGTCGGCGTCATTTCGCTGTCGGCGATCTTCTTCGACCTGGTGACTGCCACCTCGATCATCAACTTCGGCGCCCTGGTTGCGTTCAGCTTCGTCAACCTGTCGGTGATCAACCACTGCTACCTGCGTGAAGGCAATCGCAAAGGCCTGAGCAACCAGTTGAAGTACCTGGTACTGCCTACCATCGGCTTCTGCATCATCGTCTCGCTATGGCTGGACCTGAACGCACATTCGCTGATGTTCGGCGGCATCTGGGCTGCGCTCGGGCTGATCTACCTGGGCTGGCTGACCAAAGCCTTCCGCTCGGCACCGCCCAACTATGTCGCCGAATGACCCCTGCTGCCCACAACGCCCGCGCCTGACCGCGGGCGTTGTACTTGATCGATAAGGAAAGCCTCATGCCGCTGCGTCGCCTCTCCATCCAATGGAAGATCACCCTGCTCGCCGGGCTGTGCCTGCTGGCCATTGTCGTCTTGCTGGTAGCCACCTCGCTGACCCAGGCGCATCGCAGCGCTGCCCTGGTCAACCAGGCAAACACCGCCATGCTTGAAAACAGCGCCCGCCAGCGCCTGCAGGCCCAAGCCGAAACCCAGGCCTTGCGTATCCAGCGCTACTTCATGGATGCCTACCAGTACGGCAATGGCTTTGCCCGCCTGGTGCAAGTGCTGAAGGCCCGGGGTGGTAGCGACCTGCGCGCCGAACTGACCCGCCAGGCGCGTGCCAGCCTGGCCGGCAACCCGGATGTGATCGGCCTGTACCTGGTATTCCAGCCCAATACCCTGGACCAACAGGACAGCCAGTACCTCGGCCAGGACGCCATGGGCAGCAATGAGAGCGGGCGTTTCTCGCTGTACTGGTCACAACCCAGCCCCGGCACCCTGGAGCTTGAAGCCATGCCGGAAACGATGCTCGGTGACAACAGCATTGGCAGCAACGGCGCGGCGAAGAACCGCTGGCTGACCTGCCCGCAGGACACCGCCAGAACCTGCATGCTCGAACCGTACCTCGACGAGGTCAACGGCCGCCAGGTACTGATGACCAGCATCGCTCTGCCATTGCTGGAACACGGCAAGGTAGTCGGCGTGGTCGGCCTGGACATCGGCCTGGCCAATCTGCAGCAACTGAGCGTGGACGGCCGCCGCGATCTGTTCGACGGCCAGGGCCAGGTAAGCATCGCAACCGCCGCCGGCCTACTGGCCGGCAACAGTCGCGACGACAGCGCGCTCGGCAAGCCCATGGACAATGCAGTACCCGACGGCCTGCTGCGCGTGGCCCACCCCTTCACGCCCATCCCTGACACAGCCCCGTGGCAGATATTGCTGGAGCTGCCGGAAAGCGTGCTGCAGGCCCCTGCCGTCGCCCTCAACCAGCGCCTTGATACCCATAACCAGAACGCCAACCTCACCAGCCTGCTGATAGGTCTTGGCACGGCAATCGCGGGTTTGCTGTTGGTGTGGCTGACCGCGCGCGGCGTTAGCCGGCCAATCCTGGCCGTGGCTGCACGCCTGGAAGACATTGCCAGTGGCGAGGGCGACCTTACTCGCCGCCTGGACTACGCCCGCCAGGATGAACTGGGCCAGCTCACCAGCTGGTTCAACCGCTTCCTCGACAAGTTGCAACCGATTATTGCCCAGGTAAAAGGGTCGCTGCAGGAGGCACGCGACACCGCCGACCAATCGGCCGCCATTGCCAGCCAGACCAGCAACGGCATGCAGCAACAGCACCGCGAAATCGAACAGGTGGCCACAGCGGCCAACGAAATGAGCGCTACAGCCCTGGATGTCGCCCACAACGCCTCGCAGGCGGCCCAAGCCGCCCGCGCCGCAGATCAGGCCAGCCAGGAAGGCTTGCAACTGGTCGACAGCACGCGCCAGGGCATCGACCGCCTGGCCGCAGGCATGAACACTGCCATGGACGAGGCGCGCGCACTGGAAGACCGCAGCGGGCAAATCGGCTCGGTGCTTGAAGTGATCCGCACCATTGCCGAGCAAACCAACCTGCTGGCACTGAATGCCGCCATCGAAGCGGCCCGGGCAGGCGAAGCCGGGCGTGGCTTCGCCGTGGTTGCCGATGAGGTGCGCGGCCTGGCCCAGCGCACGCAGGTCTCGGTGGAGGAAATTCGCCAGGTCATCGAAGGCCTTCAACAAGGTACACAGGACGTTGTCGGGGCCATGCATGCAGGCCAACGCCAAGCCCAGGACAGCGCCGCACGCATGGAGCAGGCGTTGCCAGCACTGCAGCGCATTGGCGAGGCGGTGGCGGTTATCAGTGACATGAACCTGCAGATTGCCTCGGCAGCGGAAGAGCAGAGCGCGGTGGCCGAGGAAGTGAACCGCAACGTGGCCGGCATCCGCGATGTGACAGAGTCACTGGCTGGCCAGGCCGACGAATCAGCGCGCATCAGCCAGGCATTGAACCGGCTGGCCAACCAGCAGCAAGCGCTAATGGAGCAGTTTCGCGTCTAGCCTGTGAGGGCCTCTTCGCGGGTAAACCCGCTCCTACACGGGATTTGCACTGCTCTTGTAGGCGGCGCCAGCCCCTGTAGGAGCGGGCTTGCCCGCGAAGAGGCCGGTACAGACACCACAGCATCATCGTTTTTACTGAGCACTATTCATGCAAACCGCAACCCGATCCACTTTCTTCGACATCACCAGCGAACAAGGGCTTTTACGCACCTCGATCGCTGCCACCCTGTTCATTGCCACCATCGGCATCGCCTTCGGCCTGGCCTCCGGCTCGTTTTCCATCGTCTTCGACGGCGTCTACTCGCTGGTCGACGCCAGCATGAGCGGGCTGTCGCTGGTGGTGGTCAAGCTGATCACTTCGCACACCACCAGCGTGCAGATGTCGCGCAAGCTGCGCGAACGCTTCACCATGGGTTTCTGGCACCTGGAGCCAATGGTACTGGCGCTCAACGGCATCCTGCTCAGCGGCGTGGCCATCTACGCGCTGATCAACGCCGTCAGCAGCCTGCTGCAAGGCGGGCGCCACCTGGAGTTTGGCATTGCCATGGCCTACGCAATGCTGACGGTGATCACCTGCGTGAGCATCGCCGTCATCGAGGCCCGCGCCAACCGCAAACTGAAGTCAGACTTCGTGCGCATGGACGTCAAGGGCTGGGTGATGTCAGCCAGCATCACTGCCGCGCTACTGATCGCCTTCTGCTTTGGCTATGCCGTGCAGGGCACTTCGCTGCAATGGGTATCACCGTACATCGACCCGGCGGTGCTGGCGCTGGTGTGCCTGGTGATCGTGCCGTTGCCGATGTCGGTGGTGCGTCAGGCGCTGTCTGAAATCTTCCTGGTCACCCCCGGCGACCTCAAACTGCACGTAGATGAAGTGGCCAAGGCCTTCGTCGCTCGCCACGGCCTGCAGTCTTACCGCGCCTATGTCGCCAAGGTCGGGCGCTCGAGGGAAATTGAGCTGTATTTCATCGTGCCCAAGGCCATGGCGGCCAAGACCATTGATGAATGGGATGCGTGGCGTAACGAGATTGGTGACGCGGTGGGCGGTGAAGGGCCGGACCGTTGGCTGACGGTGGTATTTACCGGGGATCCTGAGTGGGCCGAGTAAATCGGGGGCGCTTTGCGCCTCAGAATTCCGAAAACGAAAAAGCCCGCGACCATTTCTGATTGCGGGCTTTGACGTACTGAGTATGGTGGGTCGTGTAGGATTCGAACCTACGACCAATTGGTTAAAAGACAATTGGGCACGGGCCAGCTAGGAAGGGAATCTAAAACAGCACCAGACAGCATTCTACGAGCGCTGCCTCTAATGAAAACCACATTAGAGGCAAAGCAATGACCCAACCAACCAAAGCAAAACGAGTCGGCAAGATCTCCACCAAAGGTGGTACCGGCAAGACCACTGGTTCGACCAACCTCGGGGCCTTCACCGCTGACGCAGGCCTGCGAACCCTCCTAATCGATCTGGACCCAGTCCAGCCCTCCGCTTCGTCGTACTTCCCCCTGGAGCACACTGCCGAGGGCGGTATCTTCGAGCTGCTCGCGTTCAACAACACTAATCGCGACCAGATCATCTCCCGAACCACCATCCCCAACCTCGATGTCATCGTTTCGAACGATGCGAACAACCAGCTCAACAACCTCATACTGCAGGCGCCCGATGGCAGACTGCGCTTGGCGAACCTGATTTCAGCGTTTGAAGATGATTACGACCTGATCATCTTCGACACGCAGGGCGCTCGCAGCGCAATGCTGGAAATGGTCGTGCTTGCCTCGGACATCGTCCTCTCTCCTCTCCCCCCCAACATGCTGGCAGCTCGCGAGTTCAACCGCGGCACCATTCACATGATGGAAGGCCTGCGTAGCTACAGCAGACTGGGCCTGAAAATCCCTCACATCAACATCATCATCAACGGCCTGGAAGAGACCGTTGATGCCCGCCTTGTTCACGGAACGGTCCGCGAGGTCTTCGACGGACACAGTGACTTCTCCGTACTCCAAACCACTATTCCAAACGCTGTTGTCTTCAAATCTGCCGCTCGACTAGGCATACCTGCCCATCGACTGGAATATCGCCAACCATCCAACCGAAAGTCCCCCTCCGCACTCAGCATCATCCGCAGCCTAGCCATCGAAGCGTTCCCAGAATGGCGTGAGCGCTTTGAGGCCATGACCGAGGAGCGCGTTGCCGAAATCATCAAGGAGGCACGCCGCGATGAGTAAGCACGCCATTACCGATGCTGCTGGGATAACGGCTGAGGAGGTCCTCAGGATTGGGAAGCTCCACAGCGCTAATGAACTGCGCAACATTCAGAAAACCCTGACATCCACGGCAGGGGACCTTCACAAGCTAGGCAGTGGTTGGAAATTGCGCTCAGGCTTGCTCGGCTCTCTTGGTGACCTTCTCACGATCGAGCAGCGCCAATTGCTGCAGGATGCTGCTCGCCTCGTTGAGTCGATCGGCAACAACGTGACCCATGCGAAGGAAAAACGTGTTCGCTCAGAGAAGGATGCGAAGAAGCGCCAAGAAGCCCGACTCGCCCGGGCCAAGCAGCTGATAGCGGCAGCCTACCCCCTCCCCTGTGAAACCAATGAACAACGCCTAGAGGTGCTTAAAGCGGCACTTATTCTCAACCGTGCCAAGCAATACCAACCCTACATGACCCCGCTCGAATTCAATCAGCAGGTCAGGGGGCATCTGGCGGAGCCCGCTCGCCTTTACGGATCCACACTACGGGTCTACCGGTTGAACAACGTGACCTCGATCCGTCACTACATTCTTGACGAGTTGATTACTGAGCTTGCTTACGATGATGGCTCGACCGTGGAAGAGCGTCTGCAGGTTCTGCAGAAGAAGGTCGCAGACACTGTTGCCCAGGCCACTTTGACGACTGATGAGCAAGAAACTCTTCGTCGGTGGAAGGAAGTATTCCCTCCAGCTGCTGAACAGCAGGAGGGCCAAGCATGAGCATGGGCAAACAGAAGGTCCTCGAGAAAGTCACCAAGCTGCTGGCCTTGGCCAACAACCCAGGTGCGAACAGCAACGAGGCCAGCATCGCGCTGCGCCAAGCCCGCACGCTCATGGCCCAGTACAACATCGAGTCGGAGGAGCTTCGAGCGGGCCAGGTCGCTGAGTCCAGTATTCGCACCGGCACCCGTCGCTCTCCTGCGGACTGGCTGCATTCACTTGCCGCCACCTGTGCAGCTGCTTTCGACTGCAGCCACCTCTCCTACTACCACCCATCGATGGGGTACTGCTTCAAATTCCTGGGCAAAGGTATCGGCCCAGAGCTGGCCTCCTACGCCTATAGCAGCCTCGCTCTGCAACTGCAAAAAGCCCGTCGTGAGCATGTTTCGCAGCAGAAACGCTGCCAACTCAAGACCAAGCGCCGCCGCGGCCAGCTGTTCGCTGAAGGGTGGATTGGTGCAGTGGCACACAAGGTTCGCCAGTTTGCAGGGGAGCTGGATCCTGAAACTCAAGCCGACATCACGGCCTACCTGACGCTGCACCACCCTGACCTCAAGCGCTTCGACATCGAACCTACCGAGGCCAAGGGCCATGATCGTGGATCCCTGCAGGCAGGTTTTGAACAGGGACGCCATGCCTTGCTCCACCGTGGCGTTGGACGCAACTCGCAGCCCACCATTGCCCATGGAGGTGCCAGATGAGCGTCCTTGACCTCTCCCCTCCCCACTCCATTGAAGCCGAGCAAGGCGTCCTGGGTGGGCTAATGCTGGACAACGAGGCTTGGGACCTGGTTGGCGACCGCCTGCAACCGGAAGACTTCTTCCGTGCTGAGCACAAGGTGATTTTCAAAGCAATCTATGAGCTGGCTGAGCGTAACAGCCCCTTTGATGTCGTGACGGTCAGTGAAGCCCTGGCAACACCCGAAGAGGTGGGTGGGCTCTCCTACCTGGCCGAGCTGGCCAAGAACACGCCCTCAGTTGCGAACATCGAGCACTATGCCCACATCGTTCAAAACCGGGCTCACCTGCGCCGGCTGATCTCCCTCTGCTTCCAGGGTACGCGGGCAGCTGCGGATCAGCAGGCTGACGCATCGGAAGTCCAGGACAGCATCGAGCAACAGCTGTACGCCCTGGGCGAAGGCCGTGCGCAAAGCGAATTTGCCGACATGAACGCCGCGCTGTCGAGCGTCATCGAGAAGATTGACCAGTACTTTAACGGCCAGGTCTCTGTAACCGGCCTCCCCACGGGCTTAGATGATCTCGATGCGATGACACGCGGGTTGCAACCAGCGGATCTGGTCGTCGTGGGCGCCCGACCTTCGATGGGCAAAACATCGTTCTGCTTGAACATGGTAGATGCCGCGCTGAACCACTCTCCGAACGAGATCGTGGTGGTCTTCAGCATGGAGATGCCTACCGAGGCGCTGATCTTCCGCATGCTGGCCATCCTGGGCCATATCGACCTGCAGAAGTTGTTGAGCGGACAGTTGGAAGATGAGGACTGGCCAAAGCTCACCAACGCCGTGCACATCATGAAGTCGTATGGGGATCGGCTTGTCATCGATGACACCGCCAGTCTGACACCAGCAGCCATGAGGGCTAAGGTCCGGCGAGCCAGCCGCCGCTTTGGAAAGCCGTGCCTCATCCTCGCTGATTATCTCCAAATGATGACGTGCTCCGGGCAGGAGAATCGAGCCAATGAAATCAGCGTCATCTCCCGTGCGCTGAAAGGCATCGCGAAGGAGTTCAACTGCCCATTCGTGGCGCTCTCCCAGCTCAATCGCGAGCTGGAGCGCCGGCCCAATAAGCGCCCAATCAATGCCGACTTGCGTGATGGCGGCGCGATCGAACAGGACGCTGACGTGATCCTGTTTGTGTACCGGGACGAGTACTACAACAAGGACACGGACCAGAAAGGTATAGCGGAAATCATCATCGGAAAGCAGCGCCAGGGCCCAACAGGCTCGGTTCGAGCCGCCTTCATCGCCAATCAAACCCGCTTCGCAAATCTCACTGCCGACCTTTGGCAAGGAGCCGCCGCATGACGCCTGTACACACGCAATCGATTACCCATGACTGCCGCGGCTGCGGTCGGCACTTCTCATTGAACCAAGTGCGCGAGGTTCACCCCGCCGAGCATACACCTGAAGGTGAAGCCGAAGTGTTGATTTGCCCCGTTTGCGGTAGCTACGACATTGAGCAGCTCGAGGAGGTGGCCCGTGCAAACTGAACAGGCCTATCCATCGATCCCCGCGATCGCCAGTGCCGAGCAGTCGGCCTTAGCGTTTGCGCATCAATCTGGACTCAATGCGACGTGGCTCGATGCGCTGGGCCTAGTCATATCCCGGCTTAGCCAGTTCGGCCAGACGGTAGCTCCCGTGGAGCTGGCCGAACCACTGCAGGAGCTTGAGCGTCTGCAGTACATCGAAGTCGAGACGATCACCTCCAACGGGATCACGGTGAGCCTACGTGGCCAGCCAGCCCTACTGACGAACTACTTCTGGTCCATTTGGGTACCCAAGCACTTGCTGGCCTGTGGGTTGAAGGTCGCGATCACACCTCACCTGGACTCAGCCCAGGGCGACGCCCATCACTGCACCGTCGTATTCCGCATCCCGGGCTCGCGGGAAGCTACTCGCGAATTTCTTACTGACCTGGCCACCCAGTATCCCGGTAACAGCCCTGAGATCGTCGCCATCCAGGCCGGGAATGTCCTGAGTGCTGGAGGTGGCCAATGACTCTCGCAGTGAAGTGCGTCGTGAAATTCGATGGTGCAGGCTTCTGGACAAACACGGTGAAAGGCAAACGTGCGAGTTGCACTGCGAATGACCGCACGGCTGCCGAGCGGTTGGCTTCCCGTCTCTTTGGAGAGGGCAAAGCCACCGTTGAGCAACAACAGGATGAGCCTGGCGACCGCGACAACTACATCGCCAGTCGCTGGCTACTGACCGGTGAGGCCTTGTTGACCGACCAGGAGAAAGGCCATGCGTAATCTCCTGCGCGGTGCCCACGAGAGCGTACGTCGACTCGCGAAATTTGCCATCGCCGAGGGCTGGACACTCACCCGCTCCAACAGCGGCCATCTGAAATTCAGCAAGGCCGGCTTCACCCCTATTTTCACCTCCTGCTCGCCGAGCGACCACCGTACCGAGCGCAACACTCGGGCGCTGCTTCGCCGTGCCGAGGTCCAAAACAACAGCTCGCAGGGGATGCACTAATGCCAATCCGACACGTAATCATTCACCAGCTCGACAAGCAGCCCGACGGCAGCCCTGCGGTGCTTCATGCCCGTGACACAGAGTTGCCTCTTACCGATGCCATCGAGCATCTGCAGGGCGACCTGAACGACAGCTACAACGCCAAGCAGGGCAAAGCGTGGGGTTTCTTCCACGGTGAATCAGGAGCCTACCCATTCAGCGGCTGGCTGAAACAGTACCTGGATGAGCAGCATGACTTCACCAGCTTCAGCCATTTGGCAGTCGAGCATCTGCAGAAGTTGATGGAAGAGGTCAATCTGGCCATCGGTGGGCATGTGCTTTTCACCCACTTCCAGCAGGGTATGACTGAATACCTGATGATTGCCGTCCTTCAACAGGTCGAGACCATCGGCCTGGACGATGACCTCAATGTGGTGGCCTCACGCTACTTGGACACCAGCAACTTCTCCTGCGCAGCCCGAATCAATCTGAGCGAGTGGCGGAACAATCCAAAATCGAAGCAGTACATCTCCTACGTCAAGGGCAAGAACGGCAAGAAGAGCGCCGACTACTTCCGCGACTTCATCGGTTGCCAGGATGGGGTCGACGGCCCCGGTGAAACTCGCACGCTGCTCAAGGCGTTCAGCGACTTCATCGAAAGCGAGGACCTGCCCGAGGAGTCCGCTCGCGAAAAGACCCAGACCCTCCTCGATTACGCCACCAGCCAGACCAAGCTGGGCCAGGCCATGACCCTGGAAGAGCTCTCCAGCCTGATCGACGAAGATCGCCCGAAAGCCTTCTACGACCACATCCGCAACAGCGACTACGGCTTGTCGCCGGAGATCCCCGCCGACAAGCGGGTACTCAACCAATTCCGCCGGTTCACCGGCCGCGCCGAAGGCCTGTCGATCAGCTTTGAAGCGCATCTGCTCGGTTCCAACGTCACGTATGACGCCGACACCGGCTCCCTGACGATCAAGAACCTGCCGACTCAACTCACCGACCAGCTCAAGCGCCGCCAGTAAGGAGAACACCCCATGAAAACAACCAATTCCCGTACCGCTGACAAATTCGTTGTTCGCCTGCCGGACGGCATGCGCGAGCGTGTTGCCGAAGTGGCTCGTGCGAACCACCGCTCCATGAACAGCGAGATCATTGATCGCCTCGAACAATCGCTGCTCAACAATCGGTTTGAGCCAGTACAGATCGAGACCGTTGATACCGAGGAACTCAAATCCGAGCTGAATCGCGCCTATCGGATCATCGATCGCCTGCTGCAGAACTCGACCGCTACCCAGGAAGACGTAGCTGAGGTCCTGGTCTTGGTACGCAACACAGGGCACATGCTGACCCATCAAGCCAACGCCGTAGCCGTAGGAGCCTGACATGCAAGCTGCAGATGATCTGAAAGCTCGGCTCTTGGCACCGGGCTTCTCCCCGTCAGCTACGACGGCAACAATGAGTGATCCCATCGCGGATACCCCACTGGTCGTGAGTGTCGACGAGGTCCTCCCCTGGGAGGACAACCCTCGCACCACCCGTAACCCGAAGTACGATGAACTCAAAGAGTCGATCCGCAACCGCGGCATCGACACGCCACCGCCCGTGACTCGTCGCCCAGGCGAGGACAAGTACCGCATTCGCAACGGCGGCAATACTCGCATTGCCATCCTGAAGGAGCTGTTCCAGGAGACCAACGATCCGCAGTATCAGCGTATCAACGTGCTGTTCCGCCCCTGGGATCAGGTTCGGGGCGAGATCATCATGCTCACCGGCCACCTGGCCGAGGATCTCAAGGGCGAGCTGAAATTCATCGAGCGCGCTGTTGGCGTCGATCGAGCGAAGAAGCTCTATGAGGCCGAGGACCAGTCCACCATCGGGGTGCGAGAGCTCTCACGCCGTCTGACGAAAGATGGCTACCCCATTTCTCACTCCCACATCAGCAGAATGCTGGACACCGTTGAGTTCTTACTTCCAGCGGTGCCGGGGCTGCTTTATTCAGGGCTGGGTATTGACCGTGTAACAAAGATCTTGTCTCTGCGGAAAACCAGCAAAGCCTGTTGGGAGAAACATTACACGGGACAGGGCGTTGACTTCGAAATGCTGTTCCAAGACGTTCTGGCCATTTTTGAAGGAGACGCCGAAGAGTTTCTTTATCAACGCTTCCAGGACGAACTCATTGGGTCGATGAAGAAGTCTCTTCCCCTCTCCTATGAAGACATTCTGCTGGAAATCACTCAGCAACAGGACCAGCTTCGCCGCTCCACGCCGGTGATTGAACTGCCGGCCACTGATCCTTCGCATCCCACAACAGCACCAGCGGGCAATGGCGGCTCAACTCAGTCCCCACCGGCAAAAGCCGCGGGGGGTGGCCAGATCACAACCTCGCCACAGGGCAGCCAGCCCCCTGCCGGAGCGCCGTCCTCGCAACCGGCACCAGCTTCGAGCCCCAGGCTGACACCAGAGGAGCAACAGGCCCGCATCGATGCCCATGTCGCCTCCCCTATCAATACCAGCAAGCGCGTCACCGAAATGAAAGCGAAGATGGCAGCGCTTGACGGCGAGACCCTGCCTGATTTCAACGCCAACTGCCTGGTTGCTATTCCTGTTCAAGCCGGTGGGCTGCACCCGATTTCGGACCTGTGGTACATCGAGCGCGAGATCGATGAGCCCACCCAGTTACGCAAGCACCTGGCCCAGCTGGCCGTTGAAATTCTGGAGTCTGTGAATGCCCCTGGGGACATCCTCGAGGTCGAGGGAGGCATTGGCTTTAAGTACAAGCAGCCCGAAGAAGATCTCGACGTGACTGCCACAGCCCACCATACCGTGACGCTGCTTCAGTCATTGAGCGGTGCAACAGCCATCGCATTGACAATGTTGCGGGAGCAGGCGGACCCCGTGAATGCCTTGGGTGAGTTTGAGTTTGCGGCTGGCCTTGGCCAACTGCTGCTGGGACAGCCCCTGAGTGCTGAACAAGCCCCAGGTGACGAAGGCCGCTTGAGCGACGGCGCTCTGGTGAAGTTGTTCCGGATCATCCGCCTCGCTCGACGCCTGATCGACTTGGAAATCCAGGAGCACAAAGAGCTCGAGCAGCGCTCGGCCCATTGAGTCCTGGATGAGATGAATGGGAGGGAGTCTCAATGTCCAAGTCACCAATCAATGAAGCCGTCTTGTCACAGGTGTTAGATCACATGCGCAATGGGCAGTTACAGCGCTGTGTCGAGATGGGGATAAACCCAGAGGTGCTGAATCAGATCCAGCACCCCACCATCATGAGTTTGTTGAGAAATACCCCCGTTAACTGGGTCAATGTATCGATCAACAACGCAATGATAGAAAAGTTGCTCACCAATGCTGCACGCTCAGAAGAAGAAACACGGCTTATTGAGCGCGCCATTCGCTTGGGTGCTACCACCACGTTGTTAAAAGCATTCTTTGGGCTTACTCCCCAAGAAATTGCTCTGCAGCGCACACTTATTGGCGTCAAGGCACCAAGAGGGCGCTGGCCTGAACTGTCAGAGGACCAGGATCACCATTTGTGGTACCGCTGGACCAAACTCATGGCAGAGAACCAGGTCGACCTCAAAGACAGCTTGGCCATGCTGGACGTGGCCATGCTGGTTGCAGAGGAGTTGCTGACCGACGGCTTAACGCTGGCTCAGGTTTGGTCGCGCATTACTTATTGGATTGAGAAGGGACTGTATAAACAAAACCAACCGGTGACCTCTCCGCATGAGCAGCGCCAACTGGCAATTATCGAACAGCCGCCTCAGGCCCTCTTCGTTCGATGTACCGATGAAAGTGGTGCGCCTTCAACAGATCTTGGAGAAGGCGAACTCAGACAATGAAGCTTGCACGGCTCCCGATTTCCACGCTCCTAGATTCGGCCTCAGGGCAACTTGAGGCCCATGTGCAGAAGAAGCGAGCTGAGGAGAACGCCCCCCCTGCGACAGCAACACCCTACGCCGGGATCATTTTCAGCGGAAATCCGCATGAAACGGTCCCGCGCCGGCTTCTGCTCGATAAGAGACTGACGCCGTTAGAGCGCAATTGCTGGCAAGTCTTCCGATTGCTGGTCAACGAGGATGGCATCACAGCCTTCCCTACCTACGACCAGCTTCGTCCGTACCTGGGCATGAACCCGGGCAAACCTGCGTCCCGAGAAACGGTGGCGAAAGCGCTGACAGTCCTTCGCCTGACCCGTTGGCTTAGTCTTGGACGCAAGGTCCGGAATGAACTCAGCGGACAAGTCCAGGGAAACGTCTACCTACTCCACGACGAGCCTGTCACACCAGCAGAAGCCCTGGAGTTTGACAGGGACTACATGTCCTTGCTCATGCAATCCATGGAGCACCAGAACAAGACGATCCGGGAAGTCGCCACGATCACCTGGCGAGAATTCACCAGTGACCCCGATGTGGGACGCCGATTGCCCAGCCGCATCGATACCATCAGCGACCGGTTGAATGCGCAAGCATGGGCCGTCGAAAGCCAGCAGCATGCGCTTCCCGCACCTGAGTTCGGAATCCGAACTCAGGCAGATTTGCCGCTGTCTGGTCTGAGTTCGGATTCCGAACTCAGTGCGAACCCAGCGAAACAGAGCGTTTTGCCACTCAGTTCGGAATCCGAACTCAGTCCAAAACCGCAGAGTTCGCCCTCAGTTCGGAATCCGAACTCAGCTAGTACGTATACGAATACAAACACTTCTGTATCTAAAAGCTTTGTACTACCGGAGGACAGCGTCGGCCCCAATTGGTTAATCACGATGGAAAGTCTCAAGCCTGAGGACAGAGGACGAGCTCGAGAGATCATGGCCCCCGTCCCCGAAAGCCTCCGCGATGCGGTAATCAACCAGTGGGCACACCGATGCAAAGATGGGAAAGTCGCCAAGCCGCTTGCATACCTGGCAACGCTCGCCAGCAAAGCGATTCGTGGAGATTTCAATGCTGACTGGCAGCCATCGCCTGTAGCCGCTCCGGTGCCATCAGGTCAGCCATCGTCGGAAGCTCCAGAGCCGAAACCGACCGTAGCCGTACCGCCCAAGCGACGCAGTGCACCCACGCCCACCGGAATGATGACCGGGCAAGCCGCGTTGAGCGCGCTGCATGCAGTGATCGCCCCTCGACGTCACCAGGGAGGCGCCCATGATTGATTGGGAATTCCACTCAGGGCTGATGCTAACAGGGACTGGGTTGCTGGGACTGGTGGCGGGGCAACTGCTCACCCACGTCGCGCACCAACTGCCGATCACCCTTGAGCATCAGTGGCAGCGGGAGGCCCAAGAAATTCTGGGCTTGGACAAAGAGGTGACATGTCCTCTAAAGGATTGCTCGCACGGCCCTTCCAGGCCACGAGGCTGGGTCGTGCAGATCGGATGCGCGGCATTGTCGATGGTAGTGGTTTGGCAACTAGGGATGTCACTACAGGCTCTGTTCATCCTGCTACTGACCTGGTTGCTAATCACGCTGAGTTTGATCGACAGCGAACATCATTTGCTGCCGGACGTGCTAGTAATACCCGGCCTCTGGTTCGGCCTGATCCTCAACTCTTTCGGCTTGTTCACCACCCTACCGGAGGCACTCTGGGGAGGTGTCATTGGCTATGTGAGCCTCTGGTCGGTGTTTCATCTGGTCAAGCTCTGTACCGGAAAAGAGAGCTTAGGCGCGGGTGACTTCAAGGTGCTGGCCCTGATCGGAGCATGGGGAGGCTGGAACATTCTCCCGTTGACAGTGTTGCTTGCCCTACTCAGCGCTGTCTTGGCGAGTATGAGATACCTACTGATACCCCAATCGTCCAGACCCGCTGTAGTTCCTTTCGGCCCACATTTGTCAATTGCAGGCTGGGTAAGTTTGACACTTCAACCAGATCTGCTTCCTATCCTTTAAAAAGGATCCGACATGATCTTGTTCTTCGTCTTGTGGGCTCTGCGCCGATGTCATGAAAAGTGGTGCCACTGGCACCACGCAAAAATGGTGCGGCCCACAGCACTCTCCAAAACCTGGCATCGGCGCCTATGGCCTACCGAGTGGTGCCACCGGCACCATGCAGGTGGTGCGGCCCGCACC
>AZIG01004225.1_pt1 | contig 39028 bp, 38 predicted proteins | sample 359071 | NCBI WGS metagenome assembly AZIG01 (sample SAMN02429714, study PRJNA222667) | marine sediment metagenome | biome: Sediment sample; isolation source: enrichment culture of sample MGS-AQ(UA) from oil contaminated terminal site... | place: Jordan: Aqaba | collected 2011-05-15 | depth 18 m m | reverse complement strand
ACTGAGCACTGAGCACTGAGCACTGAGCACTGAGCACTGAGCAGTCTCATTCGGAAGGGTAGCTCTTGGAGAGGGTGGGGGAGGAAACGGGGAACGAACGGGGAAAATTCAAAAGAGAATGGCCCGAAAACGAAAAAGGCCCACCGTGAGGTGAGCCTAAGTCGTTGATTTATATGGTGCCGGCACCAGGAATCGAACCCGGGACCTACTGATTACAAGTCAGTTGCTCTACCATCTGAGCTATACCGGCAATGGGGCGTCATTATAGCGATCGTTTGGCGCCTGTAAACCACTTCCTTGCGAATGTTCGCAAAAGACCTAAGTCACCGGCCTAAAAGAAGAATTTTCCTACCAGCCGCGGTGCATGGTGGTGACGCTAGGCTCGCTTTTACCCGGGTTGAAGAACAGCTTGTCGTTGTCGCAGCCGCGCTTGCGGCATGGGGCTTCTGTGCGCAGGGGCAGGCCGTTGTCGCCGCCCAGTTGCATGCCGGGGTGGTTCCAGCCCAGGTTGCTGTTGGGGTGGGGCGAGGTGCCGCCGGCGCAGCCGGTCAGGGCCAGGGCGAAGGTCAGCAGGGCGAGGGGGTTGGCTCGGGTCACGATGCTCAGGTCCGGTGGTCCATTGTCGGTTCTGGCGCAACGCCAGAAGGTCGCGGGGCTGGCGGGCAGCGCGCGACGTCACTTTTTAATGATTTGGGGGGCGGATGATACACCGTTGCGGCGGTGGAGCATTAGCCTTGTGTTGTCTGGTATGGCCTCTTCGCGGGTGAACCCGCTCCTACACGGGGGCGGGTAAGCCGGGTTATCTGTGTAAGGGAATTCTGAACCATGGGGTCAAAAGCTTCAGGGTTTGGATGCTTCGGAAGTATCCTACGCGCGCCGCCGAAGTAACGCTGTTGTCGGGGAAGTGGCTCACGGATACCGTTTTCGGGTCGCTCTGGCGACTGGGTGTGAGAACCCGACTTGAATAAGCGTTACCCGCCATGGTGGTCGTACGTGGGCAGACCTCGGTCTGGCCGGGCTTCCTTATTCACTCGGTTTCTCACCCTGCGTACGGCTGCCGCCCCAAATCCGTGAGAAAGATTTTTGGCAGTCTCCTTCCGTGAATAAGGATTTGCCATGAAAAAAGATGTTTCTGAGCCAATCACAACCGCAGGCGTGGAAACCTTCCTCGCAGCCGGTAACCCATCCCTCAATCTCCTACGCGTAGAGCCCGGCGTCCCCGTCGACGCGGCCTACGAGCATGTCTCGATCCTGATGGGCTACATCAAGCACCTGGTGCGCGAGGGGGATATGGAGGACGACCATAAATTCCTGGGTGCAGCCGATTACCTGTGCGACATGGCCAAGGCGCTGATGAACGATATCGAGATCGCCAAGGGCAAGGCGCATTGAAAATGTGAGAGTGCGGGGGCTGCTTTGCAGCCCTTTCGCGACGCAGGGCTGCTCCCACAAATGACCGCGCAAACAGCGCTTGCGCTAACCACAAGAAATGTTTATGCACAAGTGGCATCGGCGACCTGAGCGAAAGGCATGCCGGATCGCTACGCCGCTTGTCTTTGCGCAAACGCCTGTTTTTACTGGGCTGCAGCTGCAAGCAGGAATAAGCCAAGCGCTTGAAATAGCGCTTGGATCCAACAGGTAATCACAAGCTTGTTCACAGACTTATCCACAGGTTGTGCTGCGGCTAACCGTCGCGTTCCGCAAGAATGAGCAGGTTGCGCGGGGTCAGTGGGTAATCGCAAAACAGGCCCAGGCGCACGTCATAGCCTTGTTCTTCGAGGAACAGGGCGCGATCGAGTACCAGCCACAGCTCCAGTGGCCGACGGAACAGGTTGCGTACGCGCTCCAGGTTCCGAACCTCGGCCAGGCGTTGCCAGCCCGCAGCTTCCAACATTGCCCAGTCCGGGTTGCCGCTCACTGGCAATTGCTTCAGTTCAGCCAGGTCACGGCAGTATTGCTCGAAGGGCTTCTCCAGCCAGGCCACCGGCAGGGAAGGCGTCGGCAGGTATTCATCGGTCTGGCGCTGCTGACGTTGCAGCAGGTCGAAGCCCAGGCGCCGGGCCATCGAGGTGTCGCGCTGGCGCCGCACGCGGGCGCCGGCAGTGACGGTTTCGCTCAAGGGCAGGCCCAGGTCGTCCAGCGAAAGCAGCAGGCTCGACGCCTGCGCGGCTGTGGATAACGCTTGGTATTGCTGCGCCGCGATGCGGTTGTAGCAGCAGGGGGCTATGGCCAGTTGCCGGCAACCTTGCTGGCTGGCCAGTTGCATCAGGCGTACATGCAGATCACCACAGGCATGCAGGGCAACCACGCTTTTATCGTCAGCCAGGTGGCGAGCGCTGTCTGTGGCCATCACGTCCTGGTGTACGTGCTGTGCTTGCAAGTGGTGGTGTGCACTCAGGGCCTGACCTGCAGCGACCAGGTCGGCGTCGTACTCCAGGCAGGTCAGGTGTTGCCCGGGTTGCAGCAGGCGGCGGCCGAGGTGGCCTTTGCCAGAGCACCAGTCCAGCCAGTGCCGGGGCTGCTTGCGGAAGGCCAGGTGGCTGGCGAAGGCTTCGATCTGCTGCCATTTGCGGCCGGGGACGGCGACGTCCAGGCGGTGGGCGGCAGGCGGTAGATTGGTTTGCGCAAGGCTGCCGAGCGTGGCGAGTTGTCGGGCTTGCTCGGCCAGTTGCGGGAATGGGGCAGGCAAGCGGTCAGCGGCGCTGTCGGCTTCGGCGTCTTCCAGGGAACATTGGCGCAGGTGGGCGGCAAGCGCTGGGTGGGTGGTTTCCCAAGGCAGTTGCAGGGTGGTGAAGGGGCGGGGTTTCCACAGCTGTTGGTGCTCGATCAGGAACTGGTCGAGGGCCTGGAAGCGGGTGCTTAGGTGGTGGCTGTGGAGGGGGCTGGGCATGGGGATGTGTGTTGGGGTTGAGGGCCTATTCGCGGGTAAACCCGCTCCTACGAAGGTTCAGCATAGGCCTGTTGTAGGAGCGGGCGTGCCCGCGAAGAAGGCTAGGAGATGTCAGCGGCCTTGGCAGGCATCCACGCGCAACCAGCGCTCCAGCAGCTTGAAGCCTTGCACCAGCATGAACGAGATCACCAGGTAGAACACGCCTGCAGCGAAGAAGATCTCCACCGGCAGGTAGGTGCGGGCGATGATGGTACGGGCCATGCCGGTCAGCTCCAGCAGGGTCACGGTACTGGCCAGGGCACTGGCCTTGAGCATCAGGATCACTTCGTTGCTGTACGCCGGCAGGCCGATGCGCGCGGCGCGTGGCAGCATGATGTAGAACAGCGCCTTGCCCCGCGACATGCCCAGCGCCCGCGCCGCCTCGATCTCACCTTTGGGGATCGACTGCAGTGCGCCGCGCAGAATCTCGGCGATGTACGCGGCGGTGTGCAGGGTCATGGTCAGCACCGTGCACCAGAACGGATCGCGCAGGTATGGCCACAGCGAGCTGGAGCGCACCGCATCGAACTGCGCCAGGCCGTAATAGACCAGGAACAGTTGCACCAGCAGTGGCGTGCCGCGGAAGAAGAAGATGTAGCTGAACGGCACGGCGCGCACGTACCAGTGGCGCGAGGAACGGGCGATGCCCAGCGGGATGGCCAGGATCAACCCGGCAACCACGGCAATGGCCACCAGTTCCAGGGTCAGGACCGCACCCTCGGCCAGGCGTGGCAGCCATTTGAAGATGACTTCCCAATTCATTGTTCAGCCCTCGCAAAGCCGCGAGCGGCGCGTTTTTCCATGAAATGCATACCGGTCATGGCAATGACGGTCAGGCCCAGGTAGATGCAGGCCGCAACCATATAGAAGGTGAACGGCTCTTTGGTCACGGTCACGCCGATTTGTGCGTGGCGCATGATTTCTTCCAGGCCGATCACCGACACCAGGGCGGTGTCCTTCATCAGGATCATGAACAGGTTGCCAAGGCCGGGCAGGGCGATGCGCCACATCTGCGGCAGGATGATCCGCGAGAGGATGCGGCCCTTGGACAGGCCCAGCGCCAGGCCAGCTTCACGGTGGCCCTTGGGGATCGCCAGGATGGCGCCACGGAACACTTCGGTGGCGTAGGCGCCAAAGCACAGGCCCAGGGCGATCACGCCCGCGGCGAAGGCGCTGAGCTCCAGGCCCGGCATGTTCAGGGCTTCGCCGAGGCTGCTCATGAGCCCGACGGTACCGAAATAGATAAGCAGCACCCACAGCAGTTCGGGCACGCCGCGAACCAGGGTCGAGTAGAAGCCGCCAAGCCATTGCAGCGGCTTGAGCGGAGAGGTCTTGGCCAGGGCGCCGAGCAGGCCCAGGACCAGCCCCAGCAGCAAGGCGCAAAGCGCCAGTTTTACGGTCATCAGGGTGCCGGCCATCATGGCCGGACCGAATCCGTGCAGGTCGATATTCATGGGCAGGTCATTTTAGGGACTGGCGCGCCGCAAGGGCGCGCCGGTCAGGGCGGATCATTCGATGCTGAACGGGAAGTACTTGTCGTTGATTTTTTTGTACGTACCGTCGGCTTTGATTTCTGCCAGGGCTTTGTTCAGGTCGTCGCGCAGCTTGGTGTCACCTTTACGCACGGCAATGCCGATCTTGTCGCTGTCCATCACCGGCTCACCCTTGAACTCGAAGTTCGAGCCGTCTTTGCTTTTCAGCCACTCGTACTGCACGTACTTGTCGGCCAGGATGCCGTCGATACGACCGGAGACCAGGTCGAGGTAGGCGTTTTCCTGGGTGTCGTAGAGTTTGATATCGACATCCGGGTAGTTGTCTTCAAGGTAGGTGCCGGCCAGGGTGGCGCGCTGGGTGCCGATGACCTTGCCCTTGAGCGACGCTTTGTCGGTCTTGAAGTCGACGTTTTTCGGCGCGATGAACTGCAGCTTGTTGGAGTAGTACGGATCGGTGAAGTCCACAGCCTGCTTGCGTTCGTCGGTGATCGACAGCGACGACACCAGGAAGTCGAACTTCTTGGCGTTCAGGGCCGGGATGATGCCGTCCCAGTCGGAGGTAACGACCGAGCACTCGACTTTCATCTTGGCGCACAGGGCGTCGCCAATGTCTTTGTCGAAGCCAACCACGTTACCGCTGGCATCCTTGTTGTTGAACGGTGGGTAGGCGGCTTCGATGCCCATGCGCAGTTTTTCTGCGGCCATGGCGTTTGCCGACATTACCAGCGTGGCAGCAGCTGCCAGGAGAAACTTCTTGTAGGTGTGCATGTATTGCTCCGTTAGCGGTGGCTGGACATGAATTGCTTGCAACGCGCCGAGGTCGGGTTTTCGAAGACCTGCTGCGGCGATCCCTGCTCTTCGACCAGGCCCTGGTGCAGGAAGACGACTTCACTGGACACATGGCGGGCAAAGCTCATCTCGTGCGTCACCAGCAGCATGGTACGGCCTTCTTCGGCCAATGCGCGGATAACGTTAAGCACTTCCTGGACCATTTCCGGATCGAGCGCCGATGTAGGCTCGTCGAACAGGATGACCTTGGGCTTCATGGCCAGGGTACGGGCAATGGCGGCGCGCTGTTGCTGGCCACCGGAAAGCTGGGCGGGGTAGCTGTGGCGTTTGTCGTAGATGCCGACCTTGTTCAGCAGCGCTTCGGCGGCTTCGATGGCCTCGGCCTTGCTTTGGCCGAGCACGCGGCGTGGCGCCTCGATGATGTTGTCGAGGATCGACATGTGTGGCCACAGGTTGAAATTCTGGAAGACAAAGCCGATTTCGCTGCGCAGGCGATTGATCTGGCGGTTGTCGGCTGCAATCAGGTCGCCATTCTTGGCGGCCTTGAGCTTGAGGGCTTCGCCGGCGACCAGGATTTCGCCTTGGTGCGGGTTCTCGAGCAGGTTGATGCAGCGCAGCAGGGTGGACTTGCCGGAGCCGGACGACCCCAGGATGGAGATCACGTCACCGTCGCGAGCGGTCAGCGAAATGCCCTTGAGAATTTCCTGCTCGCCGTAGCGTTTGTGCAAATTGCGGATTTCCAGCGCGGGCGTGGCCTGAGCCATGTGCGGTCCTCATGTGTTCGGGTGCGTTCCCAGCTGTTGGCGGCCTTCCTGGCGTGCGCCAAGCTAGCATAGCGGCATTATGACGGCCAACAGGGTCGCCGGGGACTGGGGGCGCTGGTGGGGCAGTTTGTCGCATCGCTACAGCGTAACGTCGCGCAGATGTCCGCGAAGGTGTCGCCCAGCACCAGAGCCTTGATGAAAAAAGGCGCGATGGTGCCAGCTTTGGCCGGCTCATGGAAGCTGTTTTGGCCCATTGGAGGGGTAAACCCGACCTTTTGCCTGTGGGAACGGGTTCCCCCGCGAATGACTCTTTGAGGTCATAAGGTTGTACCATTAGGTTGCACTTTTTGGCATTGCGCTGGTGCAAGGGTGTTACCGAGGAGCACCTTTGGTGCATTTGTAAGTGGGTATTTCAGTAATCCGTTGATTTGATGCCCTTTCGGTCAAGCAATGGCCGAAAGCCCTCTAGGCCGCATCCTAAAAGGCCTGCAGAATTTTCTGACGAATGCATTCAGCACCTGGCGCGCTTATTGCCAGTAGGAAACCGCCGATTGCAGCGACGCCTAGGTCAACCCCTGGCGCGCTCTGTATCCGCAGTCGGCGTGGTCCACTCCTTACAAAGGTAGTTTCAATGAGCGGTAACAATTCCAATGACCTCGCTCAGGGGCTCAAGCAACGGCATGTGACCATGCTGTCCATCGCTGGCGTCATCGGTGCCGGCCTGTTCGTAGGCTCCGGCCACGCCATCGCAGCTGCCGGCCCTGCCGTGCTGCTGGCTTACGCTGCCGCCGGTACGCTGGTCGTACTGGTCATGCGTATGCTGGGTGAAATGGCAGTCGCCTCGCCTGACACTGGTTCGTTCTCTACGTATGCCGACCGCGCCATCGGGCGCTGGGCCGGTTTCACCATTGGTTGGCTGTACTGGTGGTTCTGGGTGCTTGTGATTCCGCTGGAGGCCAACGCAGCCGCAGCCATTCTGCATGCCTGGTTCCCGGCGGTTGACCTGTGGGCGTTCTCCCTCATCATTACCCTGGCACTGACACTTACCAACCTGTGCAGTGTGAAGAACTACGGCGAGTTCGAGTTCTGGTTTGCCCTGCTCAAAGTGCTGGCGATCATCGGCTTCATCGCCGTGGGCTGTGCTGCTTTGTTCGGCTTTGTACCGAGCAGCCAGGTGAGCGGTGCCAGCCACCTGTTCGATACCCAGGGCTTCATGCCCAACGGCCTGGGCGCAGTGCTGGCCGCGATGCTGACCACCATGTTCTCGTTCATGGGTACTGAAATCGTCACCATCGCCGCTGCCGAGTCGAAGGACCCGGGCAAGCAGATCAGTCGTGCCACCAACTCGGTAATCTGGCGTATCTGCCTGTTCTACCTGGTGTCGATCTTCCTGGTCGTGGCCCTGGTGCCGTGGAACGACCCGGCCCTGGCCGAGGCTGGCTCGTACCAGACCGTGCTGAGCCGTATCGGTGTGCCGAATGCCAAGTTGATCGTCGACATCGTCGTGCTTGTTGCAGTAACCAGCTGCCTGAACTCGGCGCTATACACTTCTTCGCGCATGTTGTTCTCGCTGAGCAAGCGTGGTGATGCTCCGGCCATCGCCCAGCGCACCACCAAGGCGGCGACCCCGCACGTGGCGGTACTGCTGTCCACTGCGGCGGCGTTTCTCTGCGTGTTCGCCAACTTCGTGGCACCAGCCCAGGTATTCGAGTTCCTGCTGGCCAGCTCTGGCGCCATTGCGCTGCTGGTGTACCTGGTGATCGCCGTGTCGCAACTGCGCATGCGCGCCCAGCGTGAAGCCCGTGGCGAAAAGATCACCTTCAAGATGTGGCTGTTCCCGGGGCTGACCTGGGCGACCATTGCCTTCATCGTTGCCATTCTGGTGGTCATGGCGCTGCGTGAGGATCACCGTGTAGAGATCATTGCGACTGCGCTGCTGAGTATCGGTGTGGTGGCGGCTGGCTTGCTGGTGCACCGCAAGCGCGAGGCTGCCGGGCGGGTGGCGCTGGACAGCTGATCTGCGCTGGCTGAAATGAAAAGGCCGCGCCCTGTGAAGGGTGCGGCCTTTTTTTGCCTGTCCCGGCCCTTTCGCGGGCAAGCCCGCAGGTTCACCAAAGGCCCGTAGGAGCGGGTTTACCCACGAAAGGGCCGGGCCTGCTGGCCAATTTCCCTGGCTGATCACCGTCGCAGCCGCCATCGTATTCGCGGGTAAACCCGCTCCTACAGGGGGCGCGCAGGGGCCACAACAGGTTACATGGCCCTGTCAGCCAAACTGCTTCTGCTGTTGCTGCTGTTTGGCCACGAGTTCGGAAGCGGCGATATAGGCGTCCTGGAACTCATCACTCTCCAGCCAGGCCATGGTGGTCTCTTCGTCAGCGCCGTCCAGCCATTTGCGGTAGGCGTTGAACACCAGCACGATGTAGTCGGTGGCGTGTTCTTCCTTGTGCCCCTTGAGCACCAGGGCGAGCAGCGGATCCACCAGGAACACCGAGATCATTGGCACCAGGCCGCCTTCCTGGGCTTCCTTCATCTTGTTGAACATCGCGTCGTAGCTGCCCGACTCCATGGCCTTGTTGTACACCTGCTCGACGCTTGCGCTGTCGCCGGCGCTGGCCTTGACCGCTTGGCCGCTGCGTACCATGCGGTTCTGCTTGGCCTTGCTGGCGGCGCGCTTGGCGCGTTTCTGTTGCTTGGTAGGGGTGGCCATGGGGAAATCCTTGGGTGTGTCAGAAAGTGCGCGTATTGAAGCGCAATTGCCCGATAAACCCAAGCAGTGCTCCTGGGCGCTGCAGCTTGAGATGTCTGTGGGATACATATCCAGATTATGCGAACCGTGGGCCCTGCGTAGCTTCTCTCCCGCTGCCAGCCATGCTGGCTGGCAGCCTTTCACCGCGCCAATTCGGCGTCTGTGAGTGATGCGCACGTTTGCGCTGCAAAGGAGGAGTCATGAAGCACTTTTATCTGGTCACCCTGTACGGCTACACGGACGATGGCAGGGTTTACTATCCAACCGGTTTCGCCGGTTGCGACGAGCAGAGGATTACAAAGGCTGACATCGCTGCCGTCATCGAAAAAGGCAAGCAACACGGCCACCTTCGGTTGCACAGCATCTCCTACCTCGGGCACATGACCGAGGATGCATTCGAGCATCTTCGTTCCATGTCGGACGAGTAAGGTTCGACCCGCAGTCTGCTTATGGCTGCGGGTTTCTCGATTGCATGGCGAGCCTTCAGGTTGCGTTGTGAAATCTGGTGTTCTTCGAAGCCGCATGAAGTTAAAAATCACAGACAACAAAAAACCCGCACTAGGCGGGTTTCTTGTTGTCGCTTCGGGTAACTTTGCAACCACCAGAAGCTTGAAGGTGGTGCCCAGAGACGGAGTCGAACCGCCGACACGAGGATTTTCAATCCTCTGCTCTACCGACTGAGCTATCTGGGCGACGAGGTGAATTAAATAGATTTCCGGACCGCTCGTCAACGACTTTTTGAAAAAATTTTAAATTAATTCCGTCGCTTACGATTTTTGGGGTCATTCGGCCGGTGGAACGTAGCCTTCGGCCTGGGCGTATTCTTCGCCGGCGAAAAACTTGTCCATTTCGGCCTGGAGGAATTTGCGGTCCTCGGCGTTCATCATATTCAGGCGCTTTTCGTTGATCAGCATGGTCTGGTGCTTCTGCCAGTCGGCCCAGGCTTTCTGCGAGATGTGTTCGAAGATGTCCTGGCCCTTGGCGCCGGGGTAGGGCGGGCGTTCCAGGCCGGGTAGTTCTTCTTGGTACTTGCGGCACATCACGGTGCGGGTCATCGGGCGTCTCCTGCAATCAGTTCGTCGGTCGCGCGTTCAAGCAGCTTTTTCACCGGGGCGGCGAGGCCCAGACGCGGCGGGGTGGCGAGGTTATACCAGAGCCAGTCGGCCTCGGCCACGTGCTCGCCGACCGGGTCGACGCGTACTAGCCAGGGTTCGATTGCCAGCTGGAAGTGGCTGAAGGTATGGGTCAGGCCGTCCATTGCATGGCGGCCAGCCAGGCGCAGGCCGTGCTGGTAGGCCAGGTCGTCGAGCTGGGCAATGTCGTCCAGTTCCGGGAGGCTCCACAAACCACCCCACAGGCCGCTGGAAGGACGGCGGTAAAGCAGGATGGCGCCTTCGTGGTTGGCCAGCAGTGGCATCAGTGTGCGCCGTTGCGGCAGCGCCTTGCGCGGTTTGGGCTCGGGGTAGCGGGTTTCTTCGCCGTGCAGGTGCGCTTCGCAGCCACGCTGCAACGGGCAGATCAGGCAACTGGGCTTGCTGCGCGTGCACAGCGTGGCGCCCATGTCCATCATCGCCTGGGTGTAGTGGTTGGCGCGTTGTTGCGGGGTGAAACGCTCGGCGGTGGCCCATAGCTGGTTGGCAACCTTGGGTTCGCCTGGGTAGCCCGCCTGAGCGGTGTAGCGTGCCAGCACGCGCTTGACGTTGCCGTCGAGGATCGGTGCGCGGATGCCCATGCTGATGCTGGCGATGGCGCCGGCAGTCGAGCGGCCGATGCCGGGCAGCTCGGTAAGCTGCTCGACACTGCGCGGGAATTCGCCGCCATGTTGCTCGACGACGACCTTGGCGGCTTTTTGCAGGTTGCGTGCGCGGGTGTAGTAGCCCAGGCCCGTCCACAGGTGCAGCACTTCGTCCTCCGGTGCCTCGGCCAGGGCTTGCACGGTTGGCAGGGCCTGCATGAAGCGGTCGAAGTAGTTGAGCACGGTGCTGACCTGGGTCTGCTGCAACATGATTTCCGACACCCACACGCGGTACGGGGTGATGCCCTGTTGCCAGGGCAGGTCGTGCCGGCCGTGCTCGTCATACCAGTCCAGCACAGCGCTGGAGAACTGCTCGGGGCTCATCGCTTGAACAACCCCTTGAGCGCGTCTTTCAGTTCCGGGCTCACTTTGTCTCCCAGTTTTTCATCAAGCTTTTCATCGATCTTGTCTTTCAGGCGGTTGCCGGCCAGCTTGGCGGCAACCTTGCCCAGGCCGTTCTGGTCGAGGCGGCAGGCCTTTGCGCCGAGTTCCAGCGGGCCACGGCAGCGCAGGGGTACTTCAACACCCACATAACGTTCGTTGACCTGGCAGGCCGGGTCCGGCATGGCACGCTGGTCGCCTTCGACGATTACGCCGATGTTGTAGTCCATGCCCAGCACGCGCAGGTCGAGGTCACCATGGCCGTTGACGGTCAGGCCCGGGATGCGCGCCTTGAGATCCGGGTTGCTGGCGACGCCATTGCGTACCACCAGGCTGCCGCGCAGTTCCTGGAACGGGGTGTCCTTGCCGCGTGGCTCGCTGCTCAGCGTCTTGCGATTGAGCGTGGCGATGGCCTGGCACAGTTGCTGTTCCAGGTTGGCATTGACCAGCACGCCATCGTTGATGGCGAAGTTTGCGCTGCCGTTCAGGGTGTCGACCAGGGCCTTCTGGCTGTTACCAGTGGCTGTCAGATCACTGGTCAGGGTCAGCAGGCCCTTGACCGGTGGCGTCTGTTCCTTGCCTTCGGTCTTGATGAAGTGCTCCACCGGCACCCGCTGGATGTTGGTGTTCACACCCAGCTGTGGCACGGCAGGGCGCACGTCGACCGTGCCCTTGGCTTCGAAGGTGCCGTTGTACAGCTCTCCGCGCAGGGTTTGCAGGGTCAGCAGGCCGCCTTGGCCAACTGCCTTGAGCTGGGCGCCTTCGATCGGCAGCTTGTCCAGGGTCAACGAGCCGAAGGCCAGGTCGGCCTGCAGGTCGAGGGCGCGCAGCCGGTCGACCGGCAGCAGCTTGTCGTCGCTCCATGCCACTTGTGTTGGGGCGCTGGGCAGTGGTGTGGAGCCGGCACTGGCTACGGCGCTGGCCTCTTGTTGCTTGACCTCGGCCTGGCGCGCAGCGGTGGCGCCCTTGGCTTCTTCGCTCTTGGCCGGCAGGTAGCGGTCGGCGTCGAAGGTGTCGCCCTTAAGCTGCAGGCGCAGGGCTTGTTTGGCGAAATCTTCGACGGCCACGCGGCCGCTGAAGGTGCTGTCGTCCAGCTTCACCGCCAGGTCTTCCAGGGCCAGGCTGCTGGGCGTGCCCTGCAGGCGAGTGACCAGTTCCAGTTTGGCGAAGGCGGCCGGGTCGTTGGTGGCCGGCAGAGGGTGGCCAATGCTTTCAAGGAAGGCGCGCAGGTTGAACTGTGCGATGGACAGGCCGCCGCTCAGCTGGGGTGCCTTGTCCAGATCACGCAGGTTCAGCTCACCGAGGGCGCGCAGTTGGTTGGCCGAAACTTTCAGGCCGTTCCACGAGGCGACATTGGCGGCCAGGTCGACCAGCAGTTGGCCTTGGGCGGCGAAGGTCACGGTCTTGCCGCCAGTAGGCTCACCCGAGGTCTCGCCCGACAGGCGCATGTCTTCGAAGTTGTAGCGCTTGAGCTTGCGGTCGAAGCGCAATTCGCCGGCCAGCTCGGTACGAGCCTTGATGTTCGGCTGGCTGGCGCTGATGAAGGCGCTGGCCTTGAGCGGGATGTTTGCGCCTTCATGGACCGGGCCGGTGCTCAGCTGGATGCTTTCGGCGCTGTAGCTGTGGCCGGTCTTGGCATCGGTGTACTGTACGCGGGCGTTGTTCACGGTCAGGCTGTCGATGTCCAGCTTGATGGCGCGCTCGTTGCTGTCGGCGGTCGCAGGCTTCTGCTCGGCAGGCGCCGGTGCGGGGGCATCGGTGCTTGCACCGTTCTGCTCGGGCAGCGGCTTGCCTATGTCCTCCCAGTTGCCATGGCCCTGTTCGTCACGCGCCAGGGTCAGGTTCAGGCCTTCGACACGTACGTCGCTCATTTGCACTTCGCGGCGCAGCAGCGGCAGCACACGGACCGAAAGGCCAAGCATCTGCAGGTCGGCGAACGGCTCCTTGGGGTTGTTCAAGGTAGCGATGCTGGCTTCGTGCAGCTCCAGGCCCAGCCATGGGAACAGGCTCCAGCCGATGTCACCGTTGAGGGTCAGTTCGATGTGAGCCTTGTCGCGTGCAAGCTGGCGAATCTCGTCTTTGTAGTCGTTGGGATCAAAGAGGTGGGTCAGGGCGAAGCCCAGCGCCACGATGATCAGCAGTAACCCGAGAAGCCCCAGTCCCAGGATTTTGCCGAACGCTTTCATGGGCGAGTCCTTTTAGTCCGTTAGTGAGTTCAGGCGGCAGAGTATAACGCCGTAGCGGTTACCCCTGCTTGTACGACTAGAGATGTAGGAAATTCCTACGCCTGTATCAGATGTTACGGCTTTCGACAGCCTAGTATTGAGCGGGTGCCGGGAGCATGACCGTTTCAGTCAGGCAAAATTGAACGATGGCAGATTGCTTTCATGCTGCTTGATGCTGCTACCCTTGCGCCGCTTCGCGAGCACCCTCCCAATAACAAGGATCAGATCCATGACCAGTACTGTCGCGACGGGAACCTCGGCCAGTGCGCCAGGCTTTCTGTCGAAGGAACGCATAATCGCCCGCCCAGGCTTCAACCGCTGGCTGGTCCCGCCAGCCGCCCTGGCCATTCACCTGTGCATCGGTATGGCCTACGGCTTTTCGGTATTCTGGCTGCCTTTGTCGCAAGCCCTTGGGATCACCGCCCCCGTCGCCTGTGCGGCAGACATGGGCTTCATGGCCCGAATGTTCAGCGCTGAATGCGACTGGCCAATCTCGATGTTGAGCTGGATCTACACTCTGTTCTTCGTCTTCCTCGGCTGCTCGGCGGCGGTGCTGGGCGGTTGGCTGGAGCACGCCGGCCCGCGCAAGGCTGGCCTGGTGTCGGCCTTGTGCTGGTGCGGTGGCATGCTGCTTTCGGCGATAGGTGTGAAAACCCATCAGCTGTGGCTGATGTGGCTTGGCTCCGGCGTAATCGGCGGTATCGGCCTGGGCCTGGGCTACATCTCGCCGGTATCGACCTTGATCAAGTGGTTCCCGGACAAACGCGGCATGGCCACCGGTATGGCGATCATGGGCTTCGGCGGCGGGGCCATGGTAGGAGCGCCGCTGGCCACCGCGCTTATGGGGCATTTTGGCAATGAGCACGAGGTGGGCGTATGGCAGAGCTTTGTCGCCATGGCGGCGATCTACTTCGTGTTCATGACCGCTGGCGCCCTGGCGTATCGCGTACCACCGACCGGCTGGAAGCCTGAAGGCTGGGCTGCGCCGTTGAAGAATGCCAGTAACGCCATGGTCACCGACCGTCACGTGCACGTCAGTGTGGCCTGGAAGACCCCGCAGTTCGCGCTGATCTGGCTGGTGCTGTGCCTGAACGTGTCGGCGGGCATCGGCATTATCGGTATGGCTTCGCCGCTGCTGCAGGAAGTGTTCGCCGGTAAATTACTGGGCAACGAACTGACCTTCAGCCAGCTGAGCACCGCACAGCTGGCGCAGATTGCCGCGATCGCCGCCGGCTTTACCGGCCTGCTGAGCCTGTTCAACATTGGCGGCCGGTTCTTCTGGGCATCGTTCTCCGACTACATCGGCCGCAAGAACACCTACTTTGCCTTCTTCGCCTTGGGTGTGGGCTTGTACAGCCTGGTACCGAACATGGGGCACCTGGGCAACGTGGCGCTTTTCGTGGCCGCGTTCTGCATCATTCTGTCGATGTATGGCGGTGGCTTTGCAACGGTGCCGGCCTACCTGGCTGACCTGTTCGGCACGCAGATGGTGGGTGCCATCCATGGTCGCCTGCTGACCGCTTGGGCGGCAGCGGGGGTGCTGGGACCGGTGCTGATCACCTACCTGCGCGAGTATCAACTGGCGGCAGGTGTGGAGCGGGCAGCGGCTTATGACATGACCTTGTACATTCTCGCGGGTCTGCTGGTGCTGGGCTTTATCTGCAACATGCTGGTGCGCCCGGTGGCCGACAAGCACTTCATGAGTGATGCCGAACTGGCGGCCGAGCGCGCGTTGAGCCATGACAAGGGCGCCGATGGGGCGCGGTCGCTGGAGTGGACAGCGGCGCCAGGCAGCCTGCCACTGGTATTGCTGGCCTGGGCGGTGGTGGTTGTGCCGTTGGCCTGGGGTGTCTGGGTGACCTTGCAGAAGACCGCTGTGCTGTTCCATTGATCAGCAGGGGGCGCATTGCGCCCCTTTCGCAGATGCAGGAGCGGGCCATATTGGTTGTATAGACCTGTAGCGGTATCCAGTCCGCGTAAATCCTGGCTTTGCCATATGTCATCCGCGTTTCAAGCTGGCGCGTTCTGGGCCTATAATGAACCCCTTTTCGCCCAATGATTTTGCGGAGCTGGTGATGGTTGAACGTAAGGCTTCCGTCGAGCGCAATACCCTGGAAACCCAGGTCAAGTGCTCGATCAACCTCGATGGCAGTGGCAAGGCCCGATTCGATATCGGTGTGCCCTTCCTTGAACACATGCTGGACCAGATCGCCCGCCATGGGCTGATCGATCTGGATATCGAGTGCAAGGGTGACACGCATATCGACGATCACCATACCGTCGAAGACGTCGGCATCACCCTGGGCATGGCATTCGCCCAAGCCATCGGTGACAAGAAAGGTATCTTCCGCTACGGCCACGCCTACGTGCCGCTGGACGAAGCGCTGTCACGCGTGGTCATCGACTTCTCTGGCCGCCCAGGCCTGCAGATGCACGTGCCGTATACCCGTGCCAGCGTTGGCGGCTTTGATGTCGACCTGTTCCAGGAGTTTTTCCAGGGCTTCGTCAACCACGCCCTGGTAACCCTGCACATCGACAACCTGCGTGGCCACAACACCCACCACCAGATCGAAACCGTATTCAAGGCTTTCGGCCGCGCCCTGCGTATGGCCATCACCCTCGACGAGCGTATGGCCGGGCAGATGCCCTCCACCAAAGGGTGCCTGTAAATGCAAACGGTAGCCGTAATCGACTATGGCATGGGTAACCTGCACTCGGTGGCCAAGGCGCTTGAGCACGTAGGTGCCGGTAAAGTGCTGGTTACCAGCGATGCCTCAGTGATCCGCGAAGCCGACCGTGTGGTGTTCCCGGGCGTGGGCGCGATTCGCGACTGCATGGCCGAGATCCGCCGCCTGGGCTTCGACAGCCTGGTGCGCGAAGTCAGCCAAGACCGCCCGTTCCTCGGCATCTGCGTCGGTATGCAGGCGCTGCTCGAGCACAGTGAGGAAAACACCGGCGTCGACTGCATCGGCCTGTTCCCTGGCCAGGTGCGTTTTTTCGGCAAAGACCTGCAAGAAGACGGCGAGCACCTTAAGGTGCCGCACATGGGCTGGAACGAAGTCGCCCAGACCATCGACCACCCGCTGTGGCACGACATCCCTGACCGCGCACGTTTTTACTTCGTGCACAGCTACTACATCAATGCCGGCAAACCGGGCCAGGTGGTGGGGCGCGGTCACTATGGCGTCGACTTCGCCGCAGCGCTGGCCGACGGTTCGCGCTTTGCCGTGCAGTTCCACCCGGAGAAGAGCCATACCCATGGCCTGCAACTGCTGCAGAACTTCATCGCCTGGGACGGGCGCTGGTAAATGAGCAGGTCGAAGACCAAGGCCCCGAGCATCACCCTTGCCCCCGAACAGGAGCGCGAAGCGCTCGATACCTTGAAGCGCTTCCTCGAAGACCGCTTCGAGCTGCAGTTGGGGTCATTCGAGGTGGCCGAGGTCCTCGAGCTGTTCAGCAAAGAGATTGCACCCCATTACTACAACAGGGCGATTGCCGATGTTCAGCTGCACCTCAAGGAGCGGTTCGAGAGCATCGAAAGCGACCTGTGGGCACTCGAGAAGCCCTGAAACCCAACAAATAGACAGGTTCCCAAGATGCTGATTATCCCCGCTATCGATCTGAAGGACGGTGCTTGCGTGCGCCTGCGCCAGGGCCGCATGGAAGACTCTACGGTATTTTCCGACGACCCGGTGAGCATGGCCGCCAAGTGGGTCGAGGGTGGTTGCCGCCGCCTGCACCTGGTCGACCTCAACGGCGCCTTCGAAGGCCAGCCGGTCAATGGTGAAGTGGTTACCGCCATCGCCAAGCGCTACCCGAACCTGCCGATCCAGATCGGCGGCGGTATCCGTTCGCTGGAAACCATCGAACACTACGTCAAGGCTGGCGTCAGCTACGTGATCATCGGCACCAAGGCAGTCAAGCAGCCCGAGTTCGTCGCTGAAGCGTGCAAAGCCTTCCCGGGCAAGGTCATCGTCGGCCTGGACGCCAAGGACGGTTTCGTCGCCACCGACGGTTGGGCCGAAGTCAGCTCGGTGCAGGTCATCGACCTGGCCAAGCGTTTCGAGGCCGATGGCGTCTCGGCGATCGTCTACACCGACATCGCAAAGGACGGCATGATGCAGGGCTGCAACGTGCCCTTCACCAAGGCACTGGCTGAAGCCACCCGTATCCCGGTGATCGCCTCGGGTGGCATTCACAACCTGGGCGACATCAAGGCCCTGCTGGACGCCAAGGCCCCGGGCATCATCGGCGCCATCACTGGCCGTGCCATCTACGAAGGCACCCTGGATGTCGCTGAGGCCCAGGCCTTCTGTGACAACTACCAAGGCTGAGGACTGAACCATGGCACTGGCCAAGCGCATTATCCCTTGCCTGGACGTGGACAACGGCCGGGTGGTCAAGGGCGTCAAGTTCGAGAACATCCGTGATGCCGGCGACCCGGTGGAAATCGCCCGTCGCTACGACGAGCAAGGTGCCGACGAAATCACCTTTCTCGACATCACCGCCAGCGTCGATGGCCGCGACACCACGCTGCATACCGTCGAGCGCATGGCCAGCCAGGTGTTCATCCCGCTGACGGTCGGTGGTGGCGTGCGTACCGTGCAGGACATCCGCAACCTGCTCAACGCCGGTGCCGACAAGGTCTCGATCAACACCGCCGCGGTGTTCAACCCGGAGTTTGTCGGCGAGGCGGCGGACCGTTTCGGCTCGCAGTGCATCGTTGTCGCCATCGATGCCAAGAAAGTGTCCGGGCCAGGTGAAGAGCCGCGCTGGGAGATTTTCACTCACGGCGGGCGCAAGCCGACCGGGCTGGATGCAGTCGAGTGGGCGAAGAAGATGGAAGGCCTGGGCGCTGGCGAGATCCTGCTGACCAGCATGGACCAGGACGGCATGAAGAACGGCTTCGACCTGGGGGTCACCCGCGCTATCAGTGATGCGCTGGGCATTCCGGTGATTGCCTCGGGGGGTGTGGGTAGCCTGCAGCACCTGGCAGACGGCATTCTGGAAGGGCATGCCAGCGCGGTGCTGGCGGCCAGCATCTTCCACTTTGGCGAGTACACAGTGCCGGAGGCCAAGGCCTACATGGCTTCGCGCGGGATTGTCGTTCGCTGATCCATTGATCGGGGCTGCTTTGCAGCCCTTCGCGGGTACGCCCGCTCCCACAGAGATCTCAGCAAACCTGTGGGAGCGGGCGTGCCCGCGAAGGGCCGCGAAGCGGCCCCAATTGCCTCAGCCGAGGGTCTTGCCGAGCAGCGCGTGGTAAAGCTCGGTATCCCCGAGAATCCCCACCACCTTGTCGTTATCCTGCAGCACCAGCTTGTTGCCGGTCTGATAACGAATCTGCAGTGCGTCACGCATGCCAATATCGGCGTGCACCACAGTCGGCCTGCGCTCCAGCAACTCCACATCTTGCCCCGGTGCCCATTTCTGCATGTCCAGACCGTTCTGGCCCTGGCGTGCACGCTTGAGCGCGCCGCCTTCGCCAAGGTCCAGCCACGAGTCGATACCTGGGTCCAGGCACACCGAGCCATTGACCCGTTTGCAGTTGTCCAGGCTGCGCATCAGGCTGCGGCCGCACAGCACGTTCAGCGGGTTGGTATGGGCGACGAAGGTGCGCACGTATTCGTCGGCCGGGTTCAGCACGATCTCCTCCGGCTTGCTGTACTGGATGATCCGCCCGTCTTTCATGATCGCAATGCGGGTACCCAGTTTCAGCGCTTCGTCCAGGTCGTGGCTGACGAACACGATGGTTTTGCTCAGCTTGGCCTGCAAGCCAAGCAACTCATCTTGCAGGCCCTGGCGGATCAGGGGGTCCAGGGCCGAGAACGGTTCGTCCATCAGCAAGATGTCGGCATCCATCGCCAGCGCCCGGGCCAGACCCACGCGCTGTTGCATGCCGCCAGAAAGCTCATCCGGCTTCTTGTTGCGCCACTGGGTCAGGCCCACCAGCTCAAGCTTCTCGTCGACCAGCTTGCGCCGTTCCTTTTCCGGACGACCCTGCATTTCCAGGCCAAAGCTGATGTTCTCGCGCACCGTCAGCCAGGGCATCAGGGCAAACTTCTGGAACACCATGGCAATGCGCTTGGTGCGCATCATCTTCAGTTCGGCCGCGGAGCAGTTGGCAATGTCGATGTGCCTGCCTTCGTGCTCGACGAACAACTTGCCGCGGCTGACGGTGTTGAGGCCGTTGATGCAGCGCAGCAGGCTCGACTTGCCCGAGCCGGACAAGCCCATCAGCACGCAGATCTCGCCTTTGTTGATATCGAGGTTGGCCTTTTCGACACCCACCACCAGGCCGGTCTGCTTGAGGATCTGCTCGCGGGTCTGGCCTTGGTCCAGCAGCGACAGTGCCTCGCGCGGCTTGTTGGAGAAGATGACGTCGACGTCTTCGAAACGAATGATGCTCATGCCTCACCCCTTACCGGCAGTTCCGGTTGCTTGCAGATACGGTCGAGCATGATTGCCAGCAGCACGATCGCCAGGCCCGCTTCGAAGCCCAGGGAGATATCGGCGGTGTTCAGTGCGTTGACCACAGGTTTGCCCAGGCCGTCAGCGCCGACCAGGGCGGCAATTACCACCATCGACAGCGACAGCATGATGCATTGAGTGACACCGGCGGCGATGCTTGGCATCGCGTGCGGCAGTTCGATACGGGTAAGCAGTTGACGACGCGAGCAGCCAAAGGCCTTGCCGGCGTCCATCAACTCTTGCGGCACGTCGCAGATGCCCAGGTAGGTCAGGCGAATGGGCGCGGCGATGGCGAACACCACGGTGGAGATCAGCCCCGGTACCACGCCCAGACCGAACAGGGTCAGGGTAGGGATCAGGTAGACGAAGGTGGGCACCGTCTGCATCAGGTCGAGCACCGGGCGCATGGCGGTATAGAACATCGGTTTGTGCGCGGCGAGGATGCCCAGTGGTACGCCGATCAACACACATACCACCGTGGCGAAGGTGACCTGCGCCAGGGTTTCCATGGTTTCCTGCCAGTAACCCAGGTTGAGGATCAGCAGGAACGACAGGGCAACGAACGCCGTCAGCGCCCACTTGCGCTGGATCAGGTGCGCCAGGGCGGCGAACAGGGCGATGAGAACGAGCGGGTTGAACCAGGTAAGGGTACTGGTGACCCCGTAGATCATGAACTCCAGGCCTTGCGCGATGGCGTCGAAGTAATTCGCGCCATGCTGGGTCAGCCATTCGACGAACGACGCGATGTACTGGCCCAAGGGTATTTTCTGATCGATAAGCATGATAGCGAGCTTCCACCTGCATAGATTGAAATCAACCCGGAGCAGGCACGGTCCTGCCCCGAGGTAGCGCCACTGCGTAGTTCGTTATTGCGTAAGCTTGGCCTTGGCCGCCTCCAGGCCGGGTTTGCCATCAACGGTGGTTACGCCGGCCAGCCAGGCATCCAGCTTGCCTGGGTTGTCCTTGATCCATTTCCTGGCGGCGGCTTCGGGTTTCATCTTGTCGTCCAGGACATAGCCCATCATGGTGCTTTCATCCTTGAGCTCAAACGACAGGTTTTTAAGCAGTTGGCCAACGTTGCTGCATTCCTGCGTATACCCCTTGCGGGTGTTTGTCAGCACGGTGGCCTTGCCGAAGTCGGGGCCGAAGAATTCGTCCCCGCCGGTCAGGTACTGCATCTTGAAGCGGGTGTTCATCGGGTGTGGCTCCCAGCCCAGAAACACCATTGCCTCGCCGCGTTTCTGCGCGCGATCAACCTGCGACAGCATGCCCGCCTCGCTGGACTGCACGATCTTGAAACCGGCGTCCTTCAAGCCAAAGGCGTTCTTGTCGATCATGCTCTGGATGGTGCGGTTGCCGTCGTTACCCGGTTCGATGCCGTAGATCTTGCCGTTCAGTTCCTTCTTGAACTTGGGAATGTCGCTGAAATCCTTCAGGCCCTTGTCATACAGCGCCTGGGGGACTGCCAGGGTGTACTTGGCGTTTTCCAGGTTGGCGCGCACGGTTTCTACCGTGCCGGCGTCGCGGTATTGCTTGATGTCGTTCTCCATGGTCGGCATCCAGTTGCCGAGAAACACGTCCAGGTCCTTGCCGGTGGCCAGCGACTTGTAGGTCACCGGTACCGAGATCATGGTGGTGTGGGTCTTGTAACCCAGGGCTTCGAGCACAACGCTGGTGGTCGCGGTCGTGACTGTGATGTCGGTCCAGCCGACATCGGAGAAGCGTACAGTCTGACACTGCTCGGGTTCGGCTGCCTGGGCCAGCAATGGCGCGGACAGCAGCGCAACCAGCAACAGCGAGGGTGAACCTTTCATGGATGGACTCCTGAGATATTGTCTTCGGGTTCGCGTGGGTCGCCGGGCTTTCTGAGGGTCCGGTCGACCAGGCCTGCAGAGGGCAGGATGCGTGGCCGTGCTTTACGAGTCGCTTTCGATAATCCTCCAGCGCCGGGCAATCGCCTACTGGTGGGGTCGTATCCAGTACGGAACGGGTCGTATCCAGTATGGGCGATGTCGCTTATGGATTTTTCCACCCCCTCACACGCATTTTTGCGTCACCAGGCCGCTGGAAAACGGCGCGGTGGCCTCAGTTTTCGGTTGAAAACAGCGCGGCGCTGCTGGACAAAAGTACGTCGGTTGCAGACGGCGAGGTAGGCGGTAAAAGCCCGATGATGCTGGCATTCAAGGCGGCCCGCTGTTTGAGCCTAGCAGCTAACCCGCCCTGCGCATGGCGCGCAGAGACAAGCCCAGCAAGAGGTGATTCGACAATGGCCATCAGCGTGTTCGACCTGTTCAAGATCGGTGTCGGGCCCTCCAGCTCCCACACCGTCGGCCCCATGCGTGCTGGCGCCCTGTTCGTTCAGGGCCTGCGCGAACGCGGCGAGCTGGAACGTGTAAAACGGATCGAAGTGCGCCTGTATGGCTCGCTGTCGGCCACCGGTATTGGTCATGGCACCGACAACGCCACCATCATGGGCCTGATGGGCGAGTGGCCTGACGCCATTGACCCGACCCAGATCGTGCCGCGTATCGCCGACCTGCGCGAAACCAACACCCTGCAGCTGGATAGCCGCTTGCCCATCGAGTTTGTCTGGGCCCGCGACATGCTGCTGCTGGACGAGAACCTGCCGTATCACCCCAACGCCATGACCCTGATTGCCGAAGGCGAGCAGGGCGAGTTGCACCGCGACACCTATTACTCGGTGGGTGGCGGCTTTGTGGTCGATGCAGCCCAAGCCGCCAGCGGTGTGCTGGATGCTGACCAGACAGTGCTGCCGTACGACTTCAACAGCGCCGCCGAACTGCTGCGCCTGTGCAAACAAAACGACCTCAGCGTGTCGCAATTGATGATGGCCAACGAGAAGGTCTGGCGCAGCGAGGAAGAAATTCGCGCTGGCCTGCACAAGCTCTGGGAGGCCATGCAGGAATGCGTCAACAACGGCCTCAAGTACGAGGGCACGCTACCCGGCGGGCTGAACGTGCGCCGCCGCGCCGCCAAGCTGCACCGCAGCCTGCAGGAAATCGGCAAGCCCAACGTGATCGGCTCGACCATGAGTGCCATGGAATGGGTCAACCTGTTCGCCTTGGCGGTCAATGAAGAAAACGCCGCTGGCGGGCGCATGGTGACCGCGCCGACCAACGGCGCGGCGGGCATCATCCCGGCTGTGCTGCATTACTACATGCGTTTCAGTGATGAGGTTGATGAGTCCAGCGTTGTCGACTACTTCCTGGCTGCCGCCGCCGTGGGCATCCTGTGCAAGAAGAACGCCTCGATCTCTGGTGCCGAAGTGGGCTGCCAGGGGGAAGTCGGCTCGGCCTGCGCGATGGCCGCAGCGGGCCTTGCCGAAGTCCTCGGCGCCACTCCGCCACAGGTTGAGAACGCCGCTGAAATTGCCCTGGAACACAACCTTGGCCTGACCTGCGACCCGGTTGGCGGGTTGGTGCAAGTACCCTGCATCGAGCGCAACGCGATTGCAGCGGTGAAGGCCATCAACGCAGTGCAGATGGCGTTACGCGGTGATGGTGAGCACTTCATTTCCCTCGACCAGGTAATCCGCACCATGCGCGATACCGGGGCCGATATGCACGACAAGTACAAAGAGACCTCGCGCGGCGGCCTCGCGGTCAGCGCTATCGAGTGCTGATTTGCTGATCTGACCTCCAGTGCGTCTTCGCGAGCAAGCCCGCTCCTACAGGAACTGTGCAATCCCTGTAGGAGCGGGCTTGCCCGCGAAGACGCCCTTGAGGCTGATGCGGGTGCAACACAACCGCCAATGCCTCTTTATGGTGCAGTGATGAGCGCCCCGTCTACCGTTCGTCGGATGTCGCGATCAGTGTTGGCGTTGTCGGTGACACTTAAGGGTGTCGCTTCTGGGAAACCCACGCGGCGCGTGTCACTAAACTGCTCAACCGTTACAGGCAACGCGCTAGCTCGCCTGTTTTGGACGACTGGCCAACACGATGCAAGTACTTGAAATGCCCAATAAAGGCGTCGTTTTCAGGTTTTTTTGGATGGCCGTTCAAGTTTAGGCACGGCGTTTGCGTTGAGATTGGCAAGCCTACCCCCGGAAAATGACCGAGGGGTCATAACAAGAAGTAAGTGCCCGCCTGAGGCACACCCTGCATTTGTGTGAGGAGAAATCGCGATGACGTCGTACAACTCCGGGAATCCAACCCAGAACCGCACAACACCCCAGTCCATCGGGTTTCTTCTATTGGACAATTTCACCCTGATTTCCCTGGCATCGGCGGTCGAGCCGCTGCGCATGGCCAACCAGCTGTCTGGCCGTGAGCTGTATCGCTGGCACACGCTGACGGTCGATGGCGGTCAGGTGTGGGCCAGCGATGGTCTGCAAATCACACCGGATGCCGCAATCAGCAATGCTCCGCCCATCGATACCGTGATTGTCTGTGGGGGTGTTGGCATCCAGCGTTCCGTCACCCGTGAGCACGTCACCTGGTTGCAAGCCCAGGCCCGTCAGTCGCGCAGGTTGGGCGCCGTGTGCACTGGCAGTTGGGCGCTGGCCTGCGCTGGCCTGCTCGACGGCTTCGATTGCAGCGTGCACTGGGAATGCCTGGCCGCAATGCAGGAAGCCTTCCCGCGGGTGAACATGAGCACCCGTCTGTTCACCCTTGACCGCAACCGCTTCACCAGCTCCGGTGGCACCGCGCCGCTGGACATGATGCTGCACCTGATCAGCCGTGATCACGGCCGCGAGCTGTCGGCGGCGATCTCCGAGATGTTCGTCTACGAGCGTATTCGCAACGAGCAGGATCACCAGCGTGTGCCGCTCAAGCACATGCTTGGCACCAACCAGCCGAAGTTGCAGGAAATCGTCGCGCTGATGGAGGCCAATCTGGAGGAACCGATCGACCTGGACGAACTGGCGGTGTACGTGTCGGTTTCGCGACGCCAGCTTGAGCGCCTGTTCCAGAAGTACCTGCACTGCTCGCCGTCGCGCTACTACCTGAAGTTGCGCCTGATCCGTGCGCGGCAGCTGCTGAAGCAAACGCCGATGTCGATCATCGAAGTGGCATCGGTGTGCGGCTTCGTGTCGACCCCGCACTTCTCCAAGTGCTACCGCGAGTACTTTGGCATTCCGCCGCGTGACGAGCGCGTGGGCTCCAACACCGCGCAGCAGGTGGCCATGATGCCGATTCCGCAGGCCATGACCCTGTCGCCGCACAGCGGGCCGATGGCGGCCCTGAGCCAGGCGCGCAACGAGTCGACATTTGCCAGTGTAAGGCTCTGATATCGAGTCGACTTTTTCGCGGGACAAGCCCACCCCCACAGATCACCCGCTGACTCAAGTTCAGCGGGTGATCTGTGGGGGTGGGCTTGTCCCGCGAAGGGGCCGTTTTGGGGTAAATGAATTACGCGCGTTTGTTGAACTGCGCCAGCGCCGGCAACAGCTGCTTGTCGATGGCCTGGCGCACTGCCGGCAGGATCGTCGCACTACCGGTGTACATCTGCTCCACCATCCCCTTCAGCGCTCGCGCATTGGGCTCGTTCAGTCCACGAACCACCGCTTCACAAGCCTGTTCGGCACTGGCCCCGGCAGGAATATCGAAACCGCGCGCGCGCAAATGGCCGGCGAGGTCGTCCTGATCAATCAAATCCGCATGCATCATGGCTGTTGTCCCTTTTATCGCTAAGAGAGTGCTGCTGTGATTTACGACCGATTCTGTGACGTGCGCGACAGCCTCGCAAGGACAGAATGTCGCCATGGCTGCTTTGGCTAAGAACAGGTCGTTTACGACTAAATCCCCTACCAGGCAAGCACGCACACTGAAGCCATTCACGGTACAGAGGGTTTGGTCACCCTCGCTCACGCACAGTGGATGTTGCTCGCTCTTGGCCCCGGTAGCTCACGGCTTTCCGGGGTTATTTTTTTGCAACTTTTATTTATATTGGTTTTTGGGAATCGATGTCCGTGGACGTGTAAGGCTCCGATATCTGGAGCATGGACATGGACCGGAAAAATTAAAGTTTTGCTTGTTAGGTGCTGTGTTTATTTTTTGTAGGGTGTACAGCCTCGGAGCATTCGAATTATCTCGAAGGTTTAGCCGGCACGCTATTTCAGATTAAACCTGATCAGCGCCGTGAAGCACTTGAAAGTGCTAGCAAGGATAATGATGTCGATCCCGTGTGGGCTGAGGTAAAGACTTCGACAGTGGATTACCCCGAGCAAGTTATGTCCGTCAACATTTTTACAAGGTAAAGAGTTGTTAGGCGAGAAAATAACTTTTCTGGGGGGCATAACCACGGATGTACATTCTGGCGGTGGTAAACCAGAAGTGTTCAGATTTACAAGAAGACTGACCGGGCCAGTATATAGAGCGTTCGCTATGGTTGTCCGCTTCTGTACTGTCTGATTGTTGCGAGTGAAGGCGCCAGGGTGCTTCGTATCTATGGAGACCTTGGCGCCGGCTCCCTGGTCATTCAAGAAGGAAGCTTTAAGGTGCGCCCGATGTATTGCGGCGCCGGCGCCCCCTCCTGTTGCTCTACCAAGTGGTTCAATTGGTAAACAGTGGTGTGCCCAAAAGGCGCTGACTGCGGCCCCGCCAGGTCCACGTGCAGTAACATCTGCTCGCTCGCCGCCAGGACCTCGTCGAACCCTGCCCGGTGCAGGCTGTGATACACGTGAAGACGCTTGTGGTCGAACCCGATGATCTGCGTTTGCACCCACACCTCAGTACCCAGCTTCACCTCGTGCAGATAATTGATATGCGCCTCCAGCGTGAACAGCGAATTACCGCTTTGCCCGCGGCTGTCGGCGTCCAGGCCGATGCGCTCCATCAGGGCATCGGTCGCGTAGCTGAAGATCAGCAGGTAGAAGGCATCGCGCAGGTGGCCGTTGTAATCGACCCAGTCCTCCTGGACCGTGGTGCGGTAGGTGATCAGAGCGGGCATCGTGGCCTCCTTAATCGCTGAATGACAGGCCGTGGCTGGCCTTGCTGGTTTTCACCGCTTCGAGCACCGCCAACAAGGTATCGTCACGGTAGCGTTCCAGTGCAGCGATACTGCGCTCGCCCTGTTGCTCAGAGGTGCCGCTCACCACATCGTCGATCAGCTTGTCGGTCAGTTCCGGTGCTGGCAGGTACGTCCAGGGCAGCTTCAGGGCCGGGCCGAACTGTGACATGAAGTGGCGCATGCCGGCATCGCCACCGGCCAGGGTATAGGTCAGAAACGTGCCCATGAACGACCAGCGCAAGCCTGCGCCGAAGCGGATCGCGTCGTCGATTTCGCCCGTGGTGGCAACCCCGTCGTTGACCAAGTGCAGGGCCTCGCGCCATAGCGCTTCGAGCAGGCGGTCTGCGATGAAGCCTGGCACTTCCTTGCGCACATGCAGTGGGCGCATGCCGAGGGCGGTGTAGATGGTTTTGGCAGCTTCAATGGCCTCGGGTGAGGTGCGGCTGCCGCCGACGATCTCGACCAGCGGCAGCAGGTACACCGGGTTGAACGGGTGGCCGACAACGCAGCGCTCAGGGTGAGTGGACGACTCGTAGAACTCGCTGGGCAGCAGGCCCGAAGTGCTTGAACCGATGATTGCGTCAGGCTTGGCTGCGGCGCTGATTTTGGCGTGCAGGTCGAGCTTGAGGTCCAGGCGCTCTGGTGCGCTTTCCTGGATGAAATCGGCGTTGCGCACGCATTCCTCGATGGTTGCCACGAACTTCAGGCGGTCTTGCGATGCGCCAGGGGCCAGGCCTTGCTTTTCCAGTGCCGGCCAGGCGTTGGCGACACGTTTGCGCAGTGCCTGTTCGGCGCCGGGCGCCGGGTCCCAGGCCACCACGTCCAGGCCATGGGCCAGAGCGCGTGCGACCCAGCCGCTGCCGATCACGCCGCTACCCAGGGCGGCGAAGGTTCTGATTTCAGTGATAAAGGGCATAGCTAGTCCTCAGGGTAAAACACAGTCATCAGGGTTAATGCCTAACCCTGTGGGAGCGGGCATGCCCGCGAACACCGGCGCGGCCGGTGCCATCCATCGCGTTGCCCGCTCCCACAGGGTCTTCGGCGCATTTGCGATCGTTGAAAGGATCAGCGGCGCTTGAGGTTCATTTTTTCCCGGCCTTCTGCCGGGCTGAGCACGCGGCCACCCATGCGGGTGATGATCTCGCTTGCGCGTTCCACCAGTTGGCCATTGCTGGCCAGCACGCCACGGTCCAGATACAAGTTGTCCTCCAGGCCCACCCGCACATTGCCGCCGAGCAACACGGCCTGCGCGGCCATGGGCATCTGCATGCGGCCGATGCCGAAGCCGGCCCAGGTGACGTTGGCAGGCAGGTTGTCGACCATGGCCTTCATGGTGGTGGTGTCAGCCGGTGCGCCCCACGGGATGCCCAGGCACAGCTGGAACAACGGGTCTTCGAGCAGGCCTTCCTTGATCATTTGCTTGGCGAACCACAGGTGGCCGGTGTCGAAGATTTCCAGCTCGGCCTTCACACCCAGTTCGGTAATGCGCTTGGCGCCGGCGCGCAGTTGGGCCGGAGTGGACACGTAGATCGAGTTGCCGTCACCGAAGTTGAGGGTGCCGCAATCGAGGGTGCAGATTTCCGGCAACAGTGCTTCGACATGGGCCAGGCGCTCCAGCGGGCCGATCAGGTCGGTGCCCGGGCCGAACGCCAGCGGCGTTTCACCCGGGCCGATTTCCAGGTCGCCGCCCATACCTGCGGTGAGGTTGACGATGATGTCCACGTCGGCTTCGCGGATACGCTCCATGACTTCGCGGTACAGCGCCACATCGCGGCTGAAACGGCCGGTCTGCGGGTCGCGGACGTGGCAGTGGACCACGGTGGCACCTGCTTTGGCGGCTTCCACGGCGGCTTCGGCGATCTGCTTGGGGGTAACCGGGACCAGGTGGCTTTTCGAGGCGGTGTCGCCGGCGCCGGTGAGGGCGCAGGTGATGATGACGTCGTGGTTCATGGTGCAGTTCCTTGTAATGTCGGTGTTGGCTTTTTCGCGGGCATGCCCGCTCCCACAGGATCAATGTGATCCCGAGTGTGGCGCTGTACCTGTGGGAGCGGGCGTGCCCGCGAAAGGGCCCTGTCAGTTGGCGGTAAGCTTGAGGTTGTCCGCGGCCGGCTTGCCATCGAAGGTGGTCACACCCTCAAGCCAGCGGGCCTTGTCCTCTGGGTGGTCCTTGAGCCACTGGCGGGCTGATTCCAGCGCGTCCTTGTGGTCGAGCAGTGGCTGCATCATGCGGCTCTCGTCCTCGGCGCTGAACTTCAGGTTGGCCAGCAGGCGGTGGGCATTGGGGCAGCGTTCGGCGTAGTCCGGCGCCGTCACCGTCCACACCGTCGCACGGCCTTCGTCAGGGCCAAGCGCATCCTGGCTGTCACCCAGGTAGGCCATGTCGATGTTCACGTTCATCGGGTGCGGCGCCCAACCGAAGAACACCACGGCCTCCTTGCGCCGCACCGCGCGGTCGACGGCGGCGAGCATGCCGGCCTCGCTGGACTCGACCAGCTGGAACTTGCCCAGGTCGAACTGGTTCTTGGTGATCATTGCCTTGATCTGGGTGTTGGCGCCGGAACCCGGTTCAATGCCATAGATCTTGCCGCCCAGCTCTTTCTCGAACTTGTGGATGTCGGCGAAGGTCTTCAGCCCCTTGTCGTAGAGGTATTTCGGCACGGCCAAGGTGGCGCGCGCGTCTTCCAGGCTTGGCTTGTCCAGCACTTTGACCTGGTTGGCTTCGATGAACGGGGTAATGGTCTGAGTCATGATCGGGTTCCAGTAACCCAGGAACATGTCCAGGCGTTTGTCGCGGATGCCGGCGAAGATGATCTGTTGCGAGGCACTGGTCTGTTTGGTCTGGTACCCCAGGCCGTCGAGCAGTACCTGGGCCATGGCGCTGGTGGCAATGACGTCGGTCCAGTTGACCACACCAAGGCGCACGTTTTTGCACGCGGCGGGCTCGGCGGCGAAAAGCGGGGTGGCAACGATGCTGCTCAGGGCAAGGGACAACAGGCTGCGGCGGATCAAGCTTTGCATGGTGGCTCTCCATCGGCAGTGCATATTGTTATTGAGGGCGGCCTCTGCGGACCGTGTGAATACGCTACGCTGGCGCTACCTTGCCCAAGCGCACGCTAGCGACAGGAATTAGCACCTGGGCGACCAGTTTCTGTGGAGGAGGGGATGATGGAGACGATAGCCTTTCTGTTGGTGCCCGGGTTTTCCGCCATGGGGTTCATTTCGGCGGTGGAGCCACTGCGGGTGGCCAATCGTTTTGGTGGGCAGTTGTACCGGTGGCAGGTGCTAAGCCTGGATGGTGAGGCGGTGCTGGCGAGCAATGGCATGTCGATCAATGCCGATGCCGCCTTGGGGGAGGGGGAGCCGGCCAACATCCTGCTGGTGGTTGCGGGCTTCGAGCCACTGGCCAATGTCGCACCCAAACTGCTGCATGCGCTGCGCCGGCTCAACCACGAAGCTGTCATGCTCGGTGGTATCGACACGGGCGCGATGGTGCTGGCCGAGGCAGGGCTGCTCGAGGGCTACCGGGCGACATTGCATTGGGAGGCGCTTGAGGCATTCAAGGAACGCTATCCAGGCCTTCAGGCCACCCAGGAACTGTTCGAGATTGACCGCAGCCGCATCACCTGTGCCGGCGGAACGGCCTCGATCGATTTGATGCTGCACCTGATTGCCCAGTCTCACGGCAGCGAACTGGCGGTCAAGGTGTCCGAGCAGTTCGTGCTGGGTCGCATCCGTCAGCGCCAGGACCACCAGCGCATGCAGATCGGTGCGCGTTATGGCATCAGCAACAAGAAGCTGATCCATGCCATTGGCGAAATGGAAAAGCACATCGAGCCACCACTGAGCACGCTGGATCTGGCTGCCGCGATCAAGGTGACAAGGCGTCAACTGGAGCGTTTGTTTCGCATGCACCTTGATGCAACACCGAGCAGTTTCTATCTCGCGTTACGGCTGGACAAGGCGCGGCAGCTGCTGGCCCAGACTGACATGTCGGTGACTGAAGTCAGCCTTGCCTGTGGGTTTGAACTGCCATCGTATTTCACGCGGCGCTACAAGCTCAGGTTTGGAAGGTGCCCGCGGGAGGAGCGTCGGCCTGGGGGTACAAAGTGAGCTTCAATCCAGCTCGCGCTCGAGAATCGCCCTCAGTTTTTCACGATTCCTTGCTTGCAGATCCTTGCGAAGCGAGGCAAAACCCGCTGCATTGAAGCGTGCACCCAGATGGTCGAATATCAGGTTCAACTTTCTGGTGGGCTCGACCGGGTCGGTAATGCAGTAGGTGTAAAACAGGATCGCCACCGGAACCTGATCCCCTTCATGGTCCATTTCGATGCTTAGATGTGAAGAGGCGTTCATTACGGTGAAAGTATGCGTACCTGCCGACTGCAGAGCGGCTTGAACATTTTCTTCAAGGCTCTTGAACCAAGGCCCTTTCTCGCGGGGCGGGGGTAGATAGCCACTGTACACATCGCTCAATGCAAGCAGGTGCGGCTCATACACAATGGTTTTATGTGTATGTTCAAACAGGGTGAATTTCAATGATTGCAAGGTGGCGAGAGCGACAGCGAACCATTGCTGAGGCTGGGTCTCCATCGAGTATTTTTCATTGGCCATTGCTTGTGAATAACGCAGGCATAGCTGCAAATCTTCCCATGTCTCGAGTGTCAGCCAGGGCGCAGGCTTGATTCTTAGCCGCTCCTCGAATATTCGGGTGTCCAGGCTTGTATCGCCCATGTGGCATTGCTCCTCGATGGATGCATATGACCAGAACCGGGTACCAGCGCGCACTGGTACCCGGCCTCGCTAATCAGATAGCGAGAAACGCGGCGATGTCGCCTTTGATCTTCTCGTTCACAAGATCACGTGCAGCGTCGAAGTGACGAACGCTGAACGTGCCCTGCTGCGACGCGCGATAGACGCGGGTAGAGGTTTTGTCGACCTTGCGGGTCAGGGCGCCTTCACGCTCGACTTTCGAGTCGTAGCTGGCCTGGAAGCTGGTCATGTGCATCGCCGGCAGGCCTTGTGGCGTCATTTCGCACTGGGCGACCACGAAGTTGCTCGATTTGCCGGATTCGCTGTGGCTGTGCTTTTCCAGATGCGCCTTGACTTCCGGTTTCTGCACGACAATTTGCAGAACACGCCTGGCGCAGGCGGCGCGACGAGGGTCCGCGGAGACACTGATGGTGACGGACTTGGTGATCAGCTCTGCCAAGGTCAGGTTGTCCTCATCAATGGCATCTTCGGCATGTGCAGCACCTGTCATGGTCCAGCCGAACTTGATCAGGCCATCGTTGTAGAAGTTGTACCACTCGCGCTGCTGGGTTTCCTTGTCGAACTTCTTGTTGGCCAGTTCGGTCATCAAACGCATGCCGGCCAGGATGTCTTCTGCAATGTTGGCAGGGACATTGTCAGCGAAGACGCAGATGGTCTGGCCGGTAGCGGCTACGCGCTCTTGACCCTCTTTGCGGATTTTTTCCATTTCAACTTTGATGTCAGCCACTTTGTAATTCCTTGATAGTTGTGAGTACCAAGACACACATGGTGAGCACGTGGTCTCAGGGCACTATCGAGCAATTACGCAGGGGGCATCAGCGGCATGTTGTTCCTCTGGAGTTGATCTTTCACTCGCGGGTGTTGATCAATCTTCGGGTACCAGTTCGTCGCTGTTTTGCAAGCCCAGGCTGCGCAAGTACTCCGCTCGCTCATCGCTGCGCTGTGCAATGCAGGTATTCCAGGCGATCTGGTAGGCCTTGCTGCCTGGTTGTTCAGCATGGGTTTCGACCTGGCAGTCTGCATCGCGCAGTTGGCCCCAGACTTTCTCGGCTACCTCCATTCGCGACATCAGGCCAGCCTCGTCACCAAACTGATCGCGCATGCGCGTGACCAGGTCGTCGTAGGCCGACTGCAGCTCGCGCTCGGCGATCTGCTTGTTGAATGCTGCACAGGCGAAGGTCTGCTGGTCGGTCTCCACATTGTCGCAAGGTGTGCTTTCTTCCTCGCTGGCCTGGGCCCCGCTCACGATGGCCAGCAGCACCAGCCATGCCATTGATTTCATCCGTTTTCTCCTCAACAGGCTGTCGAATCGCAGGGATTCTCGCTCAGCCTGAGGCCAGGTGGTAGCTCCCTGACCAAATGTTCATGTACCGGCCGCAAATGGTGTTATCGAGACTGCCTCTCATCGCCGAAAGACGCGCCAGACGTGCTCATGTCGCGCATTGACGCTTTCGGCAAACCCCCTGTCGTTTTTGCACCGGGGCGCCTCGGGGCACAGGCATATGCTGGCCTCAAAGCGCCGGCAGAAGGTTTGGCGCGACCCAACTCTATAAAAGGGGACAGCCTGATGAGCCCAGCCGAATTACACTCCGACAGCATCGTCATTGATGGCCTGATCATCGCCAAATGGAACCGCGAGCTGTTCGAAGACATGCGCAAAGGCGGCCTCACTGCTGCCAACTGCACGGTGTCGGTCTGGGAAGGGTTCAAGGCTACCGTCGACAACATTGCGTCCAGCCAGAAACTGATCCGCGACAACAGCGACCTGGTGATGCCGGTGCGCACCACCGCCGACATCCGCAAGGCCAAGGAGCTGGGCAAGACCGGCATCCTCTTCGGCTTCCAGAACGCCCATGCGTTCGAGGACCAGATCGCTTATGTGGACGTGTTCAAGCAGCTGGGCGTGGGCATCGTGCAGATGTGCTACAACACCCAGAACCTGGTTGGCACCGGCTGCTACGAGCGTGACGGCGGGCTGTCCGGCTTCGGCCGCGAGATCGTTGCCGAGATGAACCGTGTCGGCATCATGTGCGACCTGTCCCATGTTGGCTCCAAGACTTCCGAAGAAGTCATCCTCGAATCGAAAAAGCCGGTGTGCTACTCGCACTGCCTGCCCTCGGGCCTGAAAGAGCACCCGCGCAACAAGTCGGACGAAGAGCTGAAGTTCATCGCTGATCACGGCGGTTTCGTTGGCGTCACCATGTTCGCGCCGTTCCTGGCCAAAGGCATTGACTCGACTATCGATGACTACGCCGAAGCCATCGAGTACACCATGAATATCGTCGGTGAAGACGCCATCGGTATCGGTACCGACTTCACCCAGGGTCACGGCCAGGACTTCTTCGAATACCTGACCCATGACAAGGGCTACGCCCGCCGTCTGACCAACTTCGGCAAGATCATCAACCCACTGGGAATTCGCACCGTCGGCGAATTCCCCAACCTCACCGAGACCTTGCTCAAGCGCGGCCACTCCGAGCGTGTGGTACGCAAGATCATGGGCGAGAACTGGGTAAACGTCCTCAAGGATGTCTGGGGCGAGTAAGCCGCTCTCCAAGCCTGATAGCCCCTGCCAGCAACGCCGGGGCACCCACAAAAAATTTTTATGGAGTTGAGTTTCCATGGCCAAAATCGCCCCGCAATTGCCAATCGAAGTCGACAGCGAGACCGGTGTCTGGACCAGCGACGCCTTGCCGATGCTGTATGTGCCTCGGCATTTCTTCGTCAATAACCATATGGGCATCGAGGAAGTGCTGGGTGCCGATGCCTATGCCGAAATCCTCTACAAGGCTGGCTACAAGTCCGCCTGGCACTGGTGTGAAAAAGAGGCCGAGTGCCATGGTCTGGAAGGCGTAGCGGTGTTCGAGCACTACATGAAGCGTCTGAGCCAGCGTGGCTGGGGCCTGTTCGAGATTCAGGATATCGACCTGGATAAAGGTACCTGCAGCGTCAAGCTCAAGCACTCTGCGTTCGTGTACGTCTATGGCAAGTGCGGCCGCAAGGTCGACTACATGTTCACCGGCTGGTTCGCTGGCGCGATGGACCAGATTCTCGCTGCCCGCGGCAGCAAGATCCGCACCGTGGCCGAACAGGTCTATGGTGGGTCGGAAGAAGGCCACGAAGATGGCCTGTTCGTTACAAAGCCGTTGTAAGCCGGAGATAGCGTCATGGCATTCGAAGCAATGTTCCAGCCGATCCAGATCGGCAAACTGACCATCCGCAACCGTGTGCTCAGCACCGCGCACGCCGAGGTCTACGCCACTGACGGCGGCATGACGACCGACCGCTATGTGAAGTACTACGAAGAGAAGGCCAAGGGTGGCATCGGCCTGGCCATCTGTGGCGGCTCGTCGGTGGTGGCCATCGACAGCCCGCAGGAGTGGTGGGCATCGGTCAACTTGTCGACCGACCGCATCATCCCGCACTTCCAGAACCTTGCCGACGCCATGCACAAGCATGGCGCCAAGATCATGATCCAGATTACCCACATGGGCCGTCGCTCGCGTTGGGACGGCTTCAACTGGCCGACGCTGATGTCGCCATCGGGCATTCGCGAACCTGTGCACCGCGCCACCTGCAAAACCATCGAGGTGGAAGAGATCTGGCGGGTAATCGGCAACTACGCGCAGGCTGCGCGTCGCGCCAAAGAGGGTGGCCTGGACGGCGTGGAATTGTCGGCGGTGCACCAGCACATGATCGACCAGTTCTGGAGCCCGCGGGTCAACAAGCGTACCGACGAATGGGGCGGCACCTTTGAAGGCCGCATGAAATTTGGCCTGGAAGTACTGAAAGCCGTACGCGCCGAAGTGGGTGACGACTTCTGCGTGGGCATGCGTATCTGTGGTGACGAGTTCCACCCCGATGGCCTCAGCCACGAGGACATGAAGCAGATCGCCGCCTACTACGACGCCACCGGCATGCTCGACTTCATCGGCGTGGTCGGCTCGGGTTGCGATACTCACAACACCCTGGCCAACGTCATCCCCAACATGAGCTACCCGCCGGAGCCGTTCCTGCACCTGGCGGCCGGTATCAAGGAAGTGGTCAAGGTCCCGGTACTGCACGCGCAGAACATCAAAGACCCGAACCAGGCCACGCGCATCCTTGAAGGCGGCTACGTGGACATGGTCGGCATGACCCGTGCGCACATTGCAGACCCGCACCTGATCGCCAAGATCAAGATGGGCCAGATCGACCAGATCAAGCAGTGCGTCGGTGCCAACTACTGCATCGACCGCCAGTACCAGGGCCTGGATGTGCTGTGCATCCAGAACGCCGCGACCTCCCGTGAATACATGGGTGTGCCGCACATCATCGAGAAGACCACCGGCGTCAAGCGCAAGGTGGTGGTGGTTGGTGCCGGCCCTGCCGGTATGGAGGCGGCCCGCGTGGCTGCCGAACGCGGCCACGACGTGACCCTGTTCGAGAAGAGGGACCAGATCGGCGGGCAGATCACCATCGCCGCCAAGGCCCCGCAGCGTGACCAGATTGCCGGTATCACCCGCTGGTACCAGCTTGAACTGGCTCGCCTGAAAGTCGACTTGCGCCTGGGCACTGCCGCTGATGTGGCCGCCATTCAGGACCTGCGCCCGGACGTCATCGTGCTGGCGGTAGGTGGGCACTCGTTCCTGGAGCAGAACGAGCACTGGGGCGCCGCTGAAGGGCTGGTGGTCAGCAGCTGGGATGTGCTCGATGGCAAGGTCGCGCCGGGCAAGAACGTGCTGGTGTATGACACCATCTGCGAATTCACCGGTATGTCGGTGGCCGACTTCATCGCCGACAAAGGCAGCCAGGTCGAGATCGTCACCGACGACATCAAGCCAGGCGTGGCCATGGGTGGTACCACTTTCCCCACCTACTACCGCAGCATGTACCCCAAAGAAGTGATCATGACCGGCGACATGATGCTGGAAAAGGTCTACCGCGAAGGCGACAAGCTGGTGGCGGTACTGGAGAACGAATACACCGGCGCCAAGGAAGAGCGCGTGGTCGATCAGGTAGTGGTCGAGAACGGCGTGCGCCCTGACGAAGAGCTGTACTACGCGCTCAAGGAAGGTTCGCGCAACAAGGGTCAGATCGACGTGGAGGCGCTGTTCGCCATCAAGCCACAGCCGATCCTGAGCCAGCCGGGCGAAGGCTACCTGCTGTACCGCATCGGCGACTGCGTGGCCCAGCGCAACGTGCATGCGGCGATCTACGACGCCTTGCGCCTCTGCAAGGACTTCTGATCGTTAACAGTCGCCGCCATCGGGCGCGATCCCTGTAGGAGCGGGTTCACCCGCGAATGCGTCAGCACTGACAACACTGTTGCCTGACCGGATGCATTCGCGGGTGGACCCGCTCCTACATGGGGCCAGTCTCGCCCTCTGGTCGGCGCAAGAATCCAGCTGTTTGTGGGGAGTCTCCCATGTTGAACACCCTTCTACCCATCCTGCTGTTCGCTGCCCTTGGCCTGGCAGTGCTCGGTGCCTTGCGCCGGGTGCGCATGTGGCGCCGTGGCCGGCCGTCCAAGGTCAACCTGATCGGCGGCCTGCTGGCCATGCCGCGTCGCTACCTGGTGGACCTGCACCACGTGGTTGAGCGCGACAAATACATGTCCAAGACCCACGTGGCTACTGCGGGCGGCTTTGTGCTGTCTGCCGCCCTGGCCATTCTGGTGCATGGTTTTGGCCTGCAGAGCAAGATCCTCGGCTACGCACTGCTGGTTGCCACGGTGATCATGTTCACCGGTGCCATCTTTGTCTTCAAACGCCGCCTCAACCCGCCCTCTCGCCTGTCCAAGGGCCCGTGGATGCGCCTGCCGAAGAGTTTGCTGGCATTCGCCGTGAGCTTCTTCATTGCCACCCTGCCGGTCGCCGGTATCCTGCCGGCCAACACCGGTGGCTGGGTGATGGTCGCCATTCTGGGCCTGGGCGTGCTGTGGGGTGTGTCGGAGCTGTTCTTTGGCATGACCTGGGGCGGCCCGATGAAGCACGCCTTCGCCGGTGCCTTGCACCTGGCCTGGCACCGCCGTGCCGATCGCTTCGGCGGCGGCCGCTCCACCGGCTTAAAGCCGCTGGATCTGGAAGACCCGAACGCCCCTCTGGGGGTGGAAAAACCGGTGGACTTCACCTGGAACCAGCTGCTTGGCTTTGATGCCTGCGTGCAGTGCGGTAAATGTGAAGCCATGTGCCCGGCCTTTGCCGCTGGCCAGCCGCTGAACCCGAAAAAACTCATCCAGGACATGGTTATCGGCCTTGCCGGTGGCACTGACGCGCAATTCGCCGGCAGCCCGTACCCTGGCAAACCGATCGGCGAACACGGCGGCAATCCGCACCAGCCGATCGTCAATGGCCTGGTCGACGCCGAAACGCTGTGGTCCTGCACCACCTGCCGTGCCTGCGTCGAAGAGTGCCCGATGATGATCGAGCACGTCGATGCCATCGTCGACATGCGCCGCCACCTCACCCTGGAAAAGGGCGCTACCCCGAACAAGGGCGCCGAGGTGCTGGACAACCTGATCGCTACCGACAACCCCGGCGGCTTCGCCCCTGGCGGGCGCATGAACTGGGCTGCCGACCTTAACCTGCAACTGCTGTCTGAAGTCAAAGCGACCGAAGTGTTGTTCTGGGTTGGCGATGGTGCCTTCGACATGCGTAACCAGCGCACTTTGCGTTCGTTTGTCAAAGTGTTGAAAGCCTCGGGCGTGGACTTCGCCGTACTCGGCCTGGAAGAGCGCGACAGCGGCGACGTGGCGCGTCGCCTGGGCGATGAGGCTACCTTCCAGCAACTGGCCAAACGCAACATCCAGACCTTGGCCAAGTACAAGTTCCAGCGCATCGTCACCTGCGATCCGCACAGCTTCCATGTGCTGAAGAACGAATACGGCGCCTTGGGCGGTGATTACCAGGTGCAGCACCACAGCACCTACATCGCCGAACTGATCGCGGCCAAGAAGCTCAACCTCGGCCAGCACAAGGGCGGCAGCGTCACCTACCACGATCCGTGCTACCTGGGCCGCTACAACGGCGAGTACGAAGCCCCGCGCGAAGTGCTCAAGGCGCTGGGGATCGAGGTGCGCGAGATGCAGCGCTCGGGCTTCCGTTCCCGTTGCTGCGGTGGTGGTGGCGGTGCGCCGATCACTGACATCCCTGGCAAGCAGCGTATTCCCGATATGCGCATGGACGACATCCGTGAGACCGAGGCCGAGCTGGTAGCTGTGGGTTGCCCACAGTGCACCGCCATGCTTGAAGGCGTGGTCGAACCGCGCCCGCAGATCAAGGACTTGGCTGAACTGGTAGCCGACGTGCTGATCGAGGAGGACGGCTCCACTGTCCCAAAGCCGCAAACGGCTAAACGTGAACCTGCGGAGGTGCACTGATGAGCGACATTATCCGCCGCGACCCACGCGCCGAGTGGATCGCCCGTAACCGTCTGCACCCGCTGCATGCCGCGATGCAGACGCAACAGACCAGCTGGATGGGGCCTAACGGCATTATCCGCAAAAACCCGCATGCGATTGCCGCAGGCTTTGTCGGCCCGGCCGGCATCAAGCGTATCGACCGCAGCGGCGCCCAGCAGGGTACCGGTGCGGGTGGGCGACGCACGACGGCGGTCGAGGTCAAGTTGCCACTGCACCAGGTGCCGGAGCCGGCGTTCTACATTGCCGTCGTGCCGGACATGGTTGGTGGCCGCCTGAGCAGCCACGACCGCG
>AZIG01003770.1_pt1 | contig 39797 bp, 33 predicted proteins | sample 359071 | NCBI WGS metagenome assembly AZIG01 (sample SAMN02429714, study PRJNA222667) | marine sediment metagenome | biome: Sediment sample; isolation source: enrichment culture of sample MGS-AQ(UA) from oil contaminated terminal site... | place: Jordan: Aqaba | collected 2011-05-15 | depth 18 m m | reverse complement strand
GGTGCCGACAGCGCCGCCCTGCACCTGCTGCCGCTGGCCATGGGGCTGCCCATGGGCGCCTTCACAGGAGGCCGCATGACCAGCCGGACCGGGCGCTACAAGCCGCAGATCCTGGCCGGTGCACTGCTGATGCCACTGGCCATTTTCGCGATGGCACTGACTCCGCCGCAATCCGCGTTGCTCGGTGCGCTGTTCATGCTGCTCACCGGGTTTGCCTGCGGGCTGCAATTCCCGACTTCGCTGGTGGGCACACAAAGCGCGGTCGCCAGCAAGGACATCGGCGTGGCCACCAGCACCACCAACCTGTTCCGTTCGCTGGGCGGAGCCATGGGCGTGGCGTGCATGTCCAGCCTGTTGCTGGCACTGCTGCATTAGGGTGGTTTCGAACTTTCGGGTAATCCGTTGCTGGGGAGCTTGAAGGCCGCAGAGGTGGACCTGGTGACTCAGGGGCAGTTGTTGAAGACGTTCAGCCAGCTGCTGATGGGGAGTGCGGTCGTCGCGGTGCTGGGGCTGTTTGCAGCATTGGCTTTGCCCGACCGGCAATTGCGCGGCCGCTGAAGGCTGCGCAATCGCTGCAAGAGCCGCCTCGTGCTGCGAACAGCCGCAGGGCGGCCGCGCCCTTAACCCCCCCTTAACACAAAGGGGAAACACTCCCTCACAATCCTTAACAAAGTGTCATTTGCGCAGAGCCGGGCTCAAGCGCAGCATATCCAGCCCGGTGTCGACCCATTTTTCGACATCACCCAACAAATCGACACTGTCAGGCAGCAAGAGCCAGCGCCCGATCAGGCCATCGACATAGGCAAACAGGGCCACCGCCGCGCGCTCGACATCCAGCTCGCCAGGCAACTGGCCCCGGCGTACGGCATTGGCCAGCGCCAGGGTGATGCCCTTGTGGCAATCCAGCACCGCACTCTGGCGCTGCTGGCGAATTTCACACATGTCATCGGTGAACTCGCACTTGTGATGCAGGATTTCATTGATACGACGGGTTCGGGCATCGAGCACCAGCTCGTTGAACACCTGCAACAGCAGCTTGCGCATGCAGCCAAGCGGGTCGACTTCATCCTCGCTTTCGCTCGCGCGCGCCAAATGGTCATGGGTCTCGTGCAGGCTGTCGAGCAACGCCTGCACCAGCTCGGCCTTGTTGTTGAAGTGCCAGTAGATCGCCCCCCGTGTCACACCCGCCAGTTCGGCGATGTCGGCCAGGGTGGTTCGCGCAACCCCGCGCTTGTAGAAGGCCTTTTCCGCCGCCTCGATGATCTGGGCGCGGGTTTCCTGGGCTTCTTCTTTGGTTCTACGGACCATGGCAGTACAACCTCATCTGGCCCGAACGCGCAGCGCGTGCGGGGAACGCTCCGGGGAACCTCTGCAGGGGGCCTCTCGGATGAGCTAATCAAGCGCTGAGGCAGTACCGGAGTACAGCCCAGCAGTATTTACAAACAACCATGAATGTAAGTATATTTCTTAGCAAGCTATTTATCCACCGGATAGCATTTTTTCCAGATCAAGATCTCTTCCATTACTCTTGAGCGTCTCCCTGCTCCAGCGACCCGAGGATCCTCATGCAATTCAAGCCAGCCGTTACCGCTCTGGTTTCCGCCGTCGCCCTGGCAACCCTGCTCAGTGGCTGTAAGAAAGAAGAAGCAGCGCCAGCGGCGCAGGCTCCTCAGGTCGGCGTCGTGACCATCCAGCCGCAAGCCTTCACCCTCACCTCGGAATTGCCGGGGCGTACCAGTGCCTACCGCGTCGCCGAAGTGCGCCCGCAGGTCAACGGCATCATCCTCAAACGCCTGTTCAAGGAAGGCAGTGAGGTCAAGGAAGGCCAGCAGCTGTATCAGATCGACCCTGCCGTATACGAAGCCACCCTGGCCAATGCCAAGGCCAACCTGCTGGCTACACGCTCACTGGCCGAACGCTACAAGCAACTGATTGACGAGCAGGCCGTCTCCAAACAGGAATATGACGACGCCAATGCCAAACGATTGCAGGCCGAGGCTTCGCTCAAGAGCGCACAGATCGACCTGCGCTACACCAAGGTTCTGGCGCCGATCAGCGGCCGTATCGGCCGTTCTTCGTTCACCGAAGGCGCACTGGTGAGCAATGGTCAGACCGATGCCATGGCCACCATCCAGCAGCTCGACCCTATTTATGTCGACGTTACCCAGTCCACCGCCGAGCTGCTCAAGCTGCGCCGTGACCTGGAAAGCGGCCAGCTGAAGAAGGCCGGCGACAACGCCGCCTCGGTTCAACTGGTACTGGAAGACGGCAGCCTGTTCAAGCAGGAAGGCCGCCTGGAATTCTCCGAAGTCGCGGTCGACGAGACCACCGGCTCGGTGACCCTGCGTGCCCTGTTCCCCAACCCCGATCACACCCTGCTGCCCGGCATGTTCGTGCATGCGCGGCTCAAGGCCGGGGTCAACGCCAACGCCATCCTGGCACCGCAACAGGGCGTGACCCGCGACCTTAAAGGCGCACCAACCGCCCTGGTGGTCAACCAGGAGAACAAGGTCGAACTGCGCCAGCTTAAGGCCAGCCGCACCTTGGGTAGCGACTGGCTGATCGAGGAAGGCCTCAACCCGGGTGACCGCCTGATCACCGAAGGGCTGCAGTACGTGCGCCCGGGCGTTGAGGTGAAGGTCAGCGAAGCCACCAACGTCAAGAAGCCGGCCGGCCCTGTTCAGGCCAACGCGGCGAAAGCAGACGCCAAAGCGGAGTAAACCATGTCGAAGTTCTTTATCGATCGCCCGATCTTCGCCTGGGTGATCGCGTTGGTGATCATGCTGGTCGGGGCCTTGTCGATCCTGAAGCTGCCGATCAACCAGTACCCCAGTATCGCGCCGCCGGCCATCGCCATCGCCGTGACCTACCCGGGTGCCTCGGCGCAAACCGTGCAGGACACCGTGGTGCAGGTGATCGAGCAGCAGCTCAACGGTATCGACAACCTGCGTTATGTGTCGTCGGAAAGTAACTCCGACGGCAGCATGACCATTACCGCCACCTTCGAACAGGGCACCAACCCCGACACCGCGCAGGTACAGGTACAGAACAAGCTGAACCTGGCCACCCCGCTGCTGCCGCAGGAAGTGCAGCAGCAAGGTATCCGCGTCACCAAAGCAGTGAAGAACTTCCTGCTGGTGATCGGCCTGGTCTCCGAAGACGGCAGCATGACCAAGGACGACCTGGCCAACTACATCGTCTCGAACATGCAGGACCCGATCTCGCGTACTGCGGGTGTGGGTGACTTCCAGGTGTTCGGTGCGCAGTACGCCATGCGTATCTGGCTCGATCCGGCCAAGCTGAACAAGTTCCAGCTGACCCCGGTCGACGTCAAGACAGCTGTGGCCGCACAGAACGTGCAGGTGTCTTCCGGCCAGCTCGGCGGGCTGCCAGCCCTGCCGGGCACCCAGCTGAACGCCACCATCATCGGCAAGACCCGCCTGCAAACCGCCGAGCAGTTCGAGAACATTCTGCTCAAGGTCAACAAAGACGGTTCACAGGTGCGTCTGGGTGACGTCGCCCAAGTGGGCCTGGGGGGTGAAAACTACGCAGTCAGCGCCCAGTTCAACGGCAAGCCGGCTTCCGGCCTGGCGGTAAAACTGGCAACCGGCGCCAACGCCCTGGACACCGCCAAGGCACTGCGCGAGACCATCAAAGGCCTGGAACCGTTCTTCCCGCCGGGGGTCAAGGCGGTATTCCCGTATGACACCACCCCAGTGGTCACCGAATCGATCAGCGGCGTGATCCACACCCTGATCGAAGCCGTGGTTCTGGTGTTCCTGGTGATGTACCTGTTCCTGCAGAACTTCCGCGCCACCATCATCACCACCATGACCGTACCGGTCGTATTGCTGGGTACCTTCGGCATCCTTGCCGCCGCGGGCTTCAGCATCAACACCCTGACCATGTTCGCCATGGTCCTGGCCATCGGCTTGCTGGTGGACGACGCCATCGTCGTGGTGGAGAACGTCGAGCGGGTAATGTCCGAGGAAGGCTTGCCGCCCAAGGAAGCTACCAAGCGCTCGATGGAACAGATTCAGGGTGCCCTGGTGGGTATCGCCCTGGTGCTCTCGGCCGTACTGCTGCCCATGGCGTTCTTCGGCGGCTCCACGGGTGTGATCTACCGGCAGTTCTCCATCACCATCGTCTCGGCCATGGGCCTGTCGGTGCTGGTTGCGCTTATCTTCACCCCGGCGCTTTGCGCAACCATGCTCAAGCCGCTGAAGAAGGGCGAGCACCACACCGCCAAAGGCGGGTTCTTCGGCTGGTTCAACCGCAACTTCGACCGCAGCGTCAATGGCTACGAGCGCAGTGTAGGCACCATCCTGCGCAACAAGGTGCCATTCCTGCTGGCCTATGCGCTGATCGTGGTCGGCATGATCTGGCTGTTCGCCCGCATCCCTACCGCGTTCCTGCCGGAAGAAGACCAAGGCGTACTGTTCGCCCAGGTGCAGACCCCGGCCGGCTCCAGTGCCGAACGCACGCAGGCCGTGGTCGACCAGATGCGTGAATACCTGCTCAAGGACGAAGCCGATACCGTATCGTCGGTATTCACCGTCAACGGTTTCAACTTCGCAGGCCGCGGCCAGAGCTCAGGCATGGCATTCATCATGCTCAAACCATGGGATGAACGCTCGAAGGAGAACAGCGTGTTCGCCCTGGCACAGCGTGCCCAGCAGCACTTCTTCACCTTCCGTGATGCAATGGTGTTCGCCTTCGCCCCGCCAGCGGTGCTTGAACTGGGTAACGCCACCGGCTTCGACGTGTTCCTTCAGGACCGCGGCGGTGTCGGCCACGAGAAGTTGATGGAGGCGCGCAACCAGTTCCTGGCCAAAGCCGCGCAGAGCAAGATCCTCAGCGCCGTGCGACCGAACGGCCTGAACGATGAACCGCAGTACCAGCTGACCATTGATGACGAACGTGCCAGCGCCTTGGGCGTGACCATTGCCGACATCAACAACACCCTGTCGATTGCACTGGGTGCCAGCTACGTCAATGACTTCATCGACCGTGGCCGGGTCAAGAAGGTGTACATCCAGGGCGAACCAAGCGCGCGGATGAGCCCGGAAGACCTGCAAAAATGGTACGTGCGCAACGGCGCAGGCGAGATGGTGCCGTTCTCCTCCTTCGCCAAAGGCGAATGGACCTACGGCTCGCCAAAGCTGTCGCGTTACAACGGTGTCGAAGCGATGGAGATCCTCGGTGCACCGGCGCCTGGCTACAGTACCGGTGAAGCCATGGCCGAGGTCGAGCGCATTGCTGGCGAGCTGCCAAGCGGTATCGGCTTCTCCTGGACCGGCATGTCCTACGAGGAAAAACTCTCCGGCTCGCAGATGCCGGCGCTGTTCGCCCTCTCGGTACTGTTCGTGTTCCTGTGCCTGGCGGCCCTGTACGAAAGCTGGTCGATCCCGATCGCCGTGGTGCTGGTAGTACCGCTGGGTATCATCGGTGCACTGATCGCCACCAGCCTGCGCGGCCTGTCCAACGACGTGTACTTCCTGGTTGGCCTGTTGACCACCATCGGTCTTGCGGCGAAAAACGCCATTCTGATCGTCGAGTTCGCCAAGGAGCTGCACGAACAAGGCCGTAGCCTGTACGACTCAGCGATCGAAGCGTGCCGCATGCGTCTTCGCCCGATCATCATGACCTCGCTGGCGTTCATCCTGGGCGTGGTACCGTTGACGATCGCCAGCGGCGCCGGCGCCGGCAGCCAGCACGCCATCGGTACTGGCGTGATCGGCGGCATGATCAGTGCGACCGTGCTCGCTATCTTCTGGGTACCACTGTTCTTCGTCGCAGTGTCGTCGCTGTTCGGCAGCAAAGAGCCGAAAAAAGACGTCACCCCTGAAAATCCACGTTATGAGGCTGGGCAATGACCAAGTCTTTGTTGTCCCTGGCAGTAACCGCTTTCATTCTTGGCGGCTGCTCGCTGATCCCTGACTACCAGACCCCGGAAGCGCCGGTGGCTGCGCAGTGGCCGCAAGGCCCTGCCTATTCGCCGACGCAATCGGCGGATGTTGCCGCTGCTGAACAGGGCTGGCGCCAGTTCTTCCACGACCCGGCGCTGCAACAGCTGATCCAGACCTCGCTGGTCAATAACCGCGACCTGCGGGTCGCGGCGCTGAACCTCGACGCCTACCGTGCGCAATACCGCATTCAGCGCGCCGACCTGTTCCCGGCGGTTTCGGCCACCGGCAGCGGCAGCCGCCAGCGTGTCCCGGCGAACATGTCGCAAACAGGCGAATCTGGCATCACCAGCCAGTACTCGGCCACTTTGGGCGTCAGCGCCTACGAGCTGGACCTGTTCGGCCGCGTGCGCAGCCTGACCGAGCAGGCCCTGGAAACCTACCTCTCCAGCGAGCAGGCGCGTCGTTCCACGCAAATCGCCCTGGTAGCCAGCGTCGCCAACGCCTACTACACCTGGCAGGCCGACCAGGCCCTGTTCAAGCTGACCGAAGAAACGCTGAAGACCTACGAGGAAAGCTACAACCTCACCCGTCGCAGCAATGAAGTCGGCGTGGCCTCGGCCTTGGACGTCAGCCAGGCGCGCACCGCCGTGGAAGGCGCCCGGGTCAAGTACTCGCAGTACCAGCGCCTGGTCGCCCAGGACGTCAACAGCCTGACTGTGCTGCTGGGTACCGGCATTCCTGCCGACCTGGCCAAGCCGCTGGCGCTCGATGACGACCAACTGGCCGAAGTACCCGCCGGGCTGCCATCGGATATCCTCCAGCGTCGCCCGGACATCCAGGAAGCCGAGCACCTGCTCAAGGCCGCCAACGCCAACATTGGCGCAGCCCGCGCAGCGTTCTTCCCAAGCATCAGCCTGACCGCCAACGCCGGCAGCCTGAGCCCCGACATGGGCCACCTGTTCTCGGGCGGCCAGGGCACCTGGCTGTTCCAGCCGCAGATCAACCTGCCGATCTTCAACGCCGGCAGCCTGAAAGCCAGCCTGGACTACTCGAAGATCCAGAAGGACATCAACGTCGCCAAGTACGAAAAAACCATCCAGACCGCCTTCCAGGAAGTCTCCGATGGCTTGGCGGCGCGCAAGACCTTCGACGAGCAGTTACAGGCCCAGCGCGACCTGGTGCAGGCAAACCAGGACTACTACCGCCTGGCCGAACGCCGTTACCGCATCGGGATTGACAGCAACCTGACCTTCCTTGACGCCCAACGCAACCTGTTCAGTGCCCAGCAAGCACTGATCGGAGACCGCCTGTCGCAGCTGACCAGCGAGGTCAACCTGTACAAGGCGCTTGGCGGTGGCTGGTACGAGCAGACAGGGCAGGCCAACCAGCAAGCATCGGTGGAAACACCGAAAGGCTGATCGGCCTTGTTACAAAAGTAGAAAGCCCACCCTTAGCGGTGGGCTTTGCTTTTTTTACTGCCTGTGCCGGCCTTTTTGCGGACGAGCCCGCGCAAGGGCCGGGCCTGCTGGCCAGTATCCCCTGGCGATTCACCGTCGCAGCCACCACCGTATTCGCGGGTGAACCCGCTCCTACACGGATCGTGTGGTGGACACATATCGGTGGTTGGGCGCAAGCCGTTGTAGGAGCGGGTTTACCCGCGAAGAGGCCAGCACAGGAGACTTATTAACCAACCAGAACATTCCGTTCGATTATCGCCCCGTTCCGTTTGCGGCGAATTGCCTCACCCCCGCACAACCCCGCACCATCCCCCCCACGCAACATTGCCCAAGTTCATCAAAAAACACCCGCATCTGCAGGCTCGATCCCGCAGTGCACTGGCTCGACCATAAAAACAAGAGATCCACGACAGATGAGCATTTCGCTACCCGCACGCCAGCTGCTGCCCGGCCTGTTGGCCATGTCCTGCGCCCTCCCCGTGTTCGCTGCCAACGAAGGCGGTTTCATCGAGGACGCCAAGGCCACCCTCAACCTGCGCAACTTCTACATCAACCGCAACTTCGTTGACCCGGCCCACCCACAGGGCAAGGCCGAGGAATGGACGCAAAGCTTCATCCTCGATGCCCGTTCCGGTTTCACCCAGGGCACGGTCGGCCTCGGCGTGGACGTGCTGGGCCTGTACTCGGTCAAGCTCGACGGCGGCAGAGGCACCACCAACACTCACCTGCTACCTGTGCACGACGACGGGCGCCCGGCCGATGACTTCGGCAGGCTGGGGGTGGCGTTGAAAGCCAAGCTGTCCGAAACCGAGCTGAAAGTCGGTGAATGGATGCCGGTACTGCCAATCCTGCGCTCAGACGATGGTCGCTCGTTGCCGCAAACGTTCCGCGGTGGTCAACTGACCTCCAGGGAAATCGCCGGCCTGACCCTGTACGCCGGCCAGTTCCGCGGCAACAGCCCGCGCAACGATGCCAGCATGGAAGACATGTCGCTCAACGGCAAAGCTGCCTTCACCTCCGACCGTTTCAACTTCGGCGGCGGCGAGTACAGCTTCAACGACAAGCGCACCATGATCGGCCTGTGGGATGCCCAGCTCAAGGACATCTACCGCCAGCAGTACCTCAACCTGACGCACAGCCAGCCGCTGGGCGACTGGACGCTGGGCGCCAACCTGGGCTACTTCATCGGCAAGGAAGATGGTGCCGAACGTGCCGGCAAGCTGGACAACCGCACCGCCTCTGCCCTGCTTTCGGCGCGCTACCAAGGCCACACTTTTTACGTTGGCCTGCAGAAGGTCAGCGGCGACGACGCCTGGATGCGGGTCAATGGCACCAGTGGCGGTAGCCTGGCCAACGACAGCTACAATTCAAGCTTCGACAATGCCAAAGAGCGTTCCTGGCAGGTTCGCCATGACTTCAACTTCGCCGCCGTCGGCGTACCCGGCCTGACCCTGATGAACCGCTATATCAAGGGTGAAAACGTCACCGTGGGCAGCGTGGACGATGGCAAGGAATGGGCGCGGGAAACAGAGCTGGCCTATGTGGTGCAGTCGGGCAGCTTCAAGGACCTGTCGGTGAAATGGCGCAACTCGACCATGCGTCGCGACTTCAGCACCAACGCGTTCGATGAGAACCGCCTGATTGTGAGTTACCCGCTGAACCTTCTGTGAATCAAATGGCCTCTTCGCGGATAAACCGGCGAAGAGGCCAGTCGCCCCCTCAAGTGACCTAAAGCTATCAACATTCATGCACCTTCTTCGGGGCATGATTTGCTGCAGCTGAATAAAACCCTGCCATGAATTTGCCAGTGCGAACTGCCGCCATTCGCTGAGCTGATGATGGTGGTGACGGCGGACTATCCTGATCACTATCGGGTACAGGTGAAACCAAGCAGAACAGGGAGGCACAACAATGAAAACCCTCGTCGACCACCTGAGCCAATACGCCAACTACCACCGCGACCCGCGCAACATCGCCACCCACTTCGTAGGTATTCCCATGATCGTGCTGGCAGTCACCATCCTGCTGTCACGCCCAGGCTGGGAGATGGCTGGCATGTGGCTGTCCCCTGCCCTGGTGGCAGCGGCGGCGTCGGTGTGGTTCTACCTGCGCCTGGACCTGCGCTTCGGGCTGGTGATGGGGCTGTTGCTGGGCCTGTGCCTGTGGGTCGGTGAGGCGCTGGCAGTGCAGTCGACAACACTGTGGCTCGGTGCCGGGCTGGGGGCGTTCGTGGTGGGCTGGATCATCCAGTTCATCGGCCATTACTACGAAGGCCGCAAACCGGCATTTGTCGATGACGTGAGTGGCCTGATCATCGGGCCATTGTTCGTGGTGGCGGAAGCTGCGTTCATGTTGGGCCTGTGCCCGACACTGAAGCATGCCGTAGAAACCAAAGCCGGCCCGGTTGCCGTGCGGGAGAAAAAGGCATCGGTGTAAGGGCCATCGCGGGCAAGCTCCCGGCCACAGGTCTGCAGGGTTATGCAGGACCTGTGGCAAGGAACTTGCCTGCGAACACGATTTACTGGCGCGACTCTACGCCAAGTTCATCCCACACCGACTCAGCCAGGTGGAATGTGGCATTGGCCGCCGGAATGCCGCAGTAGATCGCGCTCTGCATCAGCACTTCCTTGATCTCGTCGCGGGTTACGCCGTTGTTGGCTGCGGCGCGCAGGTGCAGCTTCAGTTCGTCGTTGCGGTTCATGCCGATCAGCATGGCGATGGTGATCAGGCTGCGGGTATGGCGCGGCAGCCCCGGGCGGGTCCAGATGTCACCCCAGGCGTGGCGGGTGATCATTTCCTGAAACTCGCCATTGAAGTCGTTGAGTTTCTCCAGGCTGCGGTCCACGTGGGCATCGCCCAGCACTGCGCGGCGCACTTGCATGCCAGCGTCGTAACGTTGTTTCTCGTCCATGGCGTTGTCCTCAGTGAGCCAGCAGGAAATCGAGCACGCGGCGGCTGAAGGCCTCGCCAACCTCGACGTTGGACAGGTGCGCCGCCGGGAAGTCGACGTACTCGGCACCTTGGATACCGGCCTGCATGAAGCGGCCATGCTCAGGGGTGGTCACTACGTCTTCAGTACCGGCAACGATCAGCGCGGGCACCTGGATGCGGCCCAGTTGCTCACGATAATCAGCGTCACGTACCGCTGCGCAGTTGCCGGCATAGCCTTGCGGGCTGGTTTGCGCCAGCATCTGGCAGATACGCTGAGCTTGCTCCGACTGTGCCTGGGCAAAACCTGGGGTAAACCAGCGGGCGATGGAGGCATCGCGCAGGTCGACCATGGCCTGCTGGCCACCTTTGAGCACAGTGTCGATACGGGTGTTCCACACCTCGTCGTTGGCGATCTTGGCGGCCGTGTTGCACAGGGTCAGGCTGCGCAGGCGCTCACCTGCATTGATGCCCAGCCACTGGCCGATCAGGCCCCCCATCGACAGGCCGACGAAGTGAGCTTTCTGGATGTCCAGGCCATCGAGCAGGGCCAGCACGTCGCGGCCCAGCTGTTCGATGGTGTAAGGGCCTTCAGTGACCAGCGATGCGCCGTGACCACGGGTGTCGTAGCGCAGCACCCGGAAGTGCTGGCTCCAGAGCGGAATCTGGGTGTCCCACATGCCCAGGTCGGTACCCAGCGAGTTGGACAGGACCAGCACCGGGGCGTCTTCCGGGCCATCGATCTGGTAATTCAAAACGCCATCGGCCAGTTGCAAGTGCGCCACAGCAGTCTCCTTCAGGCAGTAAAACGTTGATGTTCGGATACGGCGCGCGCCACCCAGACGCGGGCCTGGCCCAGGTAATGGGCAGGGTCGAGCAGGCGATCGAGTTCTTCGCCAGACAGCTCGGCGCTGACCTGCGGTTCGTCACCCAGCACGGCACGCAGGTGCCGCTGTTCGGCCACCGCGCGCTGGCAGCATTGTTCCAGCAGGTGGTGAGCACGGTCGCGCCCCAGGCGCTGGGCAAGGACAATGCTCACCGCTTCGGCCAGCACCAGGCCTTGTGTCAGGTCGAGGTTATGGCGCATGCGCGCGGCATCCACCTCCATACCCTCGGCAATCATTTGAGCCTGGCGCAGGGCGCCAGAGACCAGGCAGCAGATATCCGGCAAGGTTTCCCACTCGGCATGCCATAGGCCCAGGCTGCGTTCGTGCTCCTGGGGCATGGCCGCGAACAGCGTCGACAGCAGGCCCGGCACGCGGGTTGCGGCACCGATCAACACGGCGGCCCCCACCGGGTTGCGCTTGTGTGGCATGGTCGAAGAACCACCCTTGCCCGGCGCAGAAGGCTCAAACACCTCCCCCGCCTCGGTTTGCATCAGCAAGCTGATATCACGGCCGAACTTGCCCAGGCTGCCGGCAACCAGGCCCATTACCGAGGCAAACTCCACCAGGCGGTCGCGCTGGGTGTGCCAGGGCTGCTCGGGCAGGGTCAGCTTGAGCTGTTCGGCCAGCGCTTCGGCCACCGGCATCGCCTTGCTGCCCAGGGCCGCCAGGCTACCCGAGGCACCGCCGAACTGCAGGACCAGCAGGCGCGGGCGCAGTTCCTGCAGGCGCTGACGGTGGCGGGTCAAAGCACCCAGTACACCGGCCAGCTTCATGCCCAGGGTCACCGGGGTGGCGTGCTGCAACCAGGTACGACCCACCAATGGTGTATCGGCATGCTTCAAAGCCTGCTGCGACAGGGTATCAGCCAGCTTGCCCAGGTCGGCCTCGATCAAATCGAGGGCATCGCGTAGCTGCAGAACCAGACCGGTGTCCATCGCATCCTGGCTGGTGGCCCCGAGGTGCACATAGCGCTCAGCTTCAGGCACGCCAGTGGCAATCACCTTGCCCAACGCTTTCACCAGCGGGATCGCCGAGTTGCCGGCGGTGGCGATGGCATTGGCCAGTGCGCCGACGTCATAGCGCTCGGCCTGGCAGGCCGCCTCGATGGCCGCCACCGCGCTGTGCGGGACCAAACCGGTAGAGGCTTCGGCACGGGCAAGCGCTGCTTCGAAATCCAGCATGCCCTGCAGGCGGCCGCGGTCGGAGAAAATCTCGCGCATGGCCGGCGCGGTGAAATAGGCGTCGAACAGTTGGTTGCTCATGCAGCGTCCTTAGTCATCATGGTGCAGGTACGCCGCCTGCTTCGGCAGGCGCAGGCTGAACAGGAAAGCAATCGCCATCATCGCCGTCACGTACCAGTAGAAAGTGTTTTCCATCCCGAGGCTTTTCAGGCCCAAGGCCACATACTCGGCCGAACCGCCGAATGCTGCGTTGGCCACCGCATAGGCCAGGCCCACCCCCAGTGCACGCACCTGTGGCGGGAACATTTCGGCTTTCACCAGGCCGCTGATCGAGGTGTAGAAACTGACAATACACAGGGCCAGGCTGATCAGCACGAAGGCCATGAGCGGGCTGGTCACGGTTTTCAGTGCCATCAGCAGCGGCACGGTGAACAGGGTACCGAGCGCACCGAACAGCAGCATCGAATTGCGCCGACCGATACGGTCGGACAGCATGCCGAAGAACGGCTGTACCACCATGAACAGGAACAATGCTCCGGTCATCACGTAGCTGGCGTTCTTGGCTGTCATGCCCGCGGTGTTGACCAGATATTTCTGCATATAAGTGGTGAAAGTATAGAAAATCAGCGAGCCACCAGCGGTGTAACCCAATACTGTGATGAACGCCGCTGCGTGATTGCGGAACAGGCCACCGATCGAACCTGCATCCTTGTCATTGCGGGCTTCGGCGCTACTGGTCTCGTGCAGCGAACGGCGCAGCATCAACGAGATCAGGGCGGCGATGGCCCCCACCACGAAAGGAATGCGCCAGCCCCAGGCCCGCAGTTCATCTTCAGTCAGCAGCTGTTGCAGGATCACCACGACCAGTACCGCCAGCAACTGGCCGCCGATCAGGGTGACGTACTGGAACGAAGCAAAGAAGCCGCGCTGCCCACGCAGGGCCACTTCACTCATGTAGGTGGCCGTGGTGCCGTATTCGCCCCCAACCGACAGGCCCTGGATCAGGCGGGCCAGCAATAGCAGCGCCGGGGCCCAGGTGCCGATGCTGGCATAGGTGGGCAGGCAGGCGATCATCAGGGAGCCGAAGCACATCATCAGCACCGAGATCATCAGGGAATTCTTGCGACCATGGCGGTCGGCGAGGCGGCCGAAGATCCAGCCACCGATGGGGCGCATTAAAAAGCCCGCGGCGAATACACCCGCCGTGTTCAACAGTTGCACGGTGGGGTCATCGGAGGGGAAGAAGGCCGGGGCGAAGTAGATAGCGCAGAAGGCGTAGACGTAGAAGTCGAACCATTCCACCAGGTTGCCTGACGAGGCACCGACAATAGCGAAGATGCGCGAGCTGCGTTCTTCGCCGGTGTAATAGGTTGAGGTCATGAGGGTTTTACTCCTGGTGGGTACTAGGTAAATCTAGACATACCTGGTAACACACTCGTTCCGCTATCTGGCTGGCAATTGGCCTTATGTCTCACAGGACAGGCCTCTTCGCGGGCAAGCCCGCTCCCACAGGTGATTGCGTGGATCCCTGTGGGAGCGGGCTTGCCCGCGAAGAGGCCGGTACAGATCAAACCCGCTCGATGGCCAGTGCCAGACCTTGGCCAACGCCCACACACATGGTCGCCAGGCCTTTACGCCCACCACTCTTTTCCAGCTGGTGCAGCGCAGTCAGCACCAGGCGCGCACCGCTCATGCCCAGCGGGTGGCCCAGGGCAATGGCGCCGCCATTAGGGTTTACCTGTGGCGCATCGTCAGCGACACCCAGCTCACGCAGCACTGCCAGGCCTTGGCTGGCAAACGCCTCGTTAAGCTCGATCACGTCGAAATCACTTACCGCCACCCCCAGACGCTCAGTCAGCTTGCGCACCGCCGGCACCGGGCCAATGCCCATGACACGTGGAGCAACGCCGCCGCTGGCCATGCCCAGAACGCGGGCGCGTGGGGTCAGGCCGTGCTTCTTCACCGCAGCGGCCGAGGCCAGGATCATCGCTGCGGCACCGTCGTTCACGCCCGAGGCGTTGCCGGCGGTGACCGTCTTGTCCGGGCCATTGACCGGTTTGAGCTTGGTCAGCGCTTCCAGGGTGGTTTCCGGGCGCAGGTGCTCGTCACGTTCGACGATGATTTCGCCCTTCTTGTGAGCGATACGCACCGGCACAATTTCTTCAGCGAAGAAACCGGCAGCCTGCGCAGCGGCAGCCTTCTGCTGGCTGCGCAGGGCGAAAGCGTCCTGGTCAGCACGCGAAACCTGATAGTCGTCAGCCACGTTGTCGGCGGTTTCCGGCATGGAATCCACACCGTACTGGCTCTTCATCAGTGGGTTGATGAAACGCCAGCCAATGGTGGTGTCTTCCAGCTTCATGTTGCGCGAATAGGCGCTTTCAGCCTTGCCCATGACGAACGGGGCGCGCGACATCGACTCGACGCCACCCGCAATCACCAGTTCCATCTCGCCGCTGGCGATGGCGCGGAAAGCGGTGCCGATGGCATCCATGCCCGATGCACACAGGCGGTTCAGGGTGACACCCGGGATGCTTTCTGGCAGGCCGGCCAGCAGCAGTGCCATGCGGGCCACGTTGCGGTTGTCTTCACCGGCCTGGTTGGCGCAGCCGAAGAACACTTCGTCTACCTGGTCCCACTGCACGCCTGGGTTGCGCTCTACCAGCGCCTTCAGCGGCACGGCTGCCAGGTCGTCGGCCCGCACGCTGGCCAGGGCGCCGCCGAAGCGGCCGATCGGGGTACGGATGGCATCACAGATGAATACGTCGTGCATCAGGCTTCTCCTGCCAGCTGGCCATGGGCCGCGGCGGTACGGGCGTCGAGGTCACACATGGTGGACAGCTCGATTTGGGTGGGTTCGGAAATGTTCTGCGCGTGGCATTTTGGAGGCTCCTGGTCAGGGTGCTTCGATAAACCCAGATTAAGGAGACTGGCGGGTACCTTACAATCCGATAATCGACTATTTGTGCGATTATCGAACAATTTGTTTTACAACTATTCCCCCACCACCAGGCAGTTATGCGCCCTGATCGCAGCACAACACCGCTCCTGCCGGAGCAGCTTTGTGCTGCGAATGGGCCGCGACGCGGCCCTCGCCCTCAGGTTGCGTCGGAGTGGCTGACCAGCCCCTTGACGACCACACCCACGGTCGCCAGTGCCGCCGGTACGAGCAAGGCCGTCAGCACCTGCTCGAAGTTCCAGCCCAGGCCCAACAGCGTTGCGCCACTCCAGGCCCCTAGAATCGCACCAAAGCGGCCAATACCCAGCATCCACGATACACCTGTGGCCCGGCCCTGGGTGGGATAGAAGCGGGCCGCCAGCGATGGCATTGCCGACTGCGCACCGTTCACGCACATACCAGCGACGAGTACCAGCGTGGCTAACACGGTGATGTTGCCCAGGCTCTGCCCCACTGCGTACGCGAACACCCCGGCCAGCAGATAGAAAATGCCGATCACCTTGTGCGGATTGAAACGGTCCATGGCCCAACCCACGCCGACTGCACTTAGCACTCCGCCAAACTGGAACAGCGCGCCGATGAACGCGGCCTGTTCCATGCTCGCACCACTGTCACGCATCAGGGTTGGTAGCCAGCTGGTCAGGAGGTAGACGATCACCAGACCCATGAAATAGGTCAGCCACAGCAGTACGGTGCCCAAGCCGTACGTGCCAGAGAAGATCACCGCGAACACGTTGCGTGCAGCCACCGCCTTTTGCTCCGGCACGCTGAAACTGCCTGCCTCGGCCACCACTTGCGGCGCGATTGGCGACAAGGTCTTGCGCACCTTGTCGGTGCCGCGGTTGCGCACCACCAGGAACCGCGCCGACTCTGGCAGCCAGACCATCAGCACCAGCGCCAGCAGCAACGGCAGCACGCCACCGATGACCAGCAGGCTGTGCCAGCCGTAGGCCGGGATCATCTTGGCGGAAATGAAGCCACCACCCGCCATGCCCAGGTTGAAGCCACAGAACATGCTGGTCACCAGCAGCGATTTGAGGCGCTCCGGGGTGTATTCGGACAACAGCGTGGTGGCGTTGGGCATACCTGCACCCAGCCCCAGACCAGTCAGAAAACGCAGCACCAGCAACTGGTCGACGTTGGAGGCATAGGCCGAGGCCAGGCTGAAGCCACCGAACACCAGCACCGCCCCCACCAGCACGCCTTTGCGGCCGAAACGGTCAGCCAGCGGCCCGGACCCCAGGGCGCCAAATACCATGCCGATCAACGCGGCACTCATGACCGGCCCAAGGCTGGCGCGGTCGATCCCCCATTCTTGCGACAGTGCAGGGGCGATGAAACCCATGGCAGCGGTGTCCAGGCCATCGAGGAAGACGATCAGGAAGCACAGCAGCACAACCCGCCACTGATAGCGGGACAGCGGCTGCTGATTGATGAATGACTGAACGTCGAGGCTTTTGCCGACGTTGATTTGCGCTTGGTTCATTATTGTTATCCAGAATGTGGGGCACAGTCAGGCCATTGCACGCGGGTAACCGGTACAAGGGCGATGATTGGGGTAAATGGCCTGGGTCAGCCTGGATATAACGTTACTGCATGCGGGTGCGGCCGCAGCAGCGAGGTGACAGTATTCATGAGCAAGTGCCTCTTATGTTTTTCTTGTTCGGTCGGCTAGCCGACCGTTGCGAGAGACATTAATCAGCGGACCGAGGTGAAGCAATTCACCCGGCACGACACTGTGCGTTTATCGCACAAGAAACGGTTTTGCCTGTTCTGATCCAGGGCCGCAAAGTGCTCCCTGCGGTCTCAACCAAACAACTGATGGCAAAGGTCCCGGCTGGCTGCCAGCAAAATCGGCAAGAACCGCTGCTCCAGCTCACTGCGGGTCACCCGCCCGACATGAGTACTTACATTCAACGCAGCCAACACCTGCCCCGAAGCGTCGTACACCGGCACCGCAATCGATCGCAGCCCCTGTTCCAGTTCCTGGTCCACCACGCACCAGCCCTGGGCGCGCACCTGCTGGATGCAGGCGAACAACGACTCAGGGTCATTCAGGGTACGGCTGGTGCGCGCCTTGAGGTCGGCACGTTCCAGGTACTCACGCAGGCTGGTGTCGTCCATGGCCGCCAGCAGAATGCGCCCCATCGACGTGCAATAGGCCGGCAAGCGCCCGCCCACCGACAGATCGACCGAGATCAGCCGCTCGACTGTAGCCGAACGGGCTATATAAAGGATGTCGTCACCTTCAAGGGTGGCCATGTTGGCCGCCTCATGCAACTGGTCGCTGATGCGATCCAGGTACGGCTGGGCAGAAATTGCCAGTGGCGTCGACGACAGGTAAGCATGCCCCAGGGTCAACACTTTGGGCAGCAGCGAATAGGTACGCCCGTCGGTGGTGGCGTAACCCAGCTTGATCAACGTGTGCAGGCAACGGCGCACCGCTGCGCGAGGGATTTCGGTACGGTGGCTGATCTGGGCGATAGTCAGGTGACGCTTGCGTTCCTGGAAGGCCTGGATCACGGCCAGGCCACGTGCCAGAGAGGTCATGAAGTCAGGGTCACCGGTAAAGGCCTGGATGCGCTTGGCCGGGGAAGCCACGATCGGCGGCGCCATGGCAGCCGAAGCAGGTCGCGCCACTTCCGCACTGCCGGAATCATTGTCCAGGGTTTCGTCACTCATCGCACACCTCAAAAAAAACACCGGTTCGTGCGATTATCGAACAAACGGCCGATAATCGCAATTGACCGCCGACACGTTTGCTTATACCTTTCCCATGCCACTTGTGGCTTCTTTGGAGAGACTGGTCAGGTACCCACCGTAGAAGTCCCCAGGCAACGGCCTCGCCTTTCGGCGAGGCCGTTTTTCATTACGGCCCGCCCTGACATTGCAGCGAACTTCTATCCGTCATTCCTTTCAAACTTGTACGAAAGGTCCAAACTGTTGGCGAACAGATCCTGCTACTTGCGCCAGATGATGTCAGTGCTGAGTAAATAACGATGTTCGGCGAATTATCGGTTGCTATAATCGACTGCGCAGGCCCTCCGTTTACCGTGGTAATGGAACCTTCCGCTTTATCAAGCCGTTGCGGCCAGCAAGGCAATATGCATGTGGCACAATGCATGACAACAGTCATTACACTTATTTCAGGTACTGCACGTGACGAAAGATGAACTGCGCGCGGAACTCGAGCGCCAGGCTGAACGTTACAAGGATGTTTATGGTGGCGAAGTCACCACTTACGCCGCACAACCGGATCCGGAACGCAAACCCTGGCGCAAGCGTGCCAGCGTTCGCGACCAGGCCTTCAGCCAGGAACTGGAACGCATCGAAAAAGAACTGCGCAGCGACAATCCCTGAGCCTCGGGGCCCCCTGCGCGCCGTCGCCCGGTCAAACCGGGCGAGGTCGATCTTTACTGTCTGGCCGATGATGAAATGGAATTACACAAATTTCATACATCCGTTTGAATTTTAGCGAGATGAACTCTTATCAACATTTAGGCCATTTTTCGCCATTTTTTGCGACTTTTAGCCGCCACTTACCCCTCTGAACACCCCCCTCTGCACGACACGCTTGCACCATGAAGACTGTCATCTGTCTGTTGCAGGTGCATCGATTGCCAAGGTTTTCTGGCATAATCCGGCCCCCCTATGACCCGCCAGACAACCTTCATGATCGATTTATTCAGCGGACTGGATGCCTGGGTGTTGGTGAGCCTGCTGCTCGCCTTGACCTTCGTACTCGCCTTCGAGTTCATCAATGGCTTTCATGACACCGCCAACGCGGTAGCTACCGTCATCTATACCAAAGCCATGCCACCGCACCTCGCCGTGTTCTTCTCCGGCGTGTTCAACTTCCTTGGCGTTCTGCTCGGCGGTGTCGGGGTGGCCTATGCCATCGTGCACCTGTTGCCGGTAGAGCTGCTGATCAATGTGAACACCGGACACGGCTTGGCCATGGTCTTCTCGTTGCTGGCCGCGGCCATCACCTGGAACCTGGGCACTTGGTACTTTGGCATCCCCGCCTCCAGTTCGCACACGCTGATCGGCTCCATTCTCGGTGTCGGCCTGGCCAACGCCCTGATCAACGACATCCCGCTGGGCGACGGCGTCAACTGGCAGAAAGCGATCGATATCGCCATGTCGCTGGTGGTCTCGCCAATGGCCGGCTTCGCCGTTGCTGCCCTGGTGCTGATCGGCCTGAAATGGTGGCGCCCGCTGTCGAAGATGCACAAAACCCCGGAACAGCGCCGCAAGCTCGACGACAAGAAGCACCCGCCCTTCTGGAACCGTCTGGTCCTGGTGGTTTCCGCCATGGGTGTGAGCTTCGTGCACGGCTCCAACGACGGCCAGAAAGGCATCGGCCTGATCATGCTGGTGCTGATCGGTATTGTGCCGGCCAAATTCGTACTCGACCTGAACAGCACCACCTACCAGATCGAGCGTACACGCGACGCCACCTTGCACATGAGCCAGTTCTACCAGCGTAACGCCGCCACCCTGGGCGAGTTCCTGGCACTGGGCAAGGCCAAGGCCAGCGACCTGCCGGAGCAGTTCAGCTGCAACCCTCAGCAGACCGAGCCGACCATCGCTGCGCTGCAGACCTCGCTGAAGGGCGTGACGGACTACCACAGCCTCGATGCCGATAAGCGCGTTGAAGTACGCCGCTACCTGTTGTGCCTGGATGACACCGCGAAGAAGGTTGGCAAGCTGCCAGGCCTGGATGCTCGTGAAAAGTCCGACCTTGAAAAACTGCGCAAAGACCTCACCGCCACTACCGAATACGCCCCGTTCTGGGTGATCGTGGCCGTTGCCCTGGCCCTTGGCCTGGGCACCATGGTTGGCTGGAAGCGCGTCGTGTTGACCGTAGGCGAGAAGATCGGCAAGCAAGGCATGACCTATGCACAAGGCATGTCGGCCCAGATCACCGCAGCCTGCGCCATCGGCATGGCCAACGTATTCTCCCTGCCGGTGTCGACTACCCATGTGTTGTCGTCCGGCGTGGCCGGCACCATGGTCGCCAACAAAAGCGGCCTGCAAGGCGGTACCGTGAAGACCATCCTGCTGGCATGGGTTCTGACCCTGCCTGCCTCGATGGGCCTGGCGGCCGGCCTGTTCTGGCTGGCGTCCAAAGCCATTGGCTGAGTGACACCGCAATGAATGAAGGCGCCCACGGGCGCCTTTTTCATGGCCGTCATTCCTGTGCCGCCCTGTTCTTTACCGGGGCAGCCTTGTGCTACCGAAGGTATGGGCGCAGTGCAGGAAGACTACCTTTTCTTGCCCCCTAACAACGAACCCATCAACCCGCGCACCAACTGCCGCCCCAACTGGTTAGCGGCCTGGCGCACTGCCGACTTGATCGCCTGCCCCGCTGCACTCTGCAAGAACTCGCCAGCCTTGTCGGCAAAGCTCTCTTCATCCGCCTTCGGTTGTGGCGCCGGTTCCACCGGCTCGCCCTTACGCTGGCTCAGCATTTCATAGGCAGACTCACGGTCCACCGGCTTGTCATAGCGCCCCGCCAATGGCGAAGCGGCAATCAGCGCACTGCGCTCAACCGCGCTCAGTGGCCCGATACGCGACTGCGGCGGTGCAACCAGCACCCTCTGCACGATGGCCGGCGTGCCCTTTTCTTCCAACGTACCCACCAGCGCTTCGCCAATACCCAGTTCAGTCAGCACTGCCAGGGTGTCGAACGCCGGATTGGGGCGGAAACCATCGGCTACCGCCCGCAGCGACTTCTGCTCCTTGGCCGTGAACGCCCGCAAGCCGTGCTGAATGCGCAAGCCCAACTGGGCCAGCACCGCGTCGGGCAAGTCCCCCGGCGACTGGGTAACGAAATAGACACCCACCCCCTTGGAGCGGATCAGCCGGACCACTTGCTCAAGACGGTCCTGCAACGCCTTGGGCGTGCCGTTGAACAGCAAGTGTGCTTCATCGAAGAACAGCGCCAGCACCGGTTTGTCAGCATCTCCGCGCTCGGGCAACTGCTCGAACAATTCGGCCAGCAGCCACAACAGGAACGTCGCGTACACCTTGGGCGCCTCGTGCACCAATCGGCTGGCATCGAGCAGGTGGATACGCCCACGGCCATCCGGATCAGGGCGCAGCAGGTCCTCCAGCTGCAATGCCGGCTCGCCGAACAGTGCCTCGGCGCCCTGCTGCTCCAACGTAGCGAGCCGGCGCAGCAAGGCCTGGGTGGAAGCCGTGGTCATCAGCGCGCTGTCTTCGCCAAGCAGCTGCGGGTTGTCCTTCAGATGCGCCAGCAGGGCCTTGAGGTCTTTGAGGTCCAGCAGCAGCAGGCCTTCGCGGTCGGCCACCTTGAATGCTGCGTACAACGCCGCCTGCTGACTGTCGGTCAGTTCCAGCAAATTGCCCAGCAGCAGCGGCCCCATTTCACTGAGGGTGGTGCGCAGCGGGTGGCCAGACTGCCCGGCGATATCCCACAGGCTCACCGGATAGGCCCGGGGCGTATGCCCCAGCCACGGCATGCCGGCGATACGCTCAGCCACCTTACCCTGTGGCGCACCGGCAGCACCCAAACCACAGAGGTCGCCTTTGACATCGGCGGCGAACACCGCCACCCCTGCGTCACTGAACACCTCCGCCAAGTGCTGCAGGGTGACAGTCTTGCCGGTACCCGTTGCGCCAGCCACCAGACCGTGCCGGTTGGCCAGGCGCATTGCTTGCCCGACTGGCTGGCCATCCGGGCCCGCCCCTACAACGATGGTCGAAAATTCCGACATCTTTTTAATCCTCTGCTCAAGCTTTAGCTTAATTCGGCCGATACCTGTGGGTGATATTCGCCTTAATAGAGAGGAACAACCGAAAAGGGACTTCTCGGGATGTTGCACAACCTACGGCTCCACTCGTGCGAACGCCTGATTAGAACCTTAGCGGAACCGATTACGCCCATGAACAAAAGCCTTCGTTTCAGCCACAAGATTCTTTTGGCGGCATCACTGATCGTGATACTCGCCTTCAGCCTTTTCACCCTCTACAACGATTACCTCCAGCGTAATGCGATCCGCGAGGACCTGGAAAACTATCTGGCTGAAATGGGCGCCTCCACGTCGACCAACATTCGCAACCTGTTCGAGGGCCGGATAAAACTGGTGGAAAACCTGGCGCAGAACATTGCCCAGAACCCCGCCAGCGCCGAAACCCTGATGGGTCAGAATGCGCTGACCTCCAGCTTCCTCACGGTCTACCTGGGCAAGGTCGACGGCAGTTTCAGTGTGCGCCCGGACGCGAAGATGCCCGACGGCTACGACCCGCGCACCCGCCCTTGGTACAAGGACGGCATGAACGCCAGCGGCGCGACCCTGACCGAACCGTACATCGATATGACCACCAACAAGATGGTCATTGGCATCCTCAACAAGGTCTCCAGCAGCGTTGGCGTGGTGGGCGGCGACCTGGCCCTGGACGGCCTGGTGCAGATCATCAACTCGCTGAACTTCGGCGGCATGGGATACGCCTTCCTGGTCAACGACCAGGGCAAGATCCTGGTGCACCCGGATAAAGATCTGGTCATGAAGTCGCTGTCGGACCTGTTCCCGCAGCACACGCCGAAACTGACCGGTGAGCTGACCGAAGTGCAAAGCGATGGCCAGACCCGCCTGCTGACCTTCAGCCCGATTACCGGCCTGCCGTCGGCAAACTGGTACATCGGCCTGTCGGTGGACAAGGACAAGGCCTTCTCGATGCTCAGCACCTTCCGCACCTCTGCGGTGATCGCCACGGTAGTGGCGGTGGTGATCATCATCGGCCTGCTCGGCTTGCTGATCCGCGTGTTGATGCAGCCGCTGCACACCATGACCCGCGCCATGGAAGACATTGCCGAAGGTGAAGGCGACCTGACCAAGCGCCTGCACATCCACAACCACGACGAATTCGGTGTCCTCGGCAACGCCTTCAACCGCTTCGTCGAACGTATTCACAGCAGCATTCGCGAAGTGTCTTCGGCCACCGAACAGGTCAACGAAGTGGCCCTGCGGGTGATCAGTGCTTCGAACTCGTCGATGACCAACTCCGACGAGCAGTCCAACCGCACCAACAGTGTCGCAGCCGCCATCAACGAACTGGGCGCTGCGGCTCAGGAAATTGCCGGCAACGCCGCCCAGGCTTCGCAGCACGCAAGCTCCGCGCGCCTGCTGGCCGAAGAAGGCCAGCAAGTGGTCGAGCGCAACATTGCCGCAATGAACCGCCTGTCCGACCTGATCGTCACGTCCAGCGCGCACATCGAAACACTGAACAGCAAGACCGTGAATATCGGCCAGATCCTCGAAGTGATCACCAGCATTTCCCAGCAGACCAACCTGCTGGCACTAAACGCCGCCATCGAAGCGGCCCGCGCCGGTGAGGCCGGGCGTGGTTTTGCCGTGGTCGCTGACGAGGTGCGCAACCTGGCGCACCGCACCCAGGAATCGGCGCAGCAAGTGCAGACCATGATCGAAGAGCTGCAGGTCGGGGCCCGCGAGTCGGTCGATACCATGGACCAGAGCCAACGCCACAGCCAGGACAGCATGCAGATCGCCAACCAGGCGGGTGAGCGACTGGACAGCGTTACCGTGCGCATTGGCGAAATCGACGGCATGAACCAGTCAGTGGCCACTGCCACCGAAGAGCAGACCGCCGTGGTCGAGGCGATCAACATGGACATCAGCGAGATCAACATGCTCAACCAGGAAGGTGTGGAGAACCTGCAAGCGACCCTGCGCGCGTGCTCCGACCTCGAGCAACAGGCTGGCCGCCTGAAGCACCTGGTGGGCAGCTTCCGTATCTGATAGCTGCTACACCTTCGCCTGGCGCAGCCCTTGTGCTGCTCCAGGCATTGCGCACTCCCCCTCTCAAACTGATCGAACAAACTATCCTTCTGATAGGTCCACCTTTAGGCGTGTCATCGCCGGCATTCAACGCCGGATGACAGACCCGAAGACGATCCCGGAGGGATGCTGATCGTGCACATCGCCGACATCACCATGTTCTACGCCCCAGCCAGCGGTGGCGTACGTACCTATCTTGATGCCAAACATCACCGTCTCGACGCCATTCACGGCGTACGCCACAGCCTATTGATTCCCGGTGCCAGCGCCCGACACGCCGATGGTATCTACCAGGTACCTGCGCCGCCCTTGCCGTTTGGCAAAGGCTACCGCTTTCCGGTACGCCTGACCCCCTGGTGCAACACACTGCGCACCCTCAAGCCCGACCTGATCGAAGTTGGCGACCCCTACCTGACCGCCTGGGCGGCGCTGGAAGCACGGCGCCAGCTCGACGTGCCAGTGATCGGCTTCTACCATTCCGACCTGCCGTTACTGGTCAGTAACCGCATGGGCAACTGGTTCGCCCCCAATGTCGAGGCCTACGTCAGCAAGCTATACGGCAATTTTGACCGGGTACTGGCCCCCAGCCAGGTGATGGCCGACAAATTACGCCGTTTAGGCGTGCGCGATGTCCATGTGCAGCCGCTGGGCGTTGACCTTGCCACTTTCCACCCCGCCCGGCGCGACCCACATGTACGTGCCGAACTGGGCATTGCCGATACCAGCCGCCTGTTGATCTATGCCGGCCGAGGCTCGCGGGAAAAGAACCTGCCGGTGCTGCTTGACTGCATGCGGCAACTCGGCCATCCCTACCACCTGTTACTGGTAGGCTCGAGCATGCCGGCCAACGTGCCGCACAACGTCAGCGTCATCGATCACTTCTGCCCGGCTGCAGAGGTGGCCCGGCTGATGGCCAGCGCCGACTTGTTGGTGCATGCTGGCGACCAGGAAACATTCGGCCTGGTCATTCTCGAAGCGATGGCCAGCGCCACGCCCGTGGTGGCCGTGCGCGCCGGTGCGTTCCCTGAAATCATCAACGAACAGTGTGGCCGTCTGTGCGCGCCCAACGATGGTCGGGCCATGGCGTCGGCCGTGCGCGAGGCGTTCGAGGCAGGTATACGCGAGCTCGGTGTGCAGGCCCGTCACCATGTAGAGCATCATTATTCGTGGGATAACGTGGTGGCTGGCCTGCTGCAGCACTACCAGGCCGTGCTCGGCCACCAGCCACAGGTGCGCGCCCATGCTTGAGCCCTCCGCGAGCCAGCGCAGCCTCATGCTGGTGCTGCATGATGTTGCCCCGGAAACCTGGCCGGACTATGAACCGTTCGTAGAGGCCGTGGACGCGCTGGGCAACGTGCCAATGACATGGCTGGTGGTCCCGGACTTCCATCGGCGTAATCCACTGCACCGGGCACCTACGTTCTGCCGCCTTCTGGACGCACGCCTGGACAAAGGCGACGAACTGGCGCTTCACGGCTATGCCCATGCAGACGAAGGACCCGCACCGCGCAACCCCGTCGACTACTTCATGCGGCGCATCTATACACATGAAGGCGAGTTCTACAGCCTTGATGAGAGCGAAGCACTTACCCGCCTACAGGAGGGCCTGGCACTGTTCGAGGGCCAAGGGTGGCCTGTGGCAGGGTTTGTCGCACCTGCCTGGCTCATGAGCCAAGGCACGCGGCAAGCGCTGTGCAGCCTGCCACTGAAATACACCAGCACACCGCAGCATTTGTACCGTTTGCCGGACTTTACGGCCATTGATGCGCCAGGCCTGGTCTGGAGCGCCCGAAGCGCATGGCGTCGCAAACTGTCCCGCACGCTGTGCGACTGGCAATGCCAGCGCTGGCGGGGCGCAAGCACAATACGCATGGGGTTGCACCCTGTAGACATGCGCCATCGCTCATCCCGTGATTATTGGCTGCAAACACTGGAGAAACTGTTGAAGGATGGTCGCGAACCGTTGACCAAATCTGCCTGGCTGGAGCGCCAGGGGGCAGCATGAAGCGTTGGGCCTGGTTGGCGCTGGCATTGCTGGGTGCAGCACTGGTGCCAGCGTTGCTGGGTGGTAGCGAGCTGCTGCCGCGACTGAGCCGGTTCGACCCGCACCTGCTGCTCATGCTGCTAGGCATGATTCTGTTGTGCTGGGTCATCAATGCGCTGCGCCTGCGCCTGTTGCTGGGTGAGCAGTCAAAACAGTTGAGCCATGCTCGCAGCCTGGGCGTGGTCATGGCCACTGAATTTGCCATCTGCACCACTCCTGGCGGCAGTGGTGGGCCGCTGACCCTGATGGCCCTGCTGGCGCGAGACCGCATCAGCCCGGCACGCAGCGGCGCCGTGTTTGCCATGGACCAGCTGAACGACCTGGTGTTCTTCTTCTGCGCAATGCTGGCGATTGCCGGCTACGCGCTGTTCCACAGCCTGGGCCACAGCCAGGAAAGCATGTTGCTGGGCAGTGCGTTACTGCTGTGCACAGCGTTGGCCGGGGTGATCGGGCTGTCGCGCTATCGGCGCCCGATAATGCGCATGAACGGCAGGTTGCTGCAGCGCATGGGGATGGGCCAGCCGCGCAAACGCCGCTGGGCGCGCAAACTGCTGCACTTCGTCGCAGCACTGGCGCAGACCTGGCGCCTGCCCAAGCGCACGTTGAGCCTGGTGTTCACCCTGACTTGCGCCCACTGGGGGCTGCGCTACAGCGTGTTGTACCTGGTGCTGCGGGGCTTGGGGGTGGACCTGCAGTGGATTCCCAGCTTCCTGGTGCAGATGCTGTCGCTCAGCGCCGGCCAATTCAGCCTGCTGCCTGGCGGAGCCGGGGCCGCCGAGCTGACGTCGGCCAGCCTGTTGACGCCATTGGTGGGCAGTTCGACCGCAGCTGCGGCAATCCTGATATGGCGGGCGGTTACTTACTACTTTTATCTGCTGGCTGGGGGGCCGGTGTTTGTGTGCCTGCTTGGGCGTCCGCTGCTGGAGCGCTGGCGGCGTCAGGCGGGTTGAGCTGTTGCCAGAGTTCGGCGGCGCCGGGAAAGTCGGTGCCATCCGTATCATCCAGGGCTTCAGGGTCGTAACGGGCCAGGCAGCCTTCGCCAAGGGTCGGTGGAGGTGAGGCAGCGGGGTTGTTGCGTTGCCTGGCCATTGGCGTTTCACCCAAGATTGCCGGGGCGCTGTGCGCCCCTGTCGCGACGGGGCTGCACAGCAACCCAAAATCTCACAGCAAGCCCGATGGTGTCAGTCGAACACCACAGTCTTGTTACCATGCACCAGCACGCGGTCTTCCAGGTGATAACGCAGGCCACGGGCCAGCACCATCTTCTCCACATCACGGCCAAAGCGGACCATGTCCTCGATGCTGTCGGCATGGCTGACACGTACCACATCCTGCTCGATGATCGGGCCGGCGTCCAGCTCTTCGGTGACGTAGTGGCAAGTCGCGCCGATCAGCTTCACGCCACGCAGGGCAGCCTGGTGGTAAGGCTTGGCGCCAACGAACGACGGCAGGAAGCTGTGGTGGATGTTGATCACCTTCTCGGCATAGTCCCGGCACAGCTGTGGCGGCAGGATCTGCATGTAGCGGGCCAGTACCACGACGTCGGCGGCATGCTCCTGCACCAGACGCGACACTTCGGCAAAGGCCGGGGCCTTGTCCTTGGGGTCGACCGGTACATGGAAGAACGGAATACCGTGCCACTCGACCATGCTGCGCAGGTCGTTGTGGTTGGAAATCACGCAAGGGATCTCGCAGTCCAGTTCATCGGTGTGCCAGCGGTGCAGCAAGTCTGCCAGGCAGTGCGACTCACGGCTGGCCATCAATACCACGCGTTTTTTCTGAGCCGAGTCGGTAATGCGCCAGGTCATGGAGAACTCTTCGGCGATCGGCGCAAACGCTTCACGGAAAGCTTCGATACCGAACGGCAGCGATTCAGCGCGGATTTCATGACGCATGAAGAACCAACCGCTCTGCTCATCGGAGTGGTGGCTGGCTTCGTTGATCCAGCCATTGTACAAGGCCAGGAAATTACTGACTTTCGCCACGATGCCTACACGGTCGGGGCAGGCGATCACCAGACGATAGGTGCGCATGAATGAGACTCCAGAACTTCGCAAAGGCGCCTATTCTAGCGGCCCGCCAGAAAAAACGCAGTATTGTTCGCAGCCACGATGGCATATGCAGGCGCGAAAACGCAGCGGGGCTCTGTCTGACAGACATGACGAATCGCCTGGGCCGTATGTAAAATTTTGTTCACGTAGAGAAATGCTGTCACAGCTTAATTAACAGTTAATTGCCCATTCTTATGTTTACTTGCGAGTATTGCCTGTCTATTATTGGCCCACACATTTCTGAACACGCATTAAGGAACACTCCATGTCCCTGATCAACGAGTACCGCGCTACCGAAGAAGCCATCAAGGAACTTCAGGCCCGCCTGGCCAATCTGTCGCAGGATGACAAGCTGAAGAAAGAACTGGAGTTCGAAGGCAAACTGCGCACGCTGATGGGCGAGTACTCCAAGTCGCTGCGCGACGTGATTGCCCTGCTCGACCCAGAGTCGAAACTGAGCAAGGCACCTCGTGGTTCGGTCAAGACTACTGCCACCAAGCGTGCACGCAAGGTCAAGCAATACAAGAACCCGCACAACGGTGAAGTGATCGAAACCAAAGGCGGCAACCACAAGACCCTGAAAGAGTGGAAAGCCACTTGGGGCGGCGACGTGGTTGAAAGCTGGGCAACCCTGCTGGACTGATTATCCGCATACGCCCTCTTGCTTCGCACAACAAAAACGCCGGCACATTGCCGGCGTTTTTGTTTACCTGCCATCAGCCGATTGAATAGTTCTCTTGCAATTGTCGAGCATGCATTTGCCAGGCCTCCAACACTCGCCTGCCCGCCTCGTCGGCGCCCTCCCAGGCTTGCTGACGTGCCTGTTCGAAGTCGCCCAAGGTATTCGGCGCGCCCCACTGCGGGTCGCTCAGGCGTTGCTGACAGAAGCCATACCAACGTTGCCGCTCTTCGCGGGTCAGGGACTCAGGGAAGTTACGCGCCCGATAGCGGAAAAACAGTTCAGGCAAACGCGGATCATCGAACATCCAGTGGCCACGGCTCAACTGCGCCGGTTCCAGCGCACGAACTTGCTCGCATAAGCGCCGGTCGCGGTCACCTATAAAACCATCATACAACTGCTGTTCCGGGTCCTCACTCGGGGCGAACTCGTCCTTGCCATAGATGTGCTCCAGCTTTTCCTGCCATTGCGCCTGTTGATTGGCCAATTGTTCGCCGCGCGATTGTAACAACGTCAAGTCCAGGCCCAACCGTTGTTGATCGACCGGGCGCAATACCGACAGCGGCGCCACTACCGGGCAACGATTGATCTGCACCAATTTGAGCGGTACCGGTAATTCACCTTCGGCCAATTCATCATGCCGGGTGTACAAGCGCTGACGCAAAACTTCAGCACTTTCCCGCAGTAACGGTAGGGTTTCCTGATGCAGGTCGCAGACAATCAGTGCATTGCGATTACGCGGGTGCCAGGCTAGTGGCAATACGACACCCAGGTAATTGCGCGCCGCAGAAAAACGCCCGGATATATGCACCAGTGGCTGCAACAAACGGATCTGCTCCATCACTTTATGCTTGCTGCGCAGCTGAAACAGCCAGTCATACAACTTGGGTTGTTTCTGCCGAATCAGGCGAGCCAGGGCAATGGTTGCCCGCACGTCGGAAAGCGCCTCGTGGGCATGCCCGTGGTCAATGCCATTGGCCTTGCTCAGCAGTTCCAGACGCAGGCTGGTGCGCCCGTCCTGTTGTGGCCATTGAATGCCTTCCGGGCGCAGGGCATAGGCGGTGCGCACAATATCGATCAGGTCCCAGCGGCTATTGCCTCCCTGCCATTCACGGGCATACGGATCGAAGAAGTTGCGGTAAAGGCTGTAGCGGGTCACTTCATCGTCGAAGCGCAGGGTGTTATAGCCAGCACCACAGGTGCCCGGTTGCGCCAGCTGGGCATGCACACGAGTCATGAACTCGGCTTCGCACAGCCCCTGCTCCGCCAGCAGTTGCGGCGTGATGCCTGTCACCAGGCAGGCCGCAGGGTGCGGCAGGATGTCGTCCGACGGCCGGCAGTAAAGGCTGATCGGCTCGTCGATCTCGTTGAGGTCGAAGTCAGTGCGCACGCCGGCCACCTGCAGCGGCCTATCGCAGCGCGGGTTGATGCCGGTGGTTTCATAGTCGTGCCAGAAAATGCTGGAGGTCACGGGGTCGTCCTGTATCGAGGTCGACCCGATTCTAGCGCGATTCTGAAAAATGGACGTTCAGACGGGAGCGTTGGCGGGGCGGAAACTGAAATAGTCGCGCAACGAACGGACGAAATCATCGTACTCGCGCGGAGACTGCAGCAGCATGAAGCCCGAATCGTAGTGCCCAGGCGTCTGGTCCTCACGGCACCACAGGCAACTGGCAGTGAGGTTGACGAACTGGTGCCCACCGCCAGCCAGGGGCATGCGCAGTTGCAGCTCGTAATCGGGCCCGACCAACACGGGTAGCTGGCTGATGACCATCAAGCCATTTTCAGAGGCATTGCCTAGCTGACCGATCTCCTGACCGGTAAAGCGGTTGAATACCTTGAGGACACAAGGTAGCTGATGACGTTCGATGTGGCGCTTGTTGAACATGATCGCGAGTGTATTCCGTACCTGATGCCAGGAATACAAGGTACTGGCGGTTGTTGTAACAACTGAGTTACAGATTAGCGCAGCACGCGCAGCAAATCTCGTGAAATAAACCACACCTTTGTGTTAGCGCCAAGGTACGGTCGTCACCGGGTTGGCCACGGCTGTTTCCGCACCGCGCAAATGGCCGAGTTTTTCCAGGGTCTGCAGGCGCGCCCGGGCGCGATAGGCATATTCGTTGCCCGGGTACTGCTGGATCAGGTACTGATAGGTCTGCGCCGCATCCACGTACAACGCCTGGCGTTCCAGACACTGGCCGCGCAGCAATGACACTTCGGGGTGGATGAACGGCCGGGCACGGCTGGTGCGATCAACCTGCGACAGTTCGAGCATGACCCGTGCGCAATCGCCGCGGTCGTAGGCGCGGTAGGCATTGTTCAGGTGGTGGTCCATGGACCAGCGGGTGCAGCCGACGGTGCTGGCGGCCAGGGCTAAAACGATCAGGGCTCGCATGGGGATCTCCTTTGATGCCAGTGTATCGGCGTTTGCCTGCAAATCTTCACACCCTTTTGCAAGGATACCCTGCCCCGTTCAAATGCCACCCTGCCCTGGGCGTAGGTAGTGCAACGGAACAATGACTACAGCGAGATTCAGGAGTAGCCTTTCGCTGCGCTTCACTATAGGAGTCTGTGCATGAGCATCCGCCGCACCAAAATCGTCGCCACCCTTGGCCCCGCCAGCAACTCGCCGGAAGTGATCGAACAACTGATCCTCGCCGGCCTGGACGTGGCACGTCTGAACTTCTCCCACGGCACGCCGGACGAGCACAAGGCCCGCGCGCGCCTGATTCGTGACATCGCCGCCAAGAACGGCCGTCATGTTGCACTGCTGGGCGACCTGCAGGGTCCGAAGATCCGCATCGCCAAGTTCGCCAACAAGCGCATCGAACTGAAGATCGGTGACAAGTTCACCTTCTCCACCGCCCACCCGCTGACCGAAGGCAACCAGGACATCGTCGGTATCGACTACCCCGACCTGGTCAAGGACTGCGGCGTTGGTGACGAACTGCTGCTCGACGATGGCCGTGTGGTCATGCGCGTCGAAACCGCCACTGCAGACGCCCTGCACTGCGTGGTGATCATCGGTGGCCCGCTGTCGGACCACAAAGGCATCAACCGTAAAGGTGGTGGCCTGACCGCACCGGCCCTGACCGAAAAAGACAAGGCCGACATCAAACTGGCTGCGGAGATGGACCTGGACTACCTGGCCGTGTCCTTCCCCCGTGACGCCAGCGACATGGAATACGCGCGCAAGCTGCGTGACGAAGCCGGCGGCAGCGCCTGGCTGGTGGCCAAGATCGAACGCGCCGAAGCGGTTGCCGATGACGAGACCCTCGACAAGCTGATCGCCGCCTCCGACGCAGTGATGGTCGCCCGTGGTGACCTGGGCGTGGAAATCGGCGACGCCGAGTTGATCGCCATCCAGAAGAAGATCATCCAGCACGCCCGCCGCAACAACAAGGCAGTGATCGTGGCGACCCAGATGATGGAGTCGATGATCCAGAACCCGATGCCGACCCGCGCTGAAGTGTCCGACGTGGCCAACGCCGTGCTGGACAACACCGATGCGGTGATGCTGTCGGCCGAAAGCGCCGCCGGTTCCTACCCGATCGAAGCGGTCCAGGCCATGGCACGCATCTGCCTGGGTGCCGAAAAGCACCCGACCAGCCAGAAGTCCAGCCATCGCCTGCACACCACCTTCGAGCGCTGCGACGAAAGCATCGCCTTGGCGGCCATGTACACTGCCAACCACTTCCCGGGCGTAAAGGCGATCATCGCCCTGACCGAAAGCGGCTACACCCCGCTGATCATGTCGCGCCTGCGTTCGCATGTACCGATCTTCGCCCTGTCGCCGCGTCGCGCTACCCAGGCGCGCGCCTCGATGTTCCGTGGTGTGTACCCGATTGCCTTCGACCCGGCCGCGCTGCCGGCCGACAAGGTGAGCCAGGCAGCGGTCGACGAGCTGCTCAAACGTGGCCTGGTGGAGCAAGGTGACTGGGTGATCCTGACCAAGGGTGACAGCTACCACACCATCGGTGGCACCAACGGCATGAAAATTCTGCACGTCGGTGATCCGCTGGTCGGTTGATCCACTCTTTTCACAGAACAAGGCTCAAGCGCAGCTTTGTGCTGCGAAGAGGCCCCGACAAGCAATAAAAAAAAGCCCCGGTTCTCGCGAACCGGGGCTTTTTGATGGTGCAGGGGGTAAGGCTGGCTTACATCATGCCGCCCATGCCACCCATGCCGCCCATATCAGGCATGCCAGCAGCTGGCTTGTCTTCCGGCAGGTCGGCAACCATGGCTTCGGTGGTGATCATCAGACCGCCGATCGAAGCAGCAGCTTGCAGCGCCGAGCGAGTAACCTTGGCTGGGTCCAGGATGCCCATCTCGATCATGTCGCCGTATTCACCGGTAGCAGCGTTGTAGCCGTAGTTGCCCGAACCTTGCTTGACCTTGTCAGCAACCACGCTTGGCTCATCACCGGCGTTGGCAGTGATCTGGCGCAGCGGGGATTCAACAGCGCGACGCAGCAGCGCGATACCGACGTTCTGGTCTTCGTTGTCGCCTTTCAGGTCGACGATGGCTGCCAGGGCGCGAACCAGGGCAACACCACCGCCAGGCACCACGCCTTCTTCAACGGCTGCACGGGTAGCGTGCAGGGCGTCTTCAACGCGGGCTTTCTTCTCTTTCATTTCAACTTCAGTGCCGGCACCCACCTTGATCACGGCAACACCGCCAGCCAGCTTGGCCAGACGCTCTTGCAGCTTCTCACGGTCGTAGTCCGAGGAAGTTTCTTCGATCTGGGCACGGATCTGCTTGACGCGTGCTTCGATCTCGGTGTCAGCACCAGCACCGTCGATGATGGTGGTGTTTTCCTTGGACAGGATGACGCGCTTGGCGTTACCCAGGTGCTCCAGGGTAGCGGTTTCCAGGGACAGGCCGATTTCTTCGGAGATGACCTGGCCGCCAGTCAGGACGGCGATGTCCTGCAGCATGGCCTTGCGGCGATCGCCGAAGCCCGGAGCCTTGACTGCAGCAACCTTGACGATGCCGCGCATGTTGTTGACTACCAGGGTAGCCAGCGCTTCACCTTCAACGTCCTCGGCAACGATCAGCAGTGGGCGGCCGGCCTTGGCAACGGCTTCCAGAACTGGCAGCAGCTCACGGATGTTGGAGATTTTCTTGTCGACCAGCAGCAGCAGCGGGCTTTCCAGCTCGGCAACCATGGTGTCCGGCTTGTTGACGAAGTACGGCGACAGGTAGCCACGGTCGAACTGCATGCCTTCTACGACGGACAGTTCGTTTTCCAGGCCCGAGCCTTCTTCAACGGTGATCACGCCTTCTTTACCGACTTTTTCCATGGCTTCGGCGATGATTTCACCGATGGAGTTGTCGGAGTTGGCAGAGATGGTACCAACCTGGGCAATGGCCTTGGAGTCGGCGCATGGCTTGGACAGGTTCTTCAGCTCGGCAACGACGGCAGCAGTGGCCTTGTCGATACCGCGCTTCAGGTCCATCGGGTTCATGCCGGCAGCGACGGCTTTCAGGCCTTCGTTGACGATGGCCTGAGCCAGAACGGTAGCGGTGGTGGTGCCGTCACCGGCAGCGTCGTTGGCCTTGGAAGCAACTTCCTTGACCAGCTGGGCGCCCATGTTTTCGAAAGCGTCTTTCAGCTCGATTTCTTTGGCGACGGAAACGCCGTCCTTGGTGATGGTCGGGGCGCCGAAGCTCTTGGCCAGTACCACGTTACGGCCTTTCGGGCCCAGGGTCGCTTTTACCGCGTCAGCCAGAACGTTGACACCAACCAGCATTTTCTTACGGGCGGAATCACCAAATTTTACGTCTTTAGCAGCCATGATCGTTTAATCCTTGAAAAACTTTGGAGTAACGGGAAGTCGGGGGGAAATCAGCCTTCGACAACGGCGAGGATTTCGTTCTCGGCCATGACCAACAGGTCTTCGCCATCGACTTTCACGGTGTTGCTGCCCGAGTACGGGCCGAAAACCACTTTGTCACCCACTTTCACGGCCAGCGCGCGAACTTCGCCGTTGTCCAGGACGCGACCGGTGCCGACGGCTACAACTTCGCCGCGGTTTGGTTTTTCAGCGGCCGAACCCGGCAGGACGATACCGCCAGCGGTTTTCGATTCTTCTTCGCTGCGACGGATGACTACGCGGTCATGCAGAGGACGAAGTTTCATTGTCGATCTCTCCCAAATTGTGGTTTTCATCGGCCGGTTCGACACCGGCGGTTTTGATGCTGTCCGGCGTTGCCGGGGGTGGCCCGCTGTGAGCGAACCACCTGTGTAATGTCTGGTGTTGCCACCAGAAACCTTGCGGTGACCACATACATGAGGCCGCCACATCCAATTACAAGGCTCGAGATAGAAAAATTTTCATCAGGCCAAAAAAAACCGGGGCCGCTTGTGCGGCCCCGGTCCTTTTTACTTGTCGCGGCGCTCGTACTCGCCTTCGATCACGTTCGGGCGGTGGCCGCCATCACGCGGCTGCGCCTGGAAGGGGTCGTCCTGGAATGCACGCTGGCGCATGGCCTGGGCCTCGGCACGCTCGCGCATCTTGCGCGCCGCCAGGCGGCGGGTGAATGGCAGCAGGCACAGCACACCCAGCACGTCGCTGATGAAGCCGGGCAGCAGCAACAGGCCGCCACCCACCGCCAGCATCATGCCCTGGAACATGTCCTCGGCGGGCAATTCACCGCGCTGCAGGCTTTCACGGGCGCGCAATGCAGTCGCCAGGCCGGCCACCCGCATGACCAGTACGCCCAAGGCGGAGCCAGCGATGATCAGCAGCAACGCCGGAAAGAAACCGATTGCCGCGCTGACCTTCACAAAGACGAACAGCTCCAGCACAGGAAAAATCAGAAACAGCAGTAGAAAAGCACGCATCAAGGGTTCCTCGACGGAAGATAACCTTCCAATAAGACCTCAGATGGATGCCTGCGCTCCGGATTTCAACCCTCGGCTTGCATAACAAGCGGCCATTTGTCGGCGCGAGCCAGCAAAACCAAGGCCTCGCGGACTTGTGTCGGCGTGTTGCAAGTAGTCGGGAAAGGCAACCAGTGCACTGCCTGGCCGATGCGCAGGTGCATACCTTCACTGTCTACCCCGACCATCTGCGCCGGTACATGCTGTGGCAACCCGGTCAGTTCGACGTAATGGGCAATGGCACTGGCGTGATCGCTGTTCATGTGTTCGATCATGCTCCCCTCGGCCTTGCCGGCGAACGGGTTGGCCAAGGTCACATGGTCAAGCCAGTGGATCGCACCGAAACCGCCGATGTAACGGTGGCGCACCGGCTGCAGCACCCAGAAATCGAAGTCGTGGGCCTTGTGGTAGTTGGCTGCGTCCGGGAAATAGCGGTAATAGCGTTCGGCGGCAGCCTCGATGACGGCCTCGTCGACCAGCTTGTGCGCTTCGGCCATCACCGTCAGCCGCCCTACCGCCTGTACATCTTCAGCCTCGCGCTCACCCACCAGCAGCGAACACTTGGGGTCTTTCTGCAGGTTGTGGGTGTGCTGGGCAATGCGGCTGATCAGGATCAGCGGGTTGCCCTGGGCGTCCAGGCAGTACGGCACGACCGAACCGAAGGGGTAGCCAGGCATCGACCTGGAATGTGTCGAAAGCACGCCTCGGTATTCCTTGAGCAGCAGTTCCCGGGCGGGGCGGATGGCGTTGGTACTCACTTGAGGGCGGCTCCTGGCGGACGGGTTGGGGACAAGATAAGCATTATCAGCTGCCTGTGCCACTGACCTGCATCCAGACGCCTTACCAGGTAACGCCGAAGCCCGCGGTATAGCGTGTCTTGTCCAGGTCACTTTCACGCGTGCCCGTGATGATATCCTTCTCTGCCTTGAGGTTGAGCGAGGCCCACTCGGTGACCTTGTAGCGCAGGCCAACCTCGGCATCCAGCGAGTAGTCGGCCACGCCACCCAGCGGCTTGGCGAACTCGCCGTTGGTGAACAGCTGCACGTTCTTGCCGATCAGGTAGCGGGTGTAATCCCACTTCACGGCCGCAGAATAGAAATTATCCTTGCCGCCGTCCCGATACTCGAAATCAGTGCGGTTGATCAGTGAGCCCAGCGAGAACGCACCCAGCTCATCGTCCCAGAACTGGTAACCCGGGCCGGTACCCACGGTGCGCTGGCGGGCCAGGTCTTCGATGTGATCGCGCTTGTATTCCGCACGCCCCTGCCAGAACCACTTCTCGGTCATGAAGCGGTCCAGGGCGTACTCGGCGCTCCAGTTGTTGGTGGTGGTGACGTCGTCCTTGGTCTCGCGGTTGTACTCACCCTCGGCGTTGTGCCGCCAGCGGCCATGGCGGGCAGTGGTCTTGAAGCCCACGTCATAATCGTCGGTGTCGTTCTCGGCGCGCTTGTAGTCCAGCGCCACGTCGACATTGCCTTTCCACACGAAATCCTCGACCAGCGGCCTGGGCTTCATGATCTGCTCGATACTGGCCAGCTCCACCGTCTTCGGTGCCTCGCCATTGGCCAAGGTCACCTTGCCTGGCTCGGCGGCCTTGAGTGACTTGGCTTTCTCTCCGCTGTAGGCGTCCTGCTTGACCAGCATCTCCTGATCGCTTTCCAGCGTCTGGACCTGTTTCCAGTCCAGGGCGATGGACCCGCCATAAGGGGTTTCCAGCAGCAGCTTGCCGCCGTCGAAGACCTTGATCTTGCCACTCAGCCGGTCACCGTTCTTCATCCACACAGTGTCGGCGAACACCGGAGAGGCGCACAGGGAAACAGCAAGAAGGCACAACAAGGATCTAGAATTCATAAACAGGCTTTGTTTGCGGACTATGGGTTCGATTTGACGAAAAAGCCGGGCATTATCCAGATACCGACCACCAGAGCAAGGACAGACCGGGAGCATTCCGTTGAGTTCAACTCTCATTTGCCGGACCACCGGTCCGGTTTCATCTGCAGCCCAAGGCGGGCGAGATGTCTGATGGATATGAGCACGCCCTTGATTCGGCCGAGGGCCGACGAACGGCGCTGTATTCCGTACTTGGCCAAGTGCCACCCGGCAAGGTGGTGAGCTATGGCCAACTGGCCGAACTGGCTGGGCTTGGCCGTGCGGCGCGCTGGGTTGGGCGCACCCTGGGGCAGTTGCCTGCAGACACTCGCCTGCCTTGGCATCGGGTGCTCGGCGCAGGTGGCCGGCTGAGCCTGGCGCTGGGCACCCCGTCAGGCGATGAGCAACGGGCGCGGTTACGCGGGGAAGGTGTGAATGTAAGCAACAATCGTGTGGATATGACGCGCCATGGCTGGCGCCCAATGGAGCACAGCGGTTAGAGTGCGCGCTTTGTTTTCGAAAACTTGAGGCAGATGTTGGCCCATGCCCCGTAAAACCTGGCGCGCTGCGCTTGCTGCCTATGCCAGCCCGTCAACCTTGGTACTTTTGCTACTCGGTTTCGCCGCCGGCCTGCCGTACATGCTGGTGTTCTCGACCCTGTCGGTATGGTTGCGCGAAGCCGGCGTTGCCCGTGAAACCATCGGTTATGCCAGCCTGATTGGCTTGGCCTACGCCTTCAAGTGGGTCTGGTCACCGCTGCTCGACCAATGGCGCCTGCCGTTGCTTGGCGGCCTCGGGCGCCGGCGTTCGTGGCTGCTGTTGTCGCAAGCGCTGGTGGTAATCGGGCTGGTCGGCATGAGCCTGTGCGACCCGCAACAACACCTCTCCTGGCTGATTGCCATGGCCGTACTGGTGGCCTTCGCCTCGGCTACCCAGGACATCGCTGTCGACGCCTACCGCCTGGAAATCGCTGACGACCAGCGCCAGGCCGCGCTCGCTGCCAGCTACATGGCCGGTTATCGGGTAGCTGCCTTGCTCGCCACGGCCGGTGCCCTGTTCTTCGCCGAGTGGTTCGGCTCTACCGGCTTCAGCTACCTGCACAAGGCCTGGGCCGGCACGTACGTGATGTTCGGGGTGATGATGCTGCCCGCCCTGTTCACCACCTTGGTCATGCGCGAACCGCCAGTGCCCATGCGCACGCAGCTGTCGGCAGCGCGCTACGGGCTGGTGCATCAGATGGCCTCGGTGTTCGTGCTGATCATCCTGCTGGTCTCGGTACCGGCCAGCTTCACCCAGATGTTCAACACCGGCTGGTCCAGCGTGATCTCCGGTGATGCCACGCCGCTCGACCTGCTGCTGGAAGACCGCGCCTTCCTGCGCCTGATCCTCTACGTGCTGCTGTCCTGGGCATGCCTGTCGAGCCTTGGCCGTCGCGGCCTGGCCCCCGTGCTGACTCCGATCAACGACTTTATAACCCGCTACCGCTGGCAGGCTCTGCTGCTGCTAGGCCTGATCGCCACCTATCGCATGTCGGACACGGTGATGGGGGTGATGGCCAACGTGTTCTATATCGACATGGGCTTCACCAAGGACCAGATTGCCAGCGTCAGCAAGATCTTCGGTCTGATCATGACCTTGGTCGGCGCCGGGGTTGGCGGCCTGCTGATCGTACGCTTCGGCATCATGCCCATCCTGTTCATCGGCGGCGTAGCCTCTGCCGGCACCAACATCCTGTTCCTGATGCTGGCTGACATGGGTCCGAACCTGGAAATGCTGGTGGTGACCATCTCACTGGACAACTTCAGTTCCGGCATGGCTACCTCGGCCTTTGTGGCCTACCTGTCAAGCCTGACCAACCTGAAGTTCTCGGCGACCCAGTACGCGCTGCTCAGTTCGATCATGCTGCTGTTGCCACGGCTGATCGGCGGGTATTCAGGCGTTATGGTGGAGAAGTTCGGCTACCACGACTTCTTCCTGATCACCGCTCTGCTAGGGGTGCCTACGCTGATTCTGATTGCCCTGCAGTGGCGTCAGGAGGCCGGTCGGGGGACGCCGGTGGCAGAGGAACACTCAGCGGCTGAACGGCCCTGAAGGTTTGTGTTGCCTGTGCAGGCCTCTTCGC